>Ga0307425_1002515_pt1 | contig 10298 bp, 9 predicted proteins | sample SalMarWE160330MG_FD_202152 | JGI IMG/M metagenome (GOLD analysis project Ga0307425, IMG submission 202152) | Salt marsh sediment microbial communities from the Plum Island Ecosystem LTER, Massachusetts, United States - WE1603-30 | ecosystem: Environmental > Aquatic > Marine > Intertidal zone >...
ATTCCCACCCTGGCCGCCCCGGAGAAAATCCCTCTCTTATCTCCCTTTGCCAAAGGGAGAAGCTAGTGTTCCAATAATCACCCTTTTAAGTTTCCCCCTTTGAAAAAGGGGGACTAAGGGGGATTTATCCCCTAGTTATCCCCCCAAATTTGAACCCCCTCCCTCACGGTGTTAAACTAAAGGCGTGAAAACCATGAAAGCCATAGGGTTATGCCTGCTGGCCGGTGGGCTGATCTTGCTGCCGCTGGCCCTGGCGGCCTGCAATGGGGAAAGCACCACGGAGCCGGCGCTTAGCGATGAGGAGCTGGCGGCGCTGCAGGCGGAGCTGGACGAGACGGGCGGTTTGAACGTGAGCACGCTGGCCGTGGCGGAGGCCGTGGCCGGGTTCGCCGTGACGCTGCCGTCCTATTTGCCGGATGGGGTCTCCCGCCAGGAAAACATCATCATTACCAAGCGCGGTGCCAGATTACCCGAAGATTTTAAACCGTCTTACCAGCCGATTACCGTGCAGACTTTCTACTCCACGGAGGGGGATGATGGGGGGATGATTATCATCGATCAGACCCCGGCGGAGACGGAGCTCGGCGGCGGCCAGCCGGCGGATCTCTGCGGTCTCCAGGTGGAGCGAAAGTACATGAAGGCCGACCCTAATGCGCCTCCCCTCCACGCCACGTTGAGCCTGCTCCTCCGGCAGGACGGTATGACTTATATCATGACGGCGGTACTGGGCGGCCCCCTGGACGAGGCGGCCGTGGAAGCGATATTCTGCTCGCTGTTCGATTAACCGGATAAAAGGAGCCACATGGAAGTCAAGACAACCTATTACGACAAGCCCGGCGGCGAGTCGAACACCGCCAGCACGCTGTCCCTGGCCCGCGAGCGCGCCGGGGCGCTGGGCATCAAGACCATCGTGGTGGCCTCCACCGTCGGCAAGACGGCCGTCAAGGCGGTGGAGGTGTTACAGGGCTTCAAGGTCATCGTGGTGACGCATACCGCCGGTTTCCGCGAGCCTAACACCCAGGAGTTCACCGACGATAATCGTAAAATCGTGGAAGAGAAAGGCGGCGTCATCCTGACGACCACCCACGCCTTCGGGGGCGTGCAGCGCGCCCTGGCCACCTCCATGCCGCCGGCGCCCAGCAGCGCCATCGGGGACGTGGTCGCCATGACGTTACGCATGTTCGGGCAGGGGATGAAGGTGGCCTGCGAGATTGCCGCCATGGCCGCCGACGCCGGGCTGGTGCGCACCGACGAAGAAATTGTCGCCATCGGCGGGACGGGCCGCGGCGCCGATACGGCCGTGGTGCTCCAGCCGGACTACGTCCACCGGCTCTTCGGCCTGCGCGTCAAGGAAATCATCTGCAAGCCGCGCCTCTAGGCAGGGAGCCATGCACCACACCCTCAAGTTTTACGGCGCCAACCGCAAGAACACCCTGCGGGTCTACATGTTCTTCGCCCGCTGGACTAAAATTCCCTTAATCGGGAGGCTGGTGAGGCGGGTGGCCAACTACTACGCCCGCGGCCAGCACCGCGGCTACCTGCTCTCGCCGGCGGAGGCGGACGAGCTAGTCGAAATCGCCGGGGGCGTGGCCGCCGCCGAGTGCACCTGCCGCCGCCTTTATAACAACTGCGACAACCCCCAGGACAACGAGATACTGCTGGGCCCGACGCGCCACATCTTTCTGGAGGCGATGCCGCACGACTCTCAGGAGATAAGCAAGGCGGCCGCCCGGGAAATCCTGCGCGACAGCCACCGCCGCGGCCTGATACTCACCATTATCAAGTGCCGGGGGGACTTTTACGCCATCTGCTCGTGCTGCGCCTGCTGCTGCGTGCCGCTGCGTCTTAGCCGCCAGTACGGCGTCGGGGAGGTGGTCGTCCGGCACAAGGACATCGTCGGCGAGTTCCGGAAATACCAGCAAGCTTACGAGGATGACGACTAGCCGAAGAAGCCGTTGATGATGCTGGAGAACTGCTCCAGCTCGTCGCGGTGGACGTTGTGGCCGCGATTCTGGAAGACCTTTACCCGGCAGTCGGGGATGACCTGCGCCGCCGCGTAGGCGTGCTGCACCGGCACCACCGGGTCGCGGCTGCCCCAGACCACCAGTGTGGGCATGACCAGGTCGGAGAGGCGGTTGGCCAGCACCAGGGTCTGCTCTTTGATGGTGCTGATGCTGCCGCCGATAATCATGGCCGCCGGGGAGAGCGGCACGATGAACTCGATGGGCAGGAGCAGGGTCTTGATGGCCCACGTGATGAGCCGGAAGACGCCGGTGACGACGGCGCCGAGCGACTTGAGCAGCGCCGGGACGGAGAGCAGTCTTACCCAGAAGGCGATTTCCCGCCCCAGGCAGAGCGAGCTTACCAGCACCAGCTTCTTGATATTCTGGGGGAATTTGAGGGCGTAGTTGAGGGCGACGCCGCCACCCAGCGAGTGCCCCACCAGGTTGAACTTTTCCAGCCCCAGGGCGCGGGCGAACTTATCAATAAAATCGGAAAGCTCCGGGATGTAGTACTGGCCGTCGAGCGCCTGCGAGCCGCCGTAGCCGGGGAGGTCGGGGGCGTAGATGGTGTATTTCCGGGCCATCTCCATGATGTTGTGCGACCAGGTGCGGGCGTCGCCGCCGCCGCCGTGGATGACCACGACCGGGTCGCCCTGGCCGGCGGTGTAGTAGTGCACGTCGCGGCCGTCTACCTGGATTGTCTTGCCCTGTATTCTGGCGTCCATCGTTTTACCTGCTTATATTTTAGTATGTCGCGCTGTCTAATTATGTTACTCAAGTCACTGACGGCGCTGTCTCAAAAGAGGGGCCGGCCCTCAATATTTACTGACAAAAAAAGACTACCCTCACCGGATACAACGACAGAGGGCAGTCCGGGGTTACCCCTTTGTCCTTAATATTCTACAATGCGCCGGCCTGACGGGGTAATAGTGTTGCCCCTTACCTTGGGTCGGTAAGACCCCGTACTTTGGTACCTCCTTTAGTATTTTAACCCGTAAATGTTAGGGATATATTAATCTTAGTTCTAGGTTTGGTCGTCCCGTCGGGGTTATCTATTCCCACCCAGGCCACCCTGGGCGCATCCTCGGCTTAGCCCGTAGTTCCCTCCCCTTAGCCCCTCTCCGGCGCTTACTTCTTTAGCGGCCGCAGGATGGCGCGGCAGGGGCCGGCGTCGCCCTTGTACATCAGTAGCGGCAGGCAGAGCAGCTCGTAATCGCCGGGGGGCACGTGCTCCAGGGCGCAGTCCTCCAGGATGTAGATGCCCGCCCCCAGCAGGGCCCGGTGGGTCTTGTTGATGCTCTCCACGTCTTTGAAGTTGCCGATGGTGATGCAGTCCAGGCCGAAGAGGATTATCCCCACCTCGGCCAGGTAGTCGGCGGCGTCCCCGTCCAGATAGACGTAGTCCTCGACGAACCGCTCGCTTTCATAGGTCAGGGGCGAGTTGCGCGTCTTGCAGAGCAGCCGCTCGCCTTTTTTGATGTTGTGCTTTTTAAGCTCGGCCACCTTTATCGTTTCCGGGTCTTTGATTTCGATAACGCGCGCCGGGCCGACGGCGGCGTCGAGCGGCATGTCGCTGATGGTGGTGCCGTCGGGAAAGAAGTGGAGCGGGGCGTCGATGTGGGTGCCGGTGTGCGATATTATCTCCAGCACGGACATGGTGACCTTGGCGCCCAGGGCGGTATCGTGGAGGCGGTAAATCTTGGGCGGCAAGGGGTCCATGGGGAAGGGGGTCATGCCCTGCTTGAGGGGGACGGTGATATCGTACCAGCCGGGGGGTGCTTTGACTGCCATGTGGGGCCTCCTTTAGTTTGGGGATATTTGATGCAAGGATAGAGGAATGGGGTGGGCGGAGTCAAGGGGGGTGACCTACCCCTTAACCTTCCCCGCTATGCCCTTCGCCCAGGCGGCCGCCCGCTCCGTTTCCCCGTCCTTGAGCGGCCCGTGGATGCCGTCGACGATAAAGCCCTCCGGCGCTGCCACCTGGTGACCGCCTTTTTCCTTGAGAATTGCGGCGATGCGCCCGGCGGCGTAGCCAAAACCCCCGGCCAGGGCGGCGATGAGGCGCGTGCCGAACTTGCCCGATTTGGCCGAAATCCTGGTATCGAAGGCGGCCACGCTCACGTTTTTTAAGCCGCCGGCGGGGATTTTATCGAGGAAGGCCTGGACGGGCACCGTCTGGCGGGCTCCCTGGGTGGGCGAGCCGACCAGCAACAGGTCGAGGGAGGCCAGTGCGGCGGTGCCGGCTTCGGCCACGGCGGCCACGCTGACCTCGCCGCCGACGCCCCTGCCGATGGCCCGGGCGATTGCTTCCGTGTTCCCGTAGACCGAGTGAAAGACCACCAGAGTTCTCATAGCGTACCTCCGTCAGGATTAGCGTAAACCCTATTCGCTTGCTTTTTTCTTTAACTCATACAGCTTGTTGAGCGCCTCCAGCGGCGTCAGGCCGTCTATCTCCAGCTTTTTAAGCTCGGCCTCCACCGCCGATTCCCGCCCGAAGAGGGACATCTGCTGAGCAGGGGCGGGTTGAGTTTTTGGGGTAGGTGGCGCTGGCGGCTCGCGGCGGCCGCTTTCCAGCTCGGCGAGCACCTCGCGGGCGCGGTGGAGGACGGACTTGGGCAGGCCGGCCAGCTCGGCGACGTGGATGCCGTAGCTCTTGTCCACCCCGCCGGGGACGATTTTGTGCAGGAAGATGACCTTGCCCGCCTCCTCGATGACGGCGACGTTGAAGTTGCGCACGCGCGGCAGGTAGGCGGCCAGGTCGGTCATCTCGTGGTAGTGGGTGGCGAAGACGGTGCGCGCCCCCAGGCCCTTGTGATTATGAATGTATTCGGCCACGGCGCGGGCGATGGAGAGGCCGTCGTAGGTGGAGGTGCCCCGGCCGATTTCGTCCAGGATGAGGAGGGAGCGGGGGGTGGCGTTGTTGAGGATATTGGCCGTCTCGACCATCTCCACCATGAAGGTCGACTGCCCGGCGGCCAGGTCGTCGCGGGCGCCGATGCGGGTGAAGATTCTGTCCGTGATGCCGATGACGGCCCGCTCCGCCGGGACGAAAGCGCCGATTTGCGCCAGCAGCACGATGAGGGCCACCTGTCTTAAATACGTGCTCTTGCCCGACATATTGGGCCCGGTGAGGACGATGAGCTGGGCGTCGTCGTTGGATAGGGTAATATCGTTGGGGACGAACTCGCCCGCCGGGAGGCTCCGCTCGACGACGGGGTGGCGCCCCTGCCGGATGTCAATCACGGTCTTGTCGTTAAGCTCGGGGCGGGTATAGTGGTGGCGGGCGGCCACCTCGGCCAGCGACGAGAACACGTCCAGCTGGGCCACGACGGCGGCCAGGGCCAGGACGCGCTCGCCGGCGGCGGCCACCTGGCGGCAGACGCGGTGGTAGAGGTCGCTCTCCATCTCGGTCAGGCGGTCGCGGGCGTTGAGAATCAGCGTCTCGTACTCTTTAAGCTCCGGCGTGAAGAAGCGCTCGCCGCCCGTGAGGGTCTGCTTGCGGATGTAATCATCGGGCACCTGTGCCAGATTGGGCTTGGAGACCTCGATATAATAGCCGAAGACGTTGTTGAAGCCTATCTTGAGCGAGCGGATGCCGGTGCGCTCGCGCTCGGTCTTTTCCAGGTTGGCCAGGTACTTGCGGGCGTTGGAGGCGGCCAGGCGCAGGCTGTCCAGCTCCTCGGAGAAGCCCCGCCGGATGACCCCGCCCTCGCCGGGGGCGCCGGACGGCTCGTCCTCGATGGCCCCCTTAATAAGCTCGACGACCTCGGTAGCCGGCTTGAGCTCTTCCTTGAGCCAGTTGATGGCGCCGGTGTAGCCGGCCTCCTCGATGATACCGCGCAGCTCGGGGACGGCCGTAAGCGAGCGCCGCAGCGACGCCAGCTCGCGGGGTATAGCGATTTCCCCCCGCACGCGGTTGATGATGCGCTCCATATCGGCAATCTCGCCCAGCTTGGCGACGACGTTGCCGCGCGCCAGGGCGTCCCCGGCGAACCAGTCCACGGCATCCAGCCGCCGGTTCAGGGCGGCCACGTCCAGCAGGGGCTGGCCCAGCCAGCGGCGCAAGAGCCGCCCGCCCAGGGGCGTTCTGGTCTTGTCGATGGCCGCCAGCAGCGAGCCTTCGGTCGTCCGCGAACCGGCTCCCTGGAAGAGCTCCAGGTTGCGCTGCGTCTGCTGGTCCAGGGCCATGTAGTCGCCGGTGGTGTAGGTGGTCAGCCTGGTAAGCTGCCCCAGGACGGATTTCTGCGTTTCCTCCACGTAGCGCATCACCGCCCCGGCGGCCCGGACGGCCAGCGGCAGGTGGGCGCAGCCGTAGCCCTCCAGCGAGGTTACTCCGAAGTGGTCGAGGAGGGTCTTTTCAGCGATCTCGCCCTCGAACCAGTAGCCCTCCAGCCGGGTGATGTTATCGCTCAGCCCCAGGGGCGTCAGGTCGGCCCCCTCGGCGGCGATGACCTCGGGCGGGTTGAGCCGCTCCAGTTCCGTGATGGCGCGGTCGAGCGGTAATTGCGTGACGGCGAACTCGCTGGTGGTGATGTCCACGAAGGCCAGCCCCACCTCCCCCTCGCCCACCACCACGCCGGCCAGGTAGTTGTTGGCCCTGGCGTCCAAAAGCCCCGGCTCCACCACCGTCCCCGGCGTCACCAGCCTGACGACCTCGCGCTCGACCAGCCCTTTGGTCTCGCCGGGTTTGGTCACCTGCTCGCAGATGGCCACCTTATAGCCTTTATTGATGAGCCGGGCCAGGTAGCCGTCCAGGGCGTGGTAAGGGATGCCCGCCAGGGGGACTTTGTTGCCCTTGCCCATCTCCCGCGCCGTGAGGACGATTTCCAGCTCGCGGGAGGCAATCCGGGCGTCCTCGTCGAAGGTCTCGTAGAAGTCGCCCAGGCGAAAGAGCACGATGGCCTGGGGATACTGGCGCTTGATTCTGAGGTACTGCTGGCGGATAGGGGTTGAGCCTTGTTGCATCTTGAGGATATTGTAGCGGATATGGGGAACGGGGTAAAGGGAGGGGGCTAAAACCTATCCCTTCTCCCTCTTAACTTGCCCCTCCCGCAGCGCGTTGAGTATGTACTGAATCTCGATGCTGCTCATGCCAAAACGGTGCAGCGTGTGGCGTATCATCTCCAGGCTCCCCTCGAAGAAGGGCAGCACCAGCTCGGTCACGCCGATGCCCTTTAATAGGGCCGCATCGCGGTCGCGGTGGACGCGCGCCACGATATCCAGCTTGGGGTTGATGTCCAGCGCGTTACGGCTGGTAAGCTCCTCGGCTACGTAGTCCGGGATGGTGCAGACCAGCACGCGGGCCTTGCCCAGGCTGACGTGGGCCAGTATCTCCGGATTAGAGGCGTCGCCGTAGATGCAGGGAATCCCCCGGGCGCGCAGCCCCGCGATAATCTTGGGGTCGAGGTCAATGACCAGGTAGGCGAACTTCTGTCGCTCCAGTACCTCGGCCAGGCGTCTGCCCACCTCGCCGTAGCCGCAAATAACGGCGTGGTGTGAAAGCTCCAGGGCGTGGAAGGGGTGCTCCGGGTCGGGCCGGCTGGTAAGCCCGCCGGCGAACCAGCCCCGCTGGCTCAGCCATTTGTAAAGGAATGAGTTGAGGCTGATGGCGAAGGGGGTAATCAATATTGTGATGATGGCGGCGGCGATAGTCAGGGAGTAGAGCCGCTCGGAGAGGATGCCCGTTTGCACGCCCATCATCGCCAGGATAAAGCTGAACTCGCCCACCTGTATCAGCCCGGTGCCCACCATGAGCGCCGTCTTGTGGGAGTAGCCGAAGGCGCGCGTTATCGCCGAGCAGATGACGAATTTTATCACCATGATGGCCACCACGATAAGGGCGACCGTGCCCAGGTTGTCGCCGATGAACTCCAGGTTGGCCAGCATCCCCAGGGACACGAAAAAGAGGGCGGCGAAGGCGTCGCGCAGCGGCATGATGTCGGCGAAGGCCTGCCGCGCGAAGCCGGACTGGCTGATGAGCAGCCCCGCCGCGAAGGCCCCGAAGGCCGCCGAAAGCCCGAAATAATAGGTGCCGAAGGCCGCCCCCAGGCAGACGACGATGACCGTCAGCAGGAAGAGCTCGCGGGAGCGCTGCCCGGCCACCTTCCGCAGGAACCAGGGCATCCCCCAGACGCCGAGGACGAGCATGGCCGCGATGAAGCCCACCGCCTTGGCGACGGCAATCCCCAGCGACGTCCAGAGCTGGCCGGCCTCGCCGCCGACGGCGGGCATGAGCACCAGGATGGGCACCACGCTGAGGTCCTGCACCAGCAGGATGCCCAGCATGATGCGCCCGTGGGTGGTATCCAGTTCGCCGCGCTCCATGAGCAGCTTGAGCACCACCATCGTCGAGGAGAGGGCGATGATAAAGCCGAAGAAGACGGCGCCGGTCGTCTCTAGCCCGGCGATTCGCCCCAGCCCGAATCCCGCCGCCGCCGTGAGCAGTATCTGGGCGATGCCGCCGAGGACGGCAATCTTGCCCAGGCTGAGGAGTTCCTTGATGGAGAACTCCAGGCCGATAGCGAAGAGCAGCAGCACTACGCCGATTTCGGCCAGATAGGATATCGAATCGGGGTCCTGAACGAATGCCAGGCCGAAAGGCCCGATGGCGATACCCCCCGCCAGGTAGCCCAGCAGCACCGGCAGCCGCAGCCAGCGGGCCAGCATGCCGCCGGCGATGGCCGTGGCCAGGACAATCAGCAAGTCGCGTCCGATGTTACCTTCCACGCCTGACTCCTCGCGGGTGGGAGTACCTGTGCTATTTTAACATGTCAACGGGGTGGTGGGGGAGGGGTGAGACTAAGCCCGCCGCGCCTGGGCCGCCCGGCTCCGGGCCACCAGCTGGCAGACCAGCCCCAGGACGCTGATGAATGTAAAGATGATAAAGCCCGTCCGTACGCTGGAGAGGAACTCCGGATAGACCTCCGGGGTAAGCTCGCTCTGGCCCATATACAGCGAGAAGAGTATCATCATAATGCCCATGCTCACCATCATCCCGGCGGTGCGCATCGTCCCCAGGGTGCCGGCGGCCACCCCCAGCGATTTCCGCGCCACCGACCCCATGATGGCGTTGGTGTTGGGCGAGGAGAAGATGCCGATGCCCAGCCCGTTGATGGCCAGGGCCAGCATGATGTACCAGAGGGGCGTGGCGGCGTCGATGAAAGTGAGCAGCAGCAGCGCCACACAGTTGAGCGCCATCCCCACCGAGGCCACCAGCCGCGGCTCGATGCGGTCGGAGATGCGCCCGGAGATGGGCGTCATGATGGCCATGAGCACCGAGGCAGTAATCAGGGTCAGGCCGGCCTTATCCGGGGCGAAGCCCTTGATATCCTGGAGAAAGAGATTGAGCAGGAAGTTCACCGCGTAGGTGGCGATGTAAGAAATGAACATGGCCAGGTTGGAGAAGAAGAAGGGCCGGTTCTGGCTGAAGAGGCTGAGATCGAAAATGGGGAAGCGGGTGCGCCTTTCCCAGCGGGCGAAGGCGAACAGCCCCGCCGCCCCGACGACGAAGAGAATTATGCCCAGCACGCCGGGCAGCGACGAGAAACCGTAGATAAAGATGGCGATGGAGATGGCGTAGGTAATCGAGCCGACGACATCGAACTTTTCGTTCCTGGCCTCGTGCCACTCCCCTTTGAGGGCGTACAAGACCAGTAACAGCAGCACCAGGCTAAGACCCCCGGACATGACGAAGATGCTCTGCCAGCCGAACGCCTCGGTGAGGACGCCGCCGATATAAGGCCCCACCGAAAGCCCCACGTAAGTCCCCGCCGTGCTGATGCCCAGGACGCGCCCGCGCGATTCGGGCGGGAAGACCGAGGTGAGGATGGAGATGCTGTTGTTGAACATTATCCCCGAGCCGGCCCCCATCAGGGCCAGGCTGATAAAGAGCAGGACAACCGAGTCGGCGAATACCCCCAACAGCGAGGCCAGGACGGTCACCACCAGCCCGACGATAAACAGCCTTTTACGCCCGTAGATATCGGCCAGGCGCCCGAAGGGTACATGGATGATGGCGATAGAGAGGAAGTAGATGGTGCTGACCCAGGCCATCACCCAGGCCTCCATGGCGAAATCGCGGCGGATGGTGGGAATAGCCACGTTGATGGCGGCTATCATGAATGGCATGATGAAGGACGTGGCCGTAGAGATAATGAGGACGAGGTATTTTTTTACGTCTTTGTCAGATTGGCTGGTCATCTCATCAGCTTTCCCGAACTAAAGATAAGAATAACGGTACGTGTCGGGGGAGTATCAATCAGAGCCAAAAAAACGGGCGGGCGTCAAACCGCGTCG
>Ga0307425_1002518_pt1 | contig 10295 bp, 1 predicted proteins | sample SalMarWE160330MG_FD_202152 | JGI IMG/M metagenome (GOLD analysis project Ga0307425, IMG submission 202152) | Salt marsh sediment microbial communities from the Plum Island Ecosystem LTER, Massachusetts, United States - WE1603-30 | ecosystem: Environmental > Aquatic > Marine > Intertidal zone >...
CTGGCCCGGGGACAAGTCCCCCAGGTGACCTTCACCTGCGAAACCGGCTGCATGAGCGAAACCTTAAATAAAGTCAACGAAGTGGCCCAAAAGGTGAAAGGCGGCCGCACCGTGTTCGGCGGCGGCCTGGCCTTCGGGGAAGCCGCGGCCATGTCCGAGGCCTGGGCCATGTGCCGGGGGGACTTGCCCCGCAGCCGGCGTTATGTGGTGAGCCAGAGCGGCGACGGCGGGGCGGTGATCGGACTGCCGGCCCTGTTGAACGCCCTGCGGCAGCGGGCCTTCCTGATCAAAGACCAGGAAGCCCAGGTGCTCCATTTCATCAATGTCACCGACACCCAGGTCTATTCCAATACCGGGGGGGAGAGCTCCGCCACCTCCATGGTGGGCATGAGCACCCTGACCACGCCCCTGGGGCGCTTGCTGGTGGGCAACCAGCGGATCCAGTGGCAACTCATCAACCTGGCGGCGGAGTTCCCCGGGGTCCTGGTGGGCAGCGGACATTCGGCGCATAAGGACGTGATGCGGGAGTTCTGGGCGGAAGCCGACCGCCTGGGACGCTCGGCGATCCGCTGGGATGTGACTCCCTGCCCGGAGACCGGCAAGTTTTTCGGGACCGACCCGGATCGTTTGGCCCGGGTGATGGCCTACGCCGGCTTCCTGCCGGAGGTCACCTTTGTGGGCCGCCTGCGGCAACGGGTGTCTCCCCTCAACCCCATGGACCGCCATAAGAACTGGCGGGAATGGTCCTCGGAGGCGCAGCCCATCTATTTCTGGCTTTCCCAAGACCCCCGTTATCGTCCCCTCATCCGTCGCGACCCGGTGACGGGTGACTGGGAGCCCGTCAGCCCCGCGGTCCGGGCCATCATTGTCCAACTGGAGTGCTTCCGTAATCACCTCAATCACCAGATTGACCTGGAAAACCGGCTGGTGCGGGAAGCGGAAGAATATACCGCCGAATTTTTCCAGCACCTTCAAGAAGAGTGGGGTCGTCACCGCCAGGTCCTGGAAGAGTTTCCCTACCACTTCTTGTTCAATGACCAGGGGGAGATCAAACCCGAGTTTGGCCCATCCTTGCGGCGCGATTTCCTGGAGGCCGTCCTGGGTCAGGATTACGTGCTGAAGTATGTGGTGGCCCGGGACGAGATCTGGGCGGCGGAGGCCCAGGCCCTGGAGGCGGCGGCGGCCGGCGGCGAGGCGGCCCTGGCCGGGGTCGAACTGCTGCCCCCGCCTGAGCCCTTGCAACTCCTCGGCCCTGGGGGTGGCGGCCCTGAGTCCGTGGCCGCGGCGCGGCAAGCGGAGTTCTACCGCCTCCTGGACCGCCTCATCGATGAACGGGCCATGGCCAAACAGGCCCAGATTTCCCAGTATATCCTGAAAAAAAAGTTGGTCCGGGATTTCCAGGCCCAGGGCGGCATTTTTACCCGGGAACCGGGGCCGGCGCCGGCGCCGGCCCGGCGCCAGTTTCGCGCCAGCCTGGAAGCACTGGGGGATTTTGCCCTGGGAGTGGCCTCCCTGGCGGGGGAACGGGGCATCGCCATCAACCGCCTGTTTTCCCAGTACTTCACCGGCAAAGGGGCCTGGGCCGGCATGGCCTGGCAGTTCGGGTCCTCCAAGCGGGGCACCCCGGTTTTTTCCGGGACTTTCGTCTCCGCCCGGCCGATCCAGCGCAAGGACGCCCTGTCGAGCTTTCCCTTTTATGTCCTGACGGTCACCAACTACGGCGACCTGAAATCCCAGCCGGATATGTTTTACGACAACCTCCATCCCCGGGGTTATCTGATTATCAATACGCCCCGGCCGCCGGAGGTGATCCACCAGGAATTGCTGGCCGGCTATGACGAACACACCCGCCAGGCGGTGGCCCGGGCCCAGGCGGCGCCGGCGGGGGAGGCCCGGGAGGTGGTGAGCCGGTGGTGGTTCGAAGCCCCTTACAGCGCCCTCAAGGAGGAGCAACTGCATCAGGTTACCAAAATCCTGACCCTGGCCCAGGCCCGGGTGATCACCACCGACATGGACGGGATTATGGCCCGGGTGGCCGGCACCAGCCGGGTGGTATCCAACCTGGTGGCGGTGGCGCCCATGATGCGGGCCCTGGAAATCCTGGGCCTGCCGGTAAACTTTGAGGCCGATTTGCCGGCCCTGACCGCCGGCTTTCCCGGGGCGGTGAAAAAGAATAAAAAACTCACGGAGCAATACCTGGAAGCCATGCGCCGGGCCTATGAGGAATCCCAGGGGTTTCCCGAGGCCAGATCCCAGGTCGCCCCGTCCCTTAAGGGGCCGGCCGCCGACCCCGGCGACTATTACCTGGAGATGGGCGGGACCCTGGCGGGCATGGTTATGAGCCAACTGGCCACCCGGAGAAATCCCCTCTTTTATATCGGTTTCCCCATCACGCCGGCGGGCAACCCGTTCTATGCCATGGCCCAGGCCTATGCCAACGGGCACCCCTACATCCTGGTGGACGAAAACAATCCCTCGGAGAAGGTGGCCGCCGAAAAGCTGCTGGGGGTGGCCCGGACCGGCGGGGCCCTGCCGGTTACCTTCACCGCCTCCCAGGGTTGGCGGCTTTTTGCCGAAATCATGCCCCAGTTGGTGGGGGCCCGGCTGGAGTGCCTCTTCGTGCTGGCCAAGCGGGCCCTGGCGGCTCCGGCTCTGAACATCGAAGAGAGCCATACCGATTTCATGACCTTCAGGGACGACGGGGCCATCATGCTCTCGCCCAAGGATATTCAGGAATTCGTTCCCTGCCTCTATCTGGCCCGGTTGCTGACCCATTTTACCCGCTTGCCGGTGGTGGCCTCCCTGGGGGGCGTCACCGACACCCACAAGATCAGCCTGGTGAAGGTGCCGCCGGACCGGCAGGTGCAGGCCTGGCTGGATCAAGCCCTGCAGGAGGTGGATTTCCTGGAAGATAAGCTGCTGAACCGGCAGGGCGAGGTGATCATCCATGGTCCCAGCGGCACCGGGGAAGTCTATCAGGAGACCCAATCGGAGGTGGAAAAGGCCCATGCCCTGGCCCTTAAGGTCTTCCCTTATGCGGCCCGCCTGGTGGAGGACCTGACGGGCTACCGCTTTAAGGAACTGGAGGTGGCCGCCACCGCCGGGGACCAACCCCTGACCACGGCCCTGATCCTCACCGGCTCCTTTTATCCCAACGCCGAAGAGGCGGTTCAGGAGCTGGGGCGGGAGGGTTGGCGGGAACTGGGGGCCATATCCATCCGGCTGTTCAATCCCTTCCCGGCCGAGGCGTTGGCTGAGGTCCTGTCCGGGGCCCAGGTGGTGACGGTCATGGACCGTTCCAACAGTTTCGGTGACGTGCCGCCCCTGGCCAGCCGGGTGATCACGGCCCTGGCCCGCAAACATCCAGGGGCGCCGCCCCGCTTTCGCATCCTGGTGGGCGGCCTGGGGGGGCGGGAGATCACCGTGCCGGAAATAAAGGAAATCCTCAAGTTCAGCCATCTTTTCCTGGCGCCCCGGCCGCAGGTGGAGGCTAAGTTACGGCAGCAGATCCTGACGGCAGACCCTCTGCTCCAGGGGTTGCTGGCCGAACGGGCGGCCCTGGAGGCCAGGAGTCTGGCGCGACACACCCGGGTGTCGGCCGGCGTCTGGGCCGACGCCGCCTCCCCCGGCCACCTGAGGGAAAGCCAGGGGAAATTGGCCCAGGCGCTGATCAGGGGCGATTACCTCTTGGCCCTGACCAATTATGGCCCGGTGGAGTTCATCAATCCCAAAGAGGTTTGGGAAGAGACCAGGCTCATCAAGAAGTTGATCATTCGGCTGGAAATTCTCCTGGCCCGGGAACTCATCCACCAGAGTCAGGCGGACTGGCGGGCCGCGGTGACCCTCCTGGAATACGGGGTGAAACGGCGGGATTTTGAGCTGGCGGTGAGCGGCCTGGAGTCCCTGCTGAAATCCCGGCCCGACGACGCCGCCTGGTCCCTTTATCGGTTAGGGGCGGGTTATGCTCATAAATTCACTCCCTTCGGGCTGAAGCTGACGGAGCCGGGCTCGCCTCCTCCGGAGCCCGGCCCGGCGCCGGCCGGGCCGAAACGGCCGGCACGGGTGCGGCCTCTCGCCCCAGCCAGGCTGGAAGTGCCGTTTGTGGCGGCGGAAGCGGACCGTCTGGAGAAAATCATTCAGGGTCTGGTGGCGGAAAGCGCCCATGGAGAGACCTTGCGTAATCCCGGCGATCTGGAGCGGGATGCGTTAAAAATCCTGGCCCAGGACCCGGCTTCCCAGCTCTCCCAGTTTGCCGATGAGGCCAGGCGCCTCGCTTATCAGGATAGTTACACCGGCGTCATCGACCGGGCCCTGGCGGAGGAAATTTTGGGGCAGCACTACGCCCCGGAACTCAAGGAAATCTTTGCCGGGGATGGCTTGAGCGCCCTGGAACTGGTGGTCCAGGCCGCGGTGGCTTATTATGCCCGGGCTCCGGGCACCGGGTCCCCGGACCGGGAACTGATCCAACGAGAGGCGGCCCTGGAAGTGGAACGTTACCTCCGGGAAGAGGTTTACCCGCATTACCGCCGGGCGGCGGGGTTTTACCATGACTTCTACCGGGCCTGGGTGGGGCCCACCATCAAACAGGCCATCGGCCGGGAAGTGGCGGCGCTGCCAGGTTTTTCATAGTTTTTCATAAGAGGCAGCCTGTGCGGACCAATGGTCTGAAAAGTTCTTCGGTTGATGTTGGAAGATGTGGAACAGCCGCTCCGGGTGTTAAGGCACAGGTTAAAAACCTGTGCCACCATATCTTTTAATGATTTACAGATGGGCGAAAGGCCCTTGAGGAACTGCTGGCAAAAGTTCTTGGTGGCACCGGCATATTGCCGGTGCGGGAGCACAGGCTGGAAGCCTGTGCCACTGAAGGGGTAATGGTGCGCAGGGCGCACCCTACGGAAACTTGGCGCGTAAGACGCGCCCTACGGTTGCTTTGAAAAGTTTAAGGTTCAAGGTTGTTCGTAGGGTGAATTTCACGTACCAAGTAACCCAGAGAATTGGCAGGCAATGCACGCCCTACCTATCTGTCATGAGCAGTTGTTGAACCGCACAGGCGAGACGCCTGTGCCACCGGACTTTTTCCCCCTTTGACAAAGGGGGATAGAGGGATTTCTCTCAGGGTTCAGGTAAACGTTCATAGCCGTTTTTCAGCCACCCCTGATAATGAAAGCGATCTGTAGGGGCGGTTCGCGAACCGCCCCTACGAGAGACTTTCACGGTAAAAAAACAATCTAGAAAACGCCCCGATTAATAAAATTTGGAGGCAGTTTTGGCGTCAACCCAGATAAGCGGGATTCCCGGAACCGATAGGCCAGTCCCCTGGGAGGGTCTGCGTCCCCGGCTGTATAAGGCCATCCGGGCCACCATGATGGCGGAGGAGAGCCCCGCGGCCCGGCGGGACCTGCTGGGGCGCTGGCTCACCACCTTATTCCAGGAGGATTCCCGGAAGGTTACCTTCCCGGAGGAATTGGCGGAAGCCCAACAAGCCTTTTTTCAAGCCAGCCTGGAGCAGGCGGTCAACCGTTGCCGCGGCTACGCCGGGGCCTGGTTCGCCTGGGAGCCCCTAAAGCAGGGAAACTGGCTGCGGGACCTGAAGAAGGCCGTGAGCCAGGTGGCCGGGGCGGATGAGCAGGCCCGGGGCCTGATCACGGCCGGGAAGCTCCAGGCGGCAGATTTAAGCGGCGTTCTGCGGTATCGTTTGCGGCAGCGCTGGTGCGGCCAGGCTGAGGCTCCGGAAATCTTCCAGGTGGAAGAGTGGCTCCAGGATGTGGGCTTCTTTTGCCGGGAGTTAATGGAGATCGGTAGTTGGGGCCGCGTTTTCCATACCCTCACCCTGGTGCATCGGGAAGGGCTCGGGGCGCCGGACGAAAGGCGCCATGACCGGCAATTGCTGCTGGAAAAGGTCAACCAGGGACAACCCCTGGAGTCGATCCCGGAACTGGTCATGTATCTGGAAGGCCAAATCCAGGCCGGGGAGGAGGCGGCTCCGGCGGGCTGGGTGGACCCGCAAGTGGACCCCGGGCTGTTCCCCGGCCGAGACCCTCAGAACGTTTGCTGGCTGTTCCGGGAAGCGCTTACTTTTCTGAGCACCGGCGGCTCCAAGCCTGAGCACCGGCAGCGCCTGGCCCGGCTGGAGGAGCGCCGGGACCTGATGGACCTTTACGATGTGCTGCTGTTGTTTCTCTGGGCGGTCCAGGGGCAAGAGCCGCTGCCGGCCCCATCGGAGGTGCTGGACCTGCTGCAGGGCCGGGGCTATCCCATACAGCACAAAGATTTCCGGGACGACTACCGGGCGCAACTGGCGCCTTTAGAGGATTTGCCGGCCACCTTAAGCGTCACCCTCAGATGGCCGCTGGACCCCGCCAGCCTGACCGGGGACCCGGAGCAAGACCTGAGCCGGCCCCGGGAGCAGGAAGAGAGGCGGCGCCTCCAGCTCCAGGCCTTCAAAGCCGATGCCCTGGCCTTTCTGCAAGGCCGGGAGGCGCCGCTGCCGCACGCCGAGCTTATCCGGCCGGCGGCCCGGTTTGCGGTGGCCTGGCTGACGGCCCCGTCATGTCAGGGGGGAGAACCGCCGGCCGCCGCCGCCCTGGCCTTGGATGCCGTCAAGATCCTGCCGCCGGCCCTCATGAAGCTCATCCGACCCCGCAAGGGCTACGAACTGACGCACCGAAGCCGGCTGGAGCGCCTGCTGCAGCAAGAATTTCAGGCATATCAGGAGGCCGTCGGGCGCGGCCGCGGTTCAGGTCGCATTGCCAATGACCACGATGACGGGCGCTTGGTCCATCTGGCCGGGGCCTTGGCGCTGGCCCGGCGGCAAGCCGACCTCCAGGCTTTGCGTCCCGAAGATGTGCTGGACCTGGAACTGGGGGAGGTGCTGGCCAGCCTGAAGGACCTGGCCTTACGCCTGGGCCTGGATTTGGAACCCGGGGCGGCGCCCCGGTGGCATGAATTTACCGACTGGCTCAAGGAAAAATTAGCTTGGGCCTCGCTTATCGGGGGAGAGGATGATCTCCCCGGACTTCATTCGACCTGGGAGTCTACCGCGGCCGGGCTCTTCCAGGAACTGGCCGGGCAGCTCTATCGGCTGGTGGTCGCCAAAGCCCGGGGCGAGCGCGGGCTGGCTCCCCTGGCCGGGGACCAGGCCCTGCTGGCCTGGCTGGCTGCCTGGCTGACCCCGGAGAGGCAGGCCCTCCAGGAAGCCTCCAGCCGCCGGCTGCTTGCTGCCATCAAGGAGCAAGCCCGACGGGCGGTCTGGGAATCTTATCCCTTGCGGTTGGAAAGCCGGGAAGAACTGGCAGCGCTGATCAAATACTATCTGGCCCAGGAGCTAAAGGGCCAGGATCTCGAGACCTATTCCCGCCATCATCGGGTGGCGGCCCTGCCGGAGAAAGTGGCCGGCAGCCTCAGTCGGTGCCACCTGCCGCCGGAAATGAGCGGACCGGGCGGGCTGGCGGCAGCCATCCAGGAGGTGCTGCGCCCCCGGGCCCTTGAGGTCACCGAGGCCCAACGGCGACTGGAGGGCGAGGTCCTGACTCTCCTGCCCCGGACCGATTGCGGTTCCTGCGGCAGCCCCGGTTGCCTGGCTTTTGCCCGCCTCCTGGTCCAGGGCCGGGCCCAGCCCAGCCAATGCCTCACGGCGTCTGCCGCCGCCAAGGCCCACCTGGCCGAGCTTCTGGCCCAGGCGCCGCCCGTGGCGCCGGAGCCCTATATCCTCATGCCGGACGAGGTCCACCTCCTTACTTTCCTGTTAGACCCTTATGTCGTCGCCCTGAGACATCGGGTGGCCCAGGAGCTGGACTCAGGCGAGAGGGAAAAAATTATCCCCTGGAAAGGGGGTGAGGTTTCCATCCTGCAAATCGGCAAGAGTCCCGAGGCCACCATTTTTCATCGGTATTTGGAAGATTACCTGGGCTATGAGGCGGCCCATCGCCTTAGCGCCGCGGACCACGCCTTTCTGGCGGAATACGGTGACCTGCGGTTGGCGGCCGAAGCCCGGGAACTGGAGGACTCCTTCTCCTGGTTGGAGCATGAGATCAAGGCGGGGCTGTCGGGATTCGCCCTGACCGCCAGGGACCTGGCCCTGAAGGCCAAGGAAGCTTACGGTAGCTGCCTCTTTTTAGCTGACCTGTCGGCAATGGATCGAACCCGGGTGCAGGAATTTCGCCGGCAGCGATTTCTGGCTGACTTTTTGGAGGCTTGGGAGCAAAGCCTGACGGAGCACTGGCAAGCCGGGTCTCGCATCGAAGATTGGCAGGACTTCTCCCGAATCGTGGCTAAATCCTACTGGCACCAGGAGTTCACCCCGGCCCCGAACGAAATCCTGCGGGACCTGGGGGTGTCTCACACCAAGCGACTGCCCAGCTGGGGCGTATCCTTCTGCGAAAGGCTGGTGCAGGAGGAATTGGCCGCCCTGGAGAGCCTGCGTCAGCGGCTGGAAAGGCTTCTCAGACAGGGGCAGGTTGCGTCGGCGGCGGATATGAATTTCCTCATCCGGGGCTTGGTGATCCGGGCCTGGCAGGAATTAGGTGCGGCCCCGCCGGTTCGGGGCTGGCCCGGTCCGGACCCGGCGCTCCGGCTTACCCAGCTTGCCTTTCAGCGTCTGGAGGAGGCCAATCTCCGGATAAGCGGGGACCTCAGAATTCATTGGGATGAAATCTCCCGGCGGGTTCAGGAGATTCTGGGCGCCAATCCCGGGGTGGCGCCGGAGGAGCTGGCCCGTCTGCAAACCAACGCCGCCGGGCTGGCCTGGCGAGAGATGGTCACCCTGGGGGTGGCCTGGATAGAGGCGCACATTGAGGCCGAGGCCGAACGCCTCCTGAGGGAGGAGGTCGAGGTGGATCGTTTTTTGACCGGAGACCTGGCCGCACCCACCCAGAATACGCTGCGGGGCGCAATTCGCCGTGTCTACCGGTCCGGCCAGAAAAATATTCCTGACCTGATGGAAGCCCTCCAGGTCACCATCAACAGCTACCCCCAGGGGTGGCAGGTCCTGGGAGAGGCGGCGCTGGTTGAGCTTATCTGGGAGCGCCTGGCCACCGGGGCCTTCCGGTTCACGGAGCCCGAGGCCGACACCCTGGTGCGCACGGTGGACCGGATGCTGCGCGGCCGCGTCCTCCTGGATGTGCAGAAACTCAAGGCCTACATGTTCCTGTTGGCGAGAATGGAGGGCAATTTAGATAAACTGACGGCCCTGCTCCGGGAAATCCGGGAGACCTCGGATATCATCGAAGCCACCTGGCTGGACTTCACCGAGGAACGGATCGCCCAGCCCCGGCCGGCCAGTGCCGCCGAAGCCGGCAAAGTGCCCTTGTTACTGGCCCGCCTCGACCCGGCGCCGCTCAACCGGTATTTGGCGGAAGGTTTGCCCCGGGGGGAAGTACGGGAATATACCCAGGCTTATGGAGAACTTATCGCCATTCTGCAATTCTATGTGGTAACCGCGGCGCCCCAGGATTCTCCGGAGGAGATGTTCGAGCGGCTGCAATCAGGCCCCTACGATCTGACCGGCCTTGCCCCGGAGGCCCTGCTCCAGGCCTTGACGACCCTGACGCAAAGGCGGGATCGCCTCCTGGAGCGAAAAATCAGCATTTGCACCTATGTCCTGGGCCATCGGCTGGCCGGCAGCCAACCACTCCTGGCGCACCAGGAAGCGGCTTTTTTGAAAGAAAAGAACGCCTTTCTCAAAACCGAGACTCTCCCGGCCGAACTCCACAAGGGACAACTGGCCGGCGCCTGGGGGGTGGAACTGGGGAAGATGAGGAATGAACTGTATCTGCACCTCTCCGATTTACTGAGGGAAGAACGGACGGAAAGTTTTGCCGCCCGGATCGGCCAGATCATTGAGCGGCTGGAAGAGGAGCGGGCCGCCACCCTGGCTGCGTTCCGGCAGGGCCAATTGAACCGCCTGACGGCTTTTTATCTTCTGAGGCGCTTCCAGAAGGACCAGGCTGAGCTGTCGGGGGCCGACTTAGGCCGCTTTCTCAAGCAATACCAACCGGAAACCCTGTCCCAACTCCGGACCCGGTTGGCGCCGGAGGTGGTGGCCGAAGTGGACCGGAAGCTGGAGAATATTTTATCTGGATATCGGGCGGCGCTGTTGAGCTGAGGGAAATTTGGCGGGCTCAGGATCGGGTTGGGCGGTTCGCGAACCGCCCCTACAAGGAAAAACAATGAGGATTATGTCCCAGATATACCTTACATAAATGACTTCGATGATTCCCTCCCCCCTGATGGGGAGGGTCAGGGTGGGGGTGAAATAATGAGACGATTACTTTGCATTATTCCCCCTCCCCCCAACC
>Ga0307425_1002522_pt1 | contig 10280 bp, 8 predicted proteins | sample SalMarWE160330MG_FD_202152 | JGI IMG/M metagenome (GOLD analysis project Ga0307425, IMG submission 202152) | Salt marsh sediment microbial communities from the Plum Island Ecosystem LTER, Massachusetts, United States - WE1603-30 | ecosystem: Environmental > Aquatic > Marine > Intertidal zone >...
GTGATCGCAGTCAACCTCGAACTGCTCTTCCCGGGGATCGAGATCGTCTCCTCCTATCCGTTCCGTGTCACGCGCGACGCGGACCCCGAGATCGAGGAGGACGAAGCAGCGGACTTGCTGGCGGCGATCGAAGAGAGCGTCCGCTTGCGGCGCTTTGGCTCGGCCGTGCGGCTCGAGATCGAGGCCGCGATGCCAGAGCGGATCCGCGATATCCTGGTGACCAACCTCGGGCTGGCCCCCTACCAGGTGTACAGCAGGAATGCCCCGATCGGGTTGGCCGATCTGATCGAGCTACACGACCTGGACCGGCCGGACCTAAAGGACGCGCTCTTTGTCCCCGCGGTCCCTTCGGCGTTGAGCCAGGGCAGAGACCCGTTCGCGGCGATTAGAGAGAGTGACGTGCTGCTCTATCACCCGTACGACAGCTTTGCGCCCGTGGTCGACCTGATTCACCGCGCCGCGCGGGACCCGCAGGTGCTGGCGATCAAGCAGACGCTGTACCGCGTAGGGCCAAACTCGCCGGTCGTGGACGCACTCATGGAAGCGCGAGAACGCGGCAAGCAGGTCGCCGTGCTGGTCGAGCTCAAGGCTCGCTTCGACGAAGAGAACAACATCGTGTGGGCCCGCGCGCTGGAGCGGGCCGGCGTGCACGTCGTGTACGGCTTGCTGGGGCTCAAGACCCACGCCAAGCTACTGCTCATCGTGCGCCGGGAACACGACGCCATCACCCGCTATGTCCACATGAGTACGGGGAACTATAACGACGTCACGGCCCGGCTGTACGCGGACATTGGCCTGCTGACCAGCGATGACGAGATCGGGGCAGACGTCTCTGACCTCTTTAACTCGCTCACTGGATATTCGCAGAAACAAGCGTATCGCAAGCTGCTCGTCGCACCGGGCCTGATGCGCCAGCAGATCCTGGACCGCATCGAACGCGAGATTGCCCATCACCACGGGCAGGGCAACGGCTACATGGCGTTCAAGATGAACGCCCTGGTGGACGAGCCGTGCATCGAGGCGCTCTATCGCGCCTCCCAGGCCGGCGTCAAGATCGACCTGCAGGTGCGCGGGATCTGCTGCCTGAGGCCGGGCGTGCCTGGCGTGAGTGACAACATCAGCGTCACCTCGATCGTGGGGCGCTTCCTGGAGCATTCGCGCATCTACTACTTTCGCAACGGGGGCGACCCCGAGATCCTGCTCGGCAGCGCGGACCTGATGCCGCGAAACCTGGATCGCCGGGTGGAGCAGCTCTTTCCCGTCGAAGACCCGAGGTTACGCGCCGTCCTGTACGACCCGATCTTGCGCATCCATCTCGGAGACAACGTCCAGGCGCGGCGCATGCTGCCTGATGGGACCTACGAGCGAATCGAGCCCGGGGAAGGCGAGCCCGCACTCGACTCGCAGCAGTGGATGATCGCACATCGGGGGATCTGGCACGAGAGAGAGTAGTGGTGAATCGTCTGTCCCTCGGCTCAGCCCAGTTCGGCCTCACCGACCGGCGCCCCAAGCAGTTCCAGCGTCTCGTCCAGCCAATCGATCTCTCTGCGGCTCATGGTCAGTCCATAGTCGAGCGCGAGCCACCTGCCGATATCGCCCTCGCCCTCCCCATCCTCCACGTCGTGGAGGGCATCGCGCTGCAGGACGACCTCGGCACGACGCTGCTCGAGATGGGCGACCAGTCCCTCACGCGAGAGGTTGCTCGACAAGAGAAGCCGCATGACAAAGGCCTTGAGAGAGGCGTCGGACGCTGGCGGCGCCTCGATCCACTCTTGCAGCACGTCAAGCCCTTTCCCGTTGATACTGTATACCTTCTTGGGCGGGCGATCGGGGCTAGTAATCACGTCCACGCTGACCAGCTCATCCTCCAGGAGAGCGTGCAAGGCCGGATAGATATTTCCAAAGCTAGAGTTCCCGATCAGCCACCGGAAACGACCAAAGAGACGCTTGACGTCGTAACCGGACATCGGCTCGTTGGCCAACAGGCCAAGGACGAAATGGCGAATGCCGATAGCCATCTGTCTGCACCTACTATATCTAGATGTATATATATCGATCTGTTATGATTCTACCATGAGGGCCAGGACCTGTCAAATGGACAGTCAAGAGCTAGCGCGATCATCGGCCGGCAGATAGAGGTAGGCATTGCGCCGCTTGCCGACGACTTCCAGCACGCCCATCTTGCGCAAGCAATAGGCCATCTGCTGGGCAAGCCGGCGCGAGAGAGCGAGGGATCGAGAGAGGTCGCGGCTCGTAAAGGGCTCGGACAGCCCGGCAGGAACCCGGTCCCGGTAGGCGGAGGGAAAGGAGAGCGGAACTTGAGCGTCTACTGCCAGCAGTCGGCGGTCGTGTATGCTCCATCCCTTTCGCCGCCAGCTACCCTTGCCGTCCTTGCGCCGCACCTCTTCGTCCTGCACCAGCGCGACTTCAAGGGTAAAGCTGGGAGAACGTACCAGGCGCGGGAAACTGACCAGTTCGCTGAACACCTGCTCCAGCCGGCCGTGCTTTGGCGATTTGCGCCTGCCGAGCTCCTCAGATCCATCGGGGGATTGGCGGACGATCCACCGGTCGACGGCCACCGGGTAGACGAGATGCACGCGATGCCGCTGCAAGAGATCGCGCAGCTTGGACCGGATCGAGGCAAAGTTGCTGGTCTGGATCTCGATCAACAGGTCGCCGCGCACGAGGTCAATCACGTACCCGTCGACCGAGACTTCGAGCTGATCGCCAGGCTCCGCATACCAGCGCTTGAGCGCAGCGTGGAGCGACTGCTCCGACAGGATACCGATGCCGTTCTCTGCAGGGGGATCCGAACTCATAAGTGTACTCCGTCTGATCTAGCCGCCATCTACCCAACATGATACACGCCCGCCGTCCCTTGGGCAAGGAACGTACCTGGCTTGGTAGGAGCACCGATCTTGCGTCCGTAGTAACGGCTTTGAGCCGTCTCTGGGCAGCCGCGAAAGCGTCAAAGTGCCCCCTGCGAAGCCTGGCGGTCGCCCTGGCGAGGCTCGTGGCCTGAAACCGGTGCTGCTGCCTGGCTGGGCAGAACAGACGCCGGGCACCTTTGACGTGGCGCAGCAGACGTGCTATGATTTGGACGTTGGGCACAGGTGGACAAGATGGAGACGAGGATGAAAGACGAGCTGCGGCAGCGTTACCGGAAGATTCGGGAGGGCCTCAGCCCGGAGGAAGTGACGGCGGACTCGATCGCGGTCTGCAGGATGCTCGCCAAGTGGCCCCCTCTACAACAAGCCGGACACGTACTCACCTACCTGGCGTTTCGGAACGAGCTCGACCTGAGCTACCTGTTCGAGCTACTGCCTCAGATCCACTGGGCGGTACCCCGCGTCGACCGGCAGCAGTTGACGCTGCACGCGTACCAGCCCGAACGCCTCGTTCGCCATCGCTTTGGCATGCTCGAGCCCGCCGCCGACCTGCCGGGCATGGACCCGGGCAGCCTCGACATCGTGCTCGTACCAGGCGTTGCCTTTGACCGGCGCGGCGTCCGGTTGGGCTTTGGCGGTGGATTCTACGATCGCTTCCTGCCAACCACGCCTGCCCTGCGCGTAGGGGTGACCTACGACCAATGCCTGTCCGAGCATCTGCCCGTGACCGAGCACGACCAGCGAGTGGACTGGGTTTTCACGCCGACGCAGCAGATTCGCTGCGCGAGGCCAGATCATCCAGCGCCCGCTCGATAAAGGGCCACATCAGCTCCTTGTAGAAGCGGTGTCCTCCATTGCCGTAGCGATGTACGAACCGGGCACTGGCCTGCGCCGTGCTATAGATCCGGCGCACGCCCTTCACCGCCCGATCCACTTCCCGAACAGGAAAGAGCGCATCATTGCTGCCGTTCACGATCAGTAGGTGCCGCGGTGCGATCAGTCCCGCGACGTCGTGGATAGAGCCCCAACCCAGGATGCCGGGAACCGTGTTGCAGTCGCAGTGGTGCACGTTCCCTTCCCTGCTGACCAACGTGCAAAAGGAGCAGCTCGGCACCGCGATCGTGACGCGCGTGTCACAAGCTGCCGCATAGAGCGTTGCCACCCCTCCACCCGAGTTGCCCATCATGAGCACGCGACGGGGATCCACGTCAGGACGCGCACACGCCCAATCGAGCAGGCGCTGCAGGTCCCACACCCGTTCCCCGATCGCCGTGCGCCCGGCGAGCAGGCAGTGCACGAGCTGGCTGCGACAGTCACGGTTGCCGTGGCGTCCGGTCACGTCGGGCAGCGCAGCGGGCGCGAAACCGCGCGTCGTCGGCGCGATGGCGACGAATCCACGCCGGACGGCCTGCACGGCGACATCGCGATCCTCGCGCTCGATCCGCTGCCGTTTCTCGTCGCTGTCCCAGATGCCAACGTGCGTATCCATTCCATAGGGCTCGTGACCGTGCGGAAAGAGCCCCACCGGGAATGGCCCCTCACCCTTGGGCACCAACAGCCAGAACGGGATGGCCACGTCCGGCTCGCTGTGCAGGTACCCAAGCTGGCGGGTGTACGATCCCATATCCTCTGCAGCCTCGAGCTCGACCGTGGGTCTGTGGTCGCCAAGCGAGGACGCGATGCGATCGAGGCCGATCAGGCGAGAAAGCGCGGCCCTGGCGCTCTGTTGCCAGGACTCGAACCCAGCCAGAGACCGAGCCCGACAGGCAAAGGTCTGCTGTCGCCGGTCGTAGATACGTCCAAGATAGGCGAGACGATCGATGCCTGGCTCCGTCACGAGCTCGCTCCTCCAACGACAGTGAGTCCCGTCACAGAATGCCTGATGCCCTCAGCACCGTCTCCTGAACGACCAACTCGTGATCCAGCGAGCGGTCCGGTGTCTTTTCGCCACGGATGTCCGCCACCAGGGCGGCGAGACTGGCCGCATAGCGGGGAGGCGACTCGATCGGAATCTGCTGCCAGCCCGATTCGAACCCGTGCCGTGCAGCATCCAGGCAGATCCGGAGCACGGGGCTGGTCTCAAAAGGCTCGAGGATCAGGCTGCCGCGCGTTCCATAAACCTCGAAACGCCGTGCGACGAAAGGCGAGACCTCCATCGCCGCCGAGGAGAGCATAGCCATGGCTCGCGCGTACCCGAACGCGGTGAGCGCATTGTCCTCGAACGAGGGCGCCGTACCCAGGTCATCTCGCAGGAAGGAAGTGACTCGGTCCGGACGCCCCAGCAGGGCGACCACGATGTCGATCAAGTGGCAGAGCAGCTCGAGCAGGATCCCGCCTTCATACGCCGATAGATAGGCGCGCCGCTCCTCGCTCAGCGACTGGGACATGCGCCCGCGCACGGCAAAGACGTCGCCCAGGCGGCCCTCCCGCACCCAGTCGAGGATGAACCGAAAGCCGGGATTGTAGCGGAACATGTACCCGAGCTGGACCAGCAGGCCCTTGCTCCGCGCTAGCTCGATCACGTCCTGGAACGCCTGCCAGTCGTTCCCCGCCGGCTTGTCCAACCAGACGTGCTTACCGTGCTCGAGCGCCCGGCGGGCAATGGCGAGGTTGTCCGCAACGTGGCTCTCGACCGCGACCGCGGCAATCTCCTCGTTCTGCAGCACCTCCGCCTCACCGCCGAACCAGTGCACATCGCGGTACGCTGCGTCCCCGTCTCGCTGGGCGCGCAGCGCGGGATCCGGCTCGTACACGCCGTGAAATGCCACATCGGCATTGGCGCGCAGCGCCCCCACCTTGCCAGACGCATGTGCGTGCGCGGTCCCGATCTGGGCAAAATCGACCTTCATCTGCGTGCCTCCGTCCTACGGGAGCAGCACGACCTTCAGCGACTCGCTCTGGTCGTGCACGAGGTCGATCCCGCGCCCAAAATCGGCCAACGGAAGGGTGTGGGTGACGATCTTGGCGGCAGCGACCGTCCCGTCGTGGATATAGCGAATCGCCTTCGGGTAGCAGTAGGGACCCAGGTGTGCGCCATGGATGTCGAGCTCTTTGGCGTCGCCGATGATCGACCAATCCACAGCCACGGGCCCGCCGTGCACGCTAAATTCGACAAAGGTGCCCAGCTTGCGGATCATCTCCAGGCCCTGGGGCACGGCCGGCCCTGCGCCAGAAGCCTCGATGTAGACGTCGCAGCCATAGCCCTCGGTGAGGCCTAGGACGCGCTGCACCACGTCCTCCTCGGCCGGATTGAGCGCCAGGTCCGCGCCCAGTTGCTCGGCCAGGGCGAGCCGCTTGGGCTGCAGATCGAGCGCGATCAACAGCGCCGGGTTCTTGAGGCGCGCGACCTGGAGCATGCACATGCCGATCGGTCCCAGGCCGGCGATCACGACCACATCGTCGAGCTGGATCCCGCCTCGCTCCACGGCGTGGATCGCACAGGCGAGCGGCTCGATCAGCGCCGCGTGCTCGGGCGCGACATCTGCAGGCACGACATGGTTGACGGCGTTGGCAGGAAAGCGCATATATTCCGCCCACGATCCCTCGGCCCGATCCTGAATAAAGCCATAGATGTCGTGCTGCTGGCACATCCAGTACTGGCCTCGCCGGCAAAAGCGGCACTGCCAGCAGGGCACGATCTGCTCTGATACGGCCAGATCGCCGAGCGTCAGGCCATGCTTCTGGCCCGCCCCTTCGCCGAGAGCGACGACCTGCCCGACGAACTCGTGCCCGGGGATGACGGGCGTTTGGATGTAGGCGGACATGCCTCCCCCGCCCCACACCCGGGCCGCGCCGAGGTACGTCTTGACGTCGCTGGCGCAGATGCCCGTCGCCAGCACGCGGACCAGCACCTCGCCCGGCCCGGTCTGCGGCACGGGGACCTCTTCCAGGCGATAGTCTTCTACCCCATACACTCGCACGGCTTTCATGGTTTGCGGTATCTGCATCTTGTCCTCCTATCCGAGCGCCACGTCCAGGGTCATCATCACGGCAAAGCCGAGCATGGCCCCCGCCGTGGCTACGTCAGAGATCGTCTCGCGTTGTGCTTCTGGGATCAGCTCTTCCACCACCACGTAGATCATCGCGCCCGCGGCAAAGGCCAGCGCATAGGGCAGGAGCGGCCGCATCACGACCACGGCCAGCGCGCCAAAGAAACCGGCCATCGGTTCGACCAGGCCCGATGCCTGCCCATAGAGGAACGCCTTGAGGCGGCCCATCCCCTCCCGCCGCAGCGGCACCGACACTGCCGCACCTTCGGGAAAATTCTGTATCCCGATCCCCAGTGCCAGAGCGGCAGCTCCGGCAAACGAGGCTGCGGGCAGATTGGCCGCCAGCGCCCCAAAGGCGACGCCTACAGCCAGACCTTCTGGGATGTTGTGCAGGGTAATGGCCAGAACCAGCAGCACGCTGCGGTGCCAGGTGGTCTTGATCCCCTCGGCCTCGCTCCTCGGAAAGCCGCTGTGGAGGTGAGGCAGCACCTTGTCCACCCCCCACAAAAAGACGCCGCCGCCCAGAAACCCGATGGCAGCAGGGACCCAGGCGATACCTCCTGATCGTTCTACCATCTCGATCGCCGGCGCAAGGAGCGACCAGTAGCTCGCCGCAACCATGACTCCGGCAGCAAAGCCAAGCATGCCATCGAGCACGCTGCGCCGGATGTTCTTGAAAAAGAACACCAGCCCGGCACCCAATGCGGTGACGAACCAGGTAAAGCACGTCGCGAGAAGAGCCTGCAGAACGGGGGGCTGCGCTTCGAGCCAGGCCATGGGATGCTCCTCCTAGTACACGTCTGATGAAGGGGTCTGGTGAACAGCACCTATTCTAGCAGAACCACTAGCGGTTGTCTAGTCGTACACGGACAGACAAATGGGCGCGGGACAGCGCGCCTGGTGCCGGCCATGTTGACAGGACCCCTGAGCCGTGATACAGTTGTTGGCGCCCTGGCAGCACGCGCTGCCAGGGCGCACAGCCAGGATCTGGAGGCCAGGATGTCGGGACAGCTAGAGCGCCTCGATCGGATCATCCGAGGCGGCACGGTCGTGGATGGCAGCGGGACCCGCGCGCCGTTCGTGGCTGACGTGGGGATCCGAGGGGAGCGCATTGCAGCGATCGGCGAGCTCCCGCCATATGACGTGCCGACCATCGACGCGCAGGGCTGCATCGTGAGCCCCGGGTTCATCGACGTACACGTGCACGGCGAGCTGGCCCTGCTTGGCGGGCCCGATCAGCACGCTGCTGTGTCCCAGGGCATCACGACGCTGCTTTCAGCACCAGATGGGTTTGGCTGGGCGCCGCTCGACCGCGAGCGCGCGGAGGCGCTCTTTTGCTACACGCGTTTCGTCTACGGTGACGTCGAGCCGGGCTTTGACTCTAGCAGTGCAGCGGGGTACCTCTGCTCCTTCGAAGGACGGATCCCGGCGAACTTGGTACCACAGATCCCGCACTGTGCGCTGCGAGTCCGCGCCATGGGATGGGACACCCGGCCGGCGACCGCGTACGAGCGGGGCGCCATGCAGGAAGGCGCAGCGGAGTGGATGGACGCAGGCGCGGTTGGCCTGTGCATTGGCCTGGACTACCAGCCCAGCGTGCACGCCGACCTGGACGAGCTGGTGGCCCTCTCGCGCACGGTGGCAGACCGCGGTGGGATCTATGCCGCGCACATTCGCAAGCAGGCGCTGGGCACGGTGGGCGCCTGGGAAGAGACGTTCGAGATCGCGCGGCGGACGGGGATCCGTGTGCACGTCTCTCACGAGCGCGTGGACGACGAGACCGCACCCCTGCTGGATCGCGTGGCGCGTGAAGGGATCGACTTGACCTTCGACGCATATCTCTACCCGGCCGGCATGACGCACCTGGCAATCCTGCTCCCGCTCGACGTCCAGGCCGGGAGCGTAGAAGAAATGCTGGACCGCATGCGTAGCCCCCACACCCGGGCCCGTTCGCTGCCCCACCTTCGCAACAAGCTGGCCGGGTATGGAGACCCATTGATAGGCTATACGAAGTCAGGTCGTTTTGCCGGAACCCCGCTGTCACGAGTTGCCTACCTGGCACGCCAGTCGCCTGAGGCGACACTCTACGATCTGATCCTCGAAGAAGACGGGGTCGAGGTAGCGATCCTGCCCTGGCGTAGCACGCCGATCGAGACCGACGCGATCTTGAGGCGGACCGCTGCCCATCCGGCGTGGATGGCGGCCAGCGACGGGGTATACAACATCCCCCACCCTCATCCGCGCGGCTATGGCTGCTTTGCGCGCGTGCTGAGGCGGTTCCTCCGCCAGGAAGGCACCTTGAGTCTTCCACAGGCGATCCACCGCATGAGCGGCTTCCCGGCCGAGCGCTTTGGATTGGCCGACCGAGGCAGGATAACCGCAGGCATGGCCGCAGACCTTGTCGTCCTGAACGCAGAGACCGTTACCGATCGCGCCACCTGGGCCGACCCGCGCCGCGCTGCACGCGGCATCGAATGGGTGCTGATCAACGGGCAGCCAGTGATCGCGAATGGAACGCCCACCGGCGCGCTGCCCGGCCGCGTGGTCGGGCGCACATCATCAGCTCAGTAGAACGAGAGGAGAATCTCATGCCCTATCAGCCACGGCCCGGCGCCGCATTCGACCAGATCGATACGCCAGCGCTGCTGCTCGACCTCGATGCGTTCGAGCACAATCTGCGCCACATGGCGACCTTCTTTGCGGACAAGCCCACCTCGCTGCGTCCCCACGCCAAGACGCACAAGTGCCCCGAGATTGCCCGCCGCCAGATACAGGCCGGGGCGATCGGCATCACCTGCGCCAAGTTGGGAGAAGCCGAGGTGATGGCCGACGCCGGCGTGCAGGACCTGCTGATCGCCAACGAAGTCGTCGGCCCGATCAAGATCCGCCGGCTAGCCTCGCTGGCCGAGCGCGCCAAGATGATGGTCGCAGTCGACAATCCTGCGAACGTGGCAGCGCTGTCAGAGGCGTGCCAGGCCAAGCAGGCCACGCTGCGCGTCCTGGTGGAGGTCGACGTGGGCATGGGGCGGTGTGGCGTCCAGCGCAGCGAGGATGCCCTCCACCTGGCTCAGCAGGTGATCGACGCGCCGGCGCTGGTTTTCAAGGGCCTGATGGGCTACGAAGGTCACCTGGTCATGCTCCCTGATGCAAAAGAGCGCTCCTCGCGCGTTCAGCAAGCGATGGTCCCCCTGCTGGAAGCAGCAGAGCTGCTGGACAAGCACGGGATCGCGGCAGAGATCGTCAGCGGCGGTGGGACGGGCACGTACGACATGACGGGCACCTCGGCACCGATGACCGAGATCCAGGCCGGCTCGTACATCCTGATGGACACCACCTACCTGCGCATCCGGCCCGAGTTTCATCCAGCGTTGAGCCTGCTCACCATGGTGGTAAGCCGGCCCAT
>Ga0307425_1002523_pt1 | contig 10280 bp, 10 predicted proteins | sample SalMarWE160330MG_FD_202152 | JGI IMG/M metagenome (GOLD analysis project Ga0307425, IMG submission 202152) | Salt marsh sediment microbial communities from the Plum Island Ecosystem LTER, Massachusetts, United States - WE1603-30 | ecosystem: Environmental > Aquatic > Marine > Intertidal zone >...
AAAAACAACAAACATGAATACTATGATGAACTGCGACAGCGTAAGAAAAAGGCTTTCGGCCTATCAGGACAGAGAACTGGGCCCTGATGAGCAGGCCCGGATTAAGTCACACCTTCAAAGTTGTCCTGAATGCAGCGCACTGTATGCGGAGTTTCAGCATACCTGGGAGGCCCTCGGTGAGTTGCCGGAAATCCACCCCTCACCGGCATTTTACCCGGAGCTCAGGAAAAGGATATCGGGACTGAATGATCCCCATTTTATTCCGAGGCTGCGGCAGGTCTTTCAATTTTTTCCCTCTCCTCTGGTGATGGCCACCCTTGTGTTGGCAGGCTTGGTCATCGGCACTTACGCCGGGAACTTTTTCTTTCAAGAAGGCTTAATTTCCTCTCAGGGCCATCAACCCGGTTATTCCCGGTTGGATGTAAGTCTGGCTGCCATCAGGACATTTGATCCCATTCCACCGGGCACCCTGGCCCATGGATATGTGAGAATGGCAAATTACCGAAGGGATGCACGCTGATGAAAACGAAATGGTGGACATTGATTCTGATTTTCTCGCTGGCATTCAACGCGGCAGTCCTTGGGGTCTGTGGATATCACTATTACCATTACACCTGTGTTGCACCATCCACATATTGCCCCCTGTCTCCGGGGAACCGGCATTTTTACCAACGTTTAGGTCTTTCTGATTCTCAGCTCGAAAGGATGAAGCCCCTTGCCCGTACGTTCCATGCAAAGCTTTATAAACTGAGCAGAGAAACGGAAAGGAAGAGGGCGCTGTTAGTGGATCTATTGAGCCGGGAAGAGGTGAATTCTGGAAGGATAGAAAGACTGCGGAAAAATATGGCCGGCATCCAGGACCGGATTCAAAGAGAGGTCATCGCCCACATTATTGATGTAAAAAGGGTATTGAGGCCTGAGCAAAAAGAGCGCTTTTTTCGGCTCCTTCGCAAGAGCATTCAACAGGAAGAAAGCTGGTTCTCGAAACAGGGGGGGTAATTGTGCGACTGCGGGGTTTATGGCTTAGGTAATTGGAATGCGTCACCATTCACCCCATAACAAATTAAAAGCAAAGGAGAATTAAATGAAAAGATCAGATCTTAGAGAATGGGGCAAGGGCATCATCGGGCAGGGCAGTATTCTCGTATTTTTCATAATGGCTTTTGAAGTTATGATAATGATAAGCCCTTTTGCCTTTTTCTTCTATTCCGTATTCAATCCAATCTTTCATTGGCTGGATGCCTATCCCGCTACAAGATGGTTAATACATTTCTTTTTGCCACATATGATACTGCCACCTACCATACCGCTCAAGATCATTCGCGTCTCAGGCTCCGTACTATTTGTCGCAGGTTCCATTATTTTCATTATTTGTGCCCTGCAGGTTTATCTGGGCAAAATATTCAAGTGGGGAATAGCAAGTCGGGGAATTTATCGTTTTGTTCGCCATCCTCAATACACGTCACTTGGGATATGGGGAGTCGGCATGGCGATTTTATGGCCACGCTTTATAGTGTTAGCCACCCTCTCAATTATGTTTATTCTTTATTATTTTTTGGCGAAAGACGAAGAGGGGAGAATGCTTAGGCAATATGGTGATTCATACAAAGAGTATATGAGAAAAACAGGAATGTTTTTCCCGCGTATCCGGGAAGACGATTCCAACTTATCATTGTCAACAAATCCATTTCAGCCTAAGAATATTTTCGCTCTGATCTCTGTAGTGCTTGTTGTTATTGGCGCTGGTTTTGTATGCCGATCCATCACATTAAATTCCCTTCAACTCGAATCAAAAGAGAATGTAACTCTTGTATCCATTATGCCGGAAGATAACGGAAAAGAACCGGTAATACTGAATGCCATACAATCTGGTGCTATAGACTTTTTGAACAAAGACAGGGATTATCTGGGTTATGAAATGCCGGTGGACTATATCATGCAAGGCATGATCGCAAATACAGGAACAGAACATCATCTATACAAACAACATCATACAGTCGGGCTTATTGTCGACTGGGTTCTTCATCCATTTGAGCATTTAAGACGGTCGCCATCCGTACACATGGCAAGAATGAGGAATGTTGATCCTGCTATGGCAAGACGGCATCATTGTCCTTTGGGAATCAACAATCAAAATATGGATTGCAATAATTGCGTATACAGGCGCGTAGTTTTTGTTGAAGTGGATGCCCCCTCCAATAAACATATGTCGGGTAAAGAGTTATTTGCATTTAATACCACAAGAGTACCGGTTGGGTTTATCGATATGAATAGTAAAACAGGCGAAATCATAAATAAAAAACGAGTGGAGTCGAAAACAGCCTGGAGCGATGTACCCACACCAGCGATTTAGCGCCGAACAGGGCGCTCCATAGCGGCAGATGACCTTTTAGTCCATAATAGAGGGTTAATTGTAAGACTGATTACGCCACGTCTGCCTGCAGTATCTATATGACAAATCTTTCGCAAACATGATGGGATTTTGAAATTTAGGTAGTAATGCTTTGCACCTGATCGCTATTAAGTGCGGGCTGTGGGGGACGTCCTTAAATAGTAAAATTACTTGACATCGAGTGCTCCTGGCGGTATGTTGAGACCATGCCCAGAACAGCGAGATTAGACACCCCCGGCCTCTTGCATCATGTTATGATCAGAGGAATAGAGCGCCGTAAGATATTCAATGACGATAAAGATCGCGAAAACCTCATTGAACGGCTATCTACTCTCCTGCCTGAAACGAAGACCCAATGCTATGCATGGTCATCTTTATCCAATCACGCCCATTTTTTGTTTCGAAGCGGCCCTCAGGGTATTGCCGGCCTGATGAGACGGCTGCTCACGGGCTATGCGGTATCTTATAACAAAAGGTACCGGCGCCATGGTCAGCTTTTCCAAAACAGATACAAATCCGTTATATGCCAGGGAGATCGCTATTTGCAGGAATTGGTGCGGGTCCAACTGACCCGGCCAAAAGCCACGCTTGTATGAAATCAGTCATCATGATCAAGAAACAAAAAATCAACAAAACTTTCTCAGCTTTGACCGGATCTGTCAAACCCATATGCTACAATTCTAATTCAGCGTCACGACTGATCAAATCAAAAGGAGAACCTGGTGGATTGGGACGATGAAGATTACAATGGTTATGGTGATATGGACCATGCCTCGCACCGCGACAATCCTATGCCGGACAGGGGCACTGAAGGAGGGCTTGACCCGATGGACATTGCCAATCCGGTCAGTGCCTACTTTTTCCTGAGCGACGATGCCCAAGATGAGATCAGCGGGAGCAAGAGGAAAAAGATGAAATGCCTCTCCTGCGGACACGTGTTCAAGGGCGAAATCTATGACAGGTGCCCCGAGTGCTTCAGTTCTGACACCGAGGAAGAGACAGATGAAAAAGAGCATGAATATTGGTGAGGGAGGCTGAAGTTGGACTCGGTATACTCAGATGGTATCTCAAAATCCCATCCTGCTGACATATCTTGACTTAGGTCAACATCTCAAAACAATCAGGTACCAACTTGATATACCACTCACCGGCGCACTAAGCGTCAAACCAATCCATCTATTATTTGCTGTAGTCAAGTGTAGGATCACACGCCGTGGAGAAAGTTCTCTTCGGAAGATGGTACTTGGGTGTGAGACAATCAATTTCAAACAAAAGTTGTGTGGGGATTCGCTTTTTAATGCCTCCATTTCATGCTCTTCATTTAAGGTATTTCGCGAGGAACTCCCTCACCCGAACCCGGGCATCGGCTGCGGCGACCGGATGGTAAAGGAGGCGATGGCCCATATAATCCATGTCCACCCCTTCCCAGTCGAAACAATGGTAGGCCCCTGGATAGATCTTCAAGATTATTTCGTGTTCGGTTTTCTTTGCCGGCATCCTTGAAGCACAGAGTCTTGCCGGGCACCGATCGTCCAGTTCGCCCGTGAGGATAAGCAACGGCGCATTCAATTTTTTAAGCGGTTCACCGCAGAAGGGATAAAGAGCAACAGCAGCCTTGAAAGGGGAGACTTCTGTTTCACCTGCATTCAGGGTCGCGAGAACGGTCCAGCCTCCGTGGGACCATCCCATAACCCCGATACGGTTGCGATCCACATATGAAAGTCCGGACAGGAACGACTTTGCCGCGTAGGCATCTTGTGTGCGCTTTTCAGGCAACTCTAAAAGTTGTTCAAAATCGTTGCAACTCATTGCACCTCGCGGTCCGAAGCTGTCTACCCTGAGTGCGACATACCCCCAGCCTTCAAGCCTTTCGGCCCAGACATGATAAAACCTGTTCAATCCTGAGCAACCATGAAGAAGCACCACCGCCGGGAATGGCCCGGCCCCTTTAGGCCTTGTCAACTGACCTGTCAGCGTCAGAAAGGCGCCATTCTCGGTGCGGGGACCCTTAAAGGTGACGATTTCGTCAGCCTCTGCCGTGGTTATGATCCCGACAAGCAGCGCAAAGGTGATGATTATCTTTCTTATCATGGCAACGCAGATCCCATTCAATTCCCACTGCTTTTTTCTTGACATGCGGTCTCCGGATCGGGCAATCTTGTTTGACAGTAAGCTTAGAATATACCCTATATCTTGTCAAGATCCGTAAGGAATCGGAGGTGTCTTGTGTCTATCAAACTGCGCTGGCTGGGTACTGCCTGTTTTGAGATTCGACTCTCTAATGGAGAGGTGCTTATTACTGACCCCTATCTCGATGAATCCCTGACCTGCACCATTGGTTCCAACGAAATCGAAAGGGCGGATGTGATCTGCATAACCCACGGCCACTTCGATCACATTCTGGACGTGGGGCGCCTGGCAAACCGGCTTGGCTCAACCGTAGTTTGCAGCCAAGAGGTGGCCCAAAACATCCAGAATCGATTTCATGTGCCGGAAGCGCAGATTCAGGCTGTCACGGCGGGAGACAGTCTTAAAAGAGGCGGCATCCAGGTGGAGGCGGTCAAGGCCGTCCATATCGACAACCGATCCTATTTTGCCGAACAGCTTGGCGTGGAATTAACAGAGGAAATATCGGCCCTGGATATGGTGAAGCGGGTTTTCAGCACGATTGAAGATCGAGAGGTAAAAGAGAAACTCCTCTCCCATATGGGGAAATATCCTCCAGGCGAGCAACTCAATTACATATTTCAATTCCCCGGAAATCTGAGGCTCTACTTCTTTGGATCGACCCCCGATCCGGAACTCATTCCAATCTTAGAGGGATGTAAGGCCCAGGTCTTGATCCTTCAGGTCCTCAGAGGAAGAGAGGAAGGCGCTGTAGAGGCAGCTTTCAAGTCTGGTGCAGGCATCGTGTTTCCTTCCCATCACGACCCATTTTTCCCGGGGCAAAAGGTGCCAGACCTGAATAAGGTTCGCTCACTTCTTGAAAGAAATGAGGGTGTCCGTTTTATAGAATTAGAAGCTGGTAAGTGGTATGAAATTGATACGGCTGCCAGAGAGACATGACGTCTGCCTTAGCCCCGGTCATAGTACTTGAGCGATTCCCAGAAATCCTTATCTCGGTCTTTCCAGTCCAGCCCGAATTTCCTGTCGTAAAAATCACTGAATCGCTCCATCCATCGCCACAAAAGGCTTTTCCCCTCCTCTTTGGCCTCCAATACATCGTTGATGTATGTGACAATGTTTTCCATTTCCTCTTTAGGCACATAGGAGGCAGCCCCGTCCTTCAAAGATTTAACTGTATCTTCAGGGCTCAGTGCGTGGGCGGTCAGCATCACCGCGATGACCTTTCGCTCGACGGCAATCTCAAGGAGCTTATACCCGTCAACCCCCATAATATCCAGAATAGCCAAATCGAAGTATTGAGTTGTCAGCAGGTCTTTGGCCTCAAGGAAATCGGAGGCCTTAACCACATCACACATGGATAACAGATCTTCCAATGTGGCCAAAACATCCGGTTCATCATCCACAATGAGTACTCTCTTTCCATCTAACAGACTTTTATTCATGATCGTATCTCCTTTTTTCATCCATCCATCCCCCTATTACGACTTCCAATCTCTGCCTACTCCCTACTGCTTACTGCCTACTCTTCACCGCCTACCCCATACTCCTCATGCATTCTGCCAGGAAGCTGCAGATAGAAGTCACCCTCATCCCTCTTCCCACGCTTGATGCAACCTGTTCCGTAGATCCGGCATTTCAAAGAGAGTTCCGCAATGGCTGCCCCTAATTGTTTGTCGTTAAGTATCTCACCCTTTATGAGCTTGACAAGAGCCCTTATCCTGAACCGATCCATCCCCTTGTACCGGGAGGATAACTGGTCGGGATGGCCACCCTCTTTCACGATTAGTTTCTCATTGATCAGATGAACGGGGTAGCGGCAGGCAATCCTGAGCCAGAGATCGTAGTCTTCACAGACCGGCAAATCTTCATCGAAGAGCCCTATTTCTTCTAAGAGTGATCGTCTCAGCATCACTGCCGATGGACTGATAAGGCATAGTTTCAAAGAAGGTTCAAACACGTCTCCGGAAGGTTTAAGGTGCCTTGTTTTTGGGTTGGCATAGCGCCCGTTCCTGATCCAGATCTCATCGGTCTGGCTGATCATGGCCTCGGGATGGCTCTTAAAAAACGAGATTTGCACCCCTAATTTTTCAGGTAGCCAGTAATCATCGGAATCGAGGAATGCAACAAGGGGGGCGCCTGATCCTCTGATGCCGGTGTTCCTTGCCGCAGAGACGCCCAGATTGGACTGATGTCTCATAAAGCTGATCTTATCCCCGAACTGGCGCATGGCATCTCTGGTTCCGTCTGTTGACCCGTCGTCTACCACTATGATTTGGTAATCAGTAAAGGTCTGGTAGAGGACCGACGAGATCGCCCTTGCCGCCTTCAGCGACCTGTTAAATGCTGGTACTATGATGCTTACGGCTGCCATAAAAAGGTTTGCCAGATCAAGGCCAGGAGCCCGGTGAGGAGGAAATTGCTTTCGACTAAGGCTTCAAGGGCAATCCCGGGGTAGAGCCACTGCTTTTCATAGGCCACAAGAGAAAGCGACAGAGTAAAGAGCGTGACAAGCATTAAATAGCAGAAACAGTTTGCAATACCGAGGATCGGGCTGACAATCAGGATAAAGGCGCTTGCGATGAGGACAATTTTCAGAAGCAGGAGAGTGCGTCTTTCACCTAATGTAATCGGCAGCGTTTCGGTTCCAACCATCAGATCTCCCTGTACCTGGAAGAGACTGAAGAAAATTGCCCTGGCATAGCTCCATGAAAATACGACCAAGCCGGTTATGATCGCCGGCAACAGCTTTCCGCCTATTGTCTCGAGCATCGGCAAGACAGTGATAACGGCTACCCATGCAAGGGCCTCGGACAGACTCCTTGACCCCGGAATATCCTTGATCTTGACGTAGTGGTATTTGTGACGAAATTGTTCAGGAACAAGGGGAATACTGTATATGATTCCCAAGAGGCTCAAGGCTGTCAAGGCGATGAAGGTGACAAATCCAATCATGTAGGAAAGCGCCAAGGCCATTATAATGGCCGTAATGCCCGTTATGTTCAACAGGCACTTGTGTGTTTGAAGGAAAGTCGCCCTGTCAGGATCATTATAGGCGCTGGCTCCCTTGTCTAAGAAGCGATTGAAAACATGCATGGCATAGAGGTAGAGGAATGTCAGGAGAGGAAAGGCGAAATTCGGCTCCCTTCCTGCCAACATGGATGCAGCGTAAGAGAAAGAAAAAGCTCCTAATGCCACAATCAGATTGCTCATCACTAAGAACCTGAAGGCCTGTTTTGCCCAACGCGTGAGAAAAATTTCCCTATGGCTACGGATACCTTCTATCTTTTTCAGTACGTTTTTTATCATCCAGTGCGGAGTAGATGCCCCTGCTGTGAGACCAATAACCTTCATCCCCAAGAGTTTATCTCTGTTCAGGTCTTTTTCAGTCTCCACATGGAAAGTGGGCAGATGCTCCCCTTTGGATATCTGAGCGAGGCGCTGGGTATTACCGCTGTGATACCCGCCCACCACTACAACAGCATCCACCTGACCCTTAAAGGTCCTGACCTCCTGTTGCCTTTCCTGCGTTGCGTCGCAGATAGTGTCAAAAACTAAGAGATCCGGGAACCGTTTTTTCAGGGCCTTTACCACACTGCTGAAGTTTTTTTCATTCTGCGTTGTCTGTGCAACGACAAAGGGGCTATCCATATGGGGTAGACCGGCAACGTCATCTTCCCCCTGAATAACATGGGCCAGGATTTTGCTATAACCCATCAGGCCGATAACCTCGGCGTGATCTCGATCTCCTACAATTATCGCTGAGCGGCCTTTATTCGTATGATGTCGAATAATTTCCTGTACCCGGGTCACTTTTGGGCATGTGGCATCGATAACCCTGAGGCCTGTCTTTTCGAGCGCCAGGAGTTGCTCTGGCGGAATACCGTGGGCCCTTATCACAATCCGCCCTTTCTTCAGACCATTGAGGTCATCTGTGACCTTCGCACCCTTCGTCTCAAGGAGATCGAGAACCTGCTGATTGTGAATCAGCGGACCGAAGGTAAAGAGAGGACCCTCCTTTTTGTTGGTTTCCGCCATCACTATCTCCATGGCACGGCGGACACCCATACAGAATCCCGCTGTCTTTGCTAATATTACCTTCATGACTCTCCGACCCCCAGCCTTTCTCTTTCTGAATCTACTTTCAGCCCTCGATCCCTTAAAAGAGTCTCGAAATAATTATCCATTGCGCTGATCATCGTATTGAAATCATTAACCCCTGTAAAGGACCCACGAAAGCGGCTGCTGTGAGGCAAACCCTTTGTATAGCGCAGGAGGAGCCCCCGCATGATCTTGGAGGCCCTTTTTTCTCCTAACAGATCGGACAGGAACTTGAAATGCTCAATGATGATAGCCCTCCGATCAGATAATCCCGGTAGACTTGGTTTTAATCCGTTACCCAAGTCCAGGATCTGTTTGAAGAGCCAGGGGTTTCCAATTGCGCCCCTGCCGATCATCACTCCATCACATCCGGTCTCTCTTATCATATCAAGGGCAAGTGATGGATCAGAGACATCTCCGTTACCGATAACGGGAATCTTGAGTTCTGTTTTGACTTCTCTGATGATTTTCCAATCGGCCTTCCCTGAAAACCCTTGGGTTACAAACCTCGGGTGTATGGTGATGGCATCGGCGCCGCACTCTTCTATGATCTTGGCTGTTTCACCTACGCCGGGCATTCCGGGCGACCATCCGGCTCTGATCTTTACGGTCAGGGGAACGGAACAGACCTTGCGGACGGCTGAAACAATGTCTCTTATTTTATCAGGGGAACGGAGTAGAGCGCCCCCGGCGCCCGTCTTGACGATCTTTCTTGCGGGACAGCCCATATTGATATCCACAATATCAGCGCTTGCGTCCACAACCATCTCGGTGGCTTCAGCCATTACATGGGGATCATAACCGAATATCTGGACAGAGAGGGGCCTTTCTTCTTGAGAACTCTGTAGATATCTGAAGGTCTTCTCATGATTCCTTATGAGGCCCATTGCGCTGATCATCTCGGTGGTGACCAGACCCGCCCCAAGTCTTTTTACAATAAGGCGAAATGGCAGATTGGTAATGCCTGACATGGGGGCCATGATGAGCCGGTTTTTCAATTTCAAGGTGCCTATTTTTAACATATTTAAACGGAGTCGTTGCTACATTCCCGGACATATCCTTGATGTGTCAGTATGCCACTGAAGGGAAGAGTTTACGGTTGGTATGTGGGAGAAAAAGGGCGGCAATGTACTCATCTGTAAAGGGCTGGTAGGTTGAAAGCTCGATATTTGTCATTGATCTTGAAATATTGACGCATGTCTCTATAGCCGATTCTGAAAGGAGGCACATGCGTGCCCCTGTCAGGGAACTGTTCCCGATGAATTGAATTTTCTCTCGCGGGATATCCGGCAGGAGACCGATCGCTATGGACTTGGGGATATCCAAAAAACTACCGAACCCGCCAGCCACATAAAATGTATCTATCATCTCAAACTCGAGTCCGATATAGTCGGTCAGCGACTTGATGGCGGCGAAAACCGCCCCTTTTGATTTTATAAGGTTATCGATATCCGACTCGGTAATGATAACTGCCGTACCCGATTCGGTGTCATCAGGATGTGCGATGACATATTGCGGGACGTTGTCCTCAATCCTGAGCCGGTCATCCGGTCGATCTCTATGGAATTTTCCTCCCGGGTCTATAATGCCGTTTTTGACGAGTTCATAGATGCAGTCGATCAGGCCTGAACCACAGATCCCTCTCGGCCTGGCATTCCCGATG
>Ga0307425_1002526_pt1 | contig 10276 bp, 10 predicted proteins | sample SalMarWE160330MG_FD_202152 | JGI IMG/M metagenome (GOLD analysis project Ga0307425, IMG submission 202152) | Salt marsh sediment microbial communities from the Plum Island Ecosystem LTER, Massachusetts, United States - WE1603-30 | ecosystem: Environmental > Aquatic > Marine > Intertidal zone >...
GGTTTCGATGATACGCAAAACATTTGAAAACGAACTCCAGGAATTAAAAGATGAGATACTGGTTTTGGGCAGTATGGTCGAACAGGCCATTCTGGGAACAGTGGAAGCGCTTAAAAGGCGCGATTTGGAAGCATCACGAAAGATCCTGAGTGCCGACACAGAGATTAATAAGAAACGTTTTGACATTGAAAACCAGCTCATGATCCTGATCGCTACACAACAACCAATGGCGCATGATCTGCGTTTGTTGGCCTCCTCCATGGAAATCATCTCTGAGTTGGAACGCATGGGTGACTATGCCAAAGGTATTGCCAATATCAATATCCGCATGGGTGACCAACCGCTACTCAAACCGTTGATCGATGTCCCGCGCATGGCGCAAAAGGGCGTGGATATGCTGCACCGCGCCTTGACAGCCTTTGTAGATGAAGATTTGGAGGTGGCGAAGACCCTTCCCATGGAAGATGACGAAGTGGATGCGCTCTACAACCAGGTGTATCGCGAGTTAATGACCTTTGTGATCGCGGACCCGAAGGCCATCGAGCGGGCTAACTGGTTGTTGTGGGTGGCGCATAACCTGGAACGCGTGGCGGACCGCGTGACGAACATCTGTGAGCGCACCATCTTCATTGCGACTGGCGAATTGACCGAAATCAAGAACAGCGATGATGAGTTCTGGATGGGGCAGTAATGGCGGCGAAGGTGCTGTTCCTTTGCACAGGTAATTCCTGCCGTTCGCAGATGGCCGAAGCGATCGTCAATGCCCGCCAGTCTCCTGACTGGCGGGCATTCTCTGCAGGGACCGAGCCGGCTGGCTTTGTGCACCCGATGGCGCTGCAGGTATTGAACGAGATCGGCATTTCTCACCAGGGTGTTTCCAAATCCGCCGAACAGTACCGGGAGATGGACTTTGACCTGGTCGTGACGGTTTGCGACGATGCCGCTGAGAATTGCCCGGTCTGGTTGGGGAAGGGCGCGCGCGCCCATCTGGGCTTTCTAGACCCTGCCAAGGCCAACGGAACTGAAGAGGAACGACTGGCGGTCTTCCGATCCGTACGCGACGCGATCATGACGCAAGTCCCGGAAGTGCTAGGACAAATGTAACTGAAATCGAAATTACGGTTGACGGATTCGGGAACCACCAGTACAATGCTTCCTAACATGAAACTGACAAGCACTCTGCATCATCATCATTTATCCCATCCCCTACCTGACCGGAGAGCAGGTTAGTTTCGTTCATTTTAACTAACCACACCTTGCCCCTGAGCCCCCGGTTGTCCGGGGGTTTTATTTTACCCACACCTCTTTCCTTACGATTTTGCCCACAAATTGGGATGTGAGAGCAGAGGGGGTCAGGGGCCGAAAGGAAACCCGTGGATCAACGACTCTTACGACTTTCAATACCTTCCAAAGGCCGTCTCTCGGACGATAGTCTGAATTTCCTGTCCGCATGCGGACTGGAAGTGTACAAGCCCAATCCGCGCCAATACAAAGCCAGCATTCCCTCCGTACCGGGCTTGAGTGTTCTGTTCCAGCGTCCAACCGACATCGTTATCTCTGTTCGCAATGGCAGCGTGGATTTCGGCATCACTGGCCTGGATGTGCTGGCAGAGTACCGCGGCTCGAACGGCGATATCCTCCCACTCCATTCCAGACTGGGGTTTGGTGCTTGCACCCTGGAGGTGATCGTTCCCAATAATTGGACCGATATCAAGCGGATGGCCGACCTGGTGCGCAAGCAAGCCGAACTTGGGCGCCCGCTGCACGTGGCAACCAAGTTCCCCAACACCACCTCCTCGTTCTTCGACCAAAACGGGTTGACCGATGTGAACTTCATTGCCGCGGAGGGCACGCTCGAAATTGCGCCGACCATCGGTTACGCCGACCTGATCACGGACCTGGTCTCGAGTGGTACCACGCTGCGAGACAACCACCTGAAACAGCTCGAAGACGGTCAAATCCTGTCATCACAGGCCTGTCTGATCGCCAACCGCTCAGAGCTGATTGGGAATCAACAGGCGCTGGCCATTGCCAAGACATTGCTCGAATATATCGTTGCCCATTTGCGCGCCAGCAAAGCCGTCTCAGTGTTTGTCAATATCCGCGGAGACTCGCCAGAAACCATCGCTAAAAACATGTTCGCCAAAAAGGTCATCGGCGGTCTGCAGGGCCCAACCTTCTCGCCTGTCATCACCCGCCTGGAGGAGAAATGGTATGCTGCCCACCTCGTCATCCAGAAGGATCAATTAAGCCTGGCTATCGCTGAACTGCGGTCTATTGGCGGTTCAGGTGTGGTCGTAGCCCCGGTTACCTACATTTTTGAGGAAGAACCCTTGGAGTATCGTGCCATGCTTGAGGCGTTGAAATGAACCAGGAATTAACCGGGTTGATCGGAAATTATTTATTCATCCGTATAGAGCTCCGGTTTGTAAGGAGACTCCCATGTTAAAGATCTATGATGTTAAAAACGCAAAAGAAACGATCCTGAAACGAATCCCACTGGATGAAACCCAGGTCCCGGCGATTATGCTTGACCGCATCGCCGAGACCTTTGGAGAGCGCATTACTGCAGAAGAAGCTGTCCGCCGGATTTTACAGGATGTCCGCGCGAGAGGCGACGCCGCCTTGCGAGACTGGACCGGCCGGCTTGACGGATTTCCTGCGGGCGCTCCAACCCGCGTCTCGGTTGAGGCGCTTGATTCTGCCCTGGAAAGCTTGGCCAACCCTGAGCGTGAGGCGCTGGAACTGGCCGTCGAGCGCATCCGCGGCTTCCATACTCGCCAGCCGCTGACCTCTTGGTTCACCAATGACCTGGGCGGCACACTCGGGCAGATCATCCGCTCGCATGCACGGGTTGGGTTGTATGTCCCGGGTGGAACAGCGCCGCTGCCTTCCTCAGTGCTCATGTCGGCCGTTCCGGCTCAGGTGGCGGGGGTCAGGGAGATCGTGGTGGTCGCCCCTCCCATGCATGGCACGGGACAGATTGCCCCAATAACACTTGCCGCCTGTGCCCTGGTCGGTCTGCGGGAGGTGTACGCACTGGGAGGCGCGCAGGCTATCGCTGCACTGGCATACGGAACCGAATCCATCCCTGCCGTTGACAAGATCTTTGGCCCTGGCAACCTGTTCGTAACGCTCGCCAAGCGTCAGGTCTTTGGCGCGGTCGGCATCGACGGGCTTGCCGGTCCAACCGAGACGGTGGTTATCGCAGATGATTCCGCCCGTCCCGAGTGGGTCGCCTCGGATTTATTGGCGCAGGCCGAGCATGATGTGCTTGCTTCAGCGATCTTGCTGACGCCCTCGCGCAGGTTGGGCGAAGCGGTACAAGTCGAAGTGGGCCGGCAGATGGAAACCCTGCCGCGGGTGGAAATCCTGACCCATTCCCTGCCGGACCAGAGCGGTATTGTGATTACCAGAGACTTTGATGAAGCGGCTGACCTCAGCAACGCCTACGCCCCTGAGCATCTTTGCCTGGCCGTTGGGGACCCCTGGTCGCTCAGCACAAAGATAACCAACGCCGGCGGTGTCTTCATGGGCGAGCATTCCTTTGAAGTGCTCGGCGATTACGTGGCCGGACCGAGCCATGTCATGCCCACTGGTGGAAGCGCACGCTTTGCCTCCCCGCTAAATGTCTGGGACTTTGTTCATATCGTCAGCCTGATCGCACTTGATCCGGCTACTTCAGCCGAGATCGCTCCCCTGGCCGCCCGCATAGCGCGCGCCGAGAATTTGGAAGCCCACGCGCGCTCGGCGGACTTTCGTTTGAAAGGATAACGCATGAACCTGCCCCCCCATGTACAGGAACTGCCTGCTTATGTGCCGGGAGAATCTGTAGCGTCCTTGGCTCACCGCCTGGGACGCCCACCGGAAGCCATTCTCAAGCTGGATGCCAACGAGAATTGCTATGGCACTCCGCCGACTGTTTACAGCAAACTGGCAGCTCTCAAAGACTACCACCACTATCCGGATCCAGCGCAGCGCGAACTGCGCACAGTGCTCTCTGCATATACAGGAGTACCGGCCGAATATCTGTTAGCCGGTAATGGTTCGGATGACCTGCTTTCACTTATGGCCCAGGTATTGCTGGAGCCTGGCGAAAGGATCCTGGTTTGTCCGCCGACCTTCAGTATGTATGCCTTTTACGCGCGCCTGAAGAACTGCGAAGTGATCACAGTGCCGCGCCGCGCCGATTTTTCTTTGGATGTGGACGCAGTGCTTTCGACTGCTCGAGAAAGCGCCCCCAAGATGATCTTTATCGATTCCCCAGGGAACCCTTCTGCGACCGGACTTGCCCCAGGGCAACTTGAAGAATTGCTGTCTTTGCCTGCATTGGTTGTACTCGACGAAGCTTATATCGAATTTTCTACAATGACTTCACAGATGGCAGCTGTGCGTGACCTGCAAAACCTGGTCGTCTTGCGCACCTTCAGTAAATGGGCTGGTCTGGCTGGCTTCCGTGTAGGATATGGCGCCTTTCCTGAATGGCTTGGGGATGTGCTCTGGAAGGCAAAATCGCCCTACAATGTGTCCACGCCTGCCATGGTGGCTGCGGTGGCTGCCCTGGATGCAGCGTATCAACTTCAGGAGACTATTGACCGCATCGTGGCTGACAGAGACCGGCTGGCAGTTAGCCTGGGAAAATTTGCGGGCCTGAGAGTGTATCCATCAGAGACAAATTTTTTGCTGGTGCGCGTCGAACCTGAATTTGGCAAATCCGCAGCGGAGGTGTGTACTGCGTTGAAAGAAAATGGGATTCTCATCCGTCTGTTCGAGGATCTGGACTGTTTGCGAATTACTGTCGGAAAAACCAACGAACTTGAAACCCTGATTCAGGCCTTAGGTGAATTATGAGAACGGCCTCCATTTCTCGCAAAACGAACGAGAGTGATGTCACTGTAAACCTCAACCTGGATGGCTCGGGAAAACACGATATTACTACCGGAATTGGCTTTCTGGATCATATGTTGACTCATATTGCCATCCACGGTCTTTTTGACCTGAATGTCAAGGCTGAAGGTGACCTTGACGTCGATGTGCACCACACCGTCGAGGACGTGGCGCTCGTGCTCGGCTCAGCCTTCGACCGGGCGCTGGGCGACCGGAAGGGCATCGTTCGAATGGCCAGTTTTTATGCCCCGATGGACGAAACCCTGGCCTTCGTCGGGCTGGATTTGTCCGGTCGTCCATATACGGTTTTCCAGGCCGACTGGGGGACACCCAATGTGGGTGGTATCCCCACTAGCCTCATTCAACATTTTTTGGAGAGTTTTGCGATCACCACGAGATGTAATTTGCATGCCCGCGTGCTGTATGGCCGCGATGACCACCACAAAGCTGAAGCGTTGTTCAAAGCACTTGCCAGGGCATTGGATCTGGCTACGGAGATCGATGAAAGAAGAAAGGGTGTTCCGTCTACAAAAGGAACGTTGACAAAATAACATGGCAGCATTCACAGTATTCCCTGCCATCGATCTGCGTGCCGGGAAGGTCGTCCGCTTGGCGCAGGGAGATCCATCTCGTCAAACCACCTACGGTGATGCCCCGCGTGCCTGGGCAGAACGTTGGCGAGCTCAGGGGGCAGACTGGGTGCATGTCATCAACCTGAGCGGTGCCTTCAACGAAGATGCCCGGGCGAATCTGAAGGCGCTAGAAAGTATTTTGGCGGTCGGGATGCTGGTCGAACTTGGCGGTGGTATACGGGATCAGGGGACTATCCGCGTACTGCTTGAAATGGGTGTGGAACGCGTCTTCCTGGGTACGGCAGCGATCCAGGACCCGGGGTTGGCGGAATGGGCGCTGGCCAGGTATGGCCCTTCCCGCATCGCTGCTGATATCGGTGCGAAAGATGGCATGGTGATGGTGAACGGCTGGCAGGAATCGACCTCATTGGCTGTGTTGGAGGTTGGGAGTCGCTTTCGCCAACTGGGTTTTGAATGGTGTGTGTTGTCCGACGTGAGACGCGATGGCGTTGGGTTGGGTGTAGAAACTCGCAGCGCGATAGCGTTGCAGACCAAAACCGGCCTGAAAGTCGTGGCTTCAGGCGGGGTTTCCTCGCTTGAGGATGTACACCGCGTTTTTAAAGCTGGCCTGGCGGGGCTCATCATTGGACGTTCATTATATGAAGGGAAATTAGTGTTACAGGATGTAATGACTGCATTAGCTGAAGATGATGGGTGATTCACCACCCTTTTGCACCATGCGGCAGAGAGCACTTCGTAGTCGCTACCACAGTTAGGAATGCTATGATCACTATCCTTGATTACAAAGCTGGAAATCTGACCTCTGTCAGGCGTGCGCTCGACCACCTGGGAATTCCCAATCAGATCATAGCCGATCCGGACGTAGTATGCCGGGCTGAAAAGATCATTTTCCCCGGGGTGGGCGCCGCGGGTTCGGCAATGCGAGTGCTGCAAGAGCGCGGACTCGATGAGGCCTTGAAAGAGTCCATTCGAGCAGGCACACCCACCCTCGGCATTTGCATTGGCTGCCAGATCATCCTGACAAGCTCGGAAGAGGATCAGACCAACTGCCTCGACCTGGTGTCCGGTACATGTGTTCGTTTTCGATTGGATGATCCGTCGTTGAAAGTGCCTCATGTGGGTTGGAATACCGTGGTTGTCACTCAGTCGCACCCCGTCTTGAGTCATGTACGTCCGGGTGACGAATTCTATTTTGTGCATTCATATTACCCTCAACCCGACGACGATGATACGGTCTTCGCCACTAGTGACTACGGTGGCACTTTCCCAGTGGCGATTGGCGTTGATACCCTTTTTGCTGTGCAATTTCACGCTGAAAAGAGTGGGCCGGTTGGGCTGGAACTGCTCAAGAATTTTTCGAATTGGAGCCCGTAATGCTGTCCAAACGAATTATCTCCTGCCTGGACGTGCGCGACGGCAAGCTTGCGAAATCAATAAAATTTGTGGATACACGTGATATCGGCGATCCGGTCGTGCAGGCCAAAAAGTATTACGAGCAGGGTCTGGATGAACTGGTCTTTTACGATATCATCGCTTCCAGCGAGCACCGGGGCATCATGATCGATGTGGTCAGCCGTGTGGCGGAACAGGTTTTCATTCCATTTTCGGTCGGTGGGGGTTTAAGGACAGTAGACGACTGCAGACGTGTTTTGCTTGCAGGCGCGGAAAAGGTCAATGTGAATAGTGCAGCGGTAAAACGCCCGGAACTGGTCATAGAAGCCTCGAGAGCTTTCGGGGCGCAGGCGGTCGTCCTTTCCATGGACGTGCGGAGGGTTAAAAAATCCCGGCAGATCCCCAGCGGGTATGAGATCGTCATCCACGGAGGACGCAGACCGATGGGATGGGATGCTGTCCAGTGGGCGATGCGCGGTGAGGAACTGGGCGCTGGCGAACTTGTGGTCAACTCGATCGACGTGGATGGCACTAAAATGGGCTATGAGTTGGTCCTGACACGCCTGATCGCTGAAGCCGTCAGTATCCCGGTAATTGCCTCGGGGGGGGGCGGCAGGCCGGAGCATCTCTACGATGTGTTGACCGAAGGCAAGGCGGATGCTGCGCTGGTGGCATCCATGTTGCACTATGGGGAGTATTCCGTTGGAGAGATAAAAGCCCATCTTGCAGGGCGCGGATTGAAAATTCGAATGGTAACCGGAGACTAGAAAATGGGAACCAATCTTCAATATCCTTTGAACCACATCAAATTCGATGGGAATGGTCTGCTCCCGGCGATCATCCAGAATGATCAATCCAAAGACGTGCTCATGCTTGCGTATATGGACGCCGAAGCCCTGGAAAAAACCATTGAAACCGGTGAAACATGGTTTTGGAGTCGCTCGCGGCAGACGCTGTGGCACAAAGGCGAGACATCCGGAAACGTCCAGCGGGTGATCGAGATGCGCTATGACTGCGATGGGGATGCGTTGCTCGTGCTGGTAGCACCTGCCGGCCCGGCTTGCCATACCGGGGAATCGACCTGTTTCTTCCGTCTCTTGGAGTAACCTACCATGATCGATCAACTGTACCAACTAATTCTTGATCGTAAGGAAAACCCATCTGAAGGATCGTATACCTCGGCTCTGCTTGCCGGGGGGTTGCCAGATATCTCACAGAAGGTCGGCGAAGAAGCCACTGAGGTCGTGGTAGCTGCTCTTTCGCAGGAGAATGGGCGGCTTATAGAAGAACTCGCCGATCTGATATATCACACCCTGGTTCTGATGGCAGCAAGAGGTGTCACGCCTGGAGATGTGGAGGCTGCGCTGCAAAGACGCAGGAAATGATTCAAGCTGACCATAGATTTACGCTGTGCCGGTTGAGGACAAGATTAGTTTTTGGCAGACTGAACGGTTTAGGAAAATTTACACATTGACTTAGGGCAAAGAGCGAGTATAGTATGCCCAACCATGGTTTAAGGACGGCAATGATGACCTCGCCCTACGACATCCTCTTTGAGCCGGTCCAAATTGGGCCGGTCACGGCGCCCAACCGGTTTTATCAGGTGCCGCACTGCAACGGCTTTGGCCACCGCATGCCGCGCGGCCTGGCTGCCATGCGCGGGGTGAAGGCCGAGGGGGGCTGGGGCGTGGTGTGCACGGAAGAGGTAGAGATCCATCACAGCAGCGACCTATCGCCTTTTTTCGAAGGGCGCCTGTGGAGCGATGAAGATATCCCGCCCCTGAAGTTGATGGTTGAAGCGGTGCACGTCCACGGAGCGTTGGCGGGCATCGAGCTGGCTTACAACGGCTTCGATGCCAATAACCTGTACACACGCGTTCCGCCATTGGGTCCTACCTCGATGGGTACGCTGGGCGGCACCGGATATGATCCTGTTCAAACGCGGCGTATGGACAAGGAGGACATTCGCAACCTACGCCGCTGGCACCGTGCTGCTGCGCTGCGTGCAAAGCGCGCGGGTTTCGACCTGATCTACGTGTATGCCGGGCATGCGCTGAGCGCGGCGGTGCAATTCCTGCTACCCCGCTTCAACGACCGCACCGATGAGTACGGCGGCTCGCTGGAGAACCGTACACGCCTGTTCCGCGAGTTGCTCGAAGACACCAAAGAGGCTGTGGGCGATCGATGCGGTGTGGTGGCGCGCTTTGCGGTGGAAGAGCTGCTGGGTGAAGGCGGCCTGACCCGCCAGGGCGAAGGCTACGAGGTCATAAATATGCTGGCCGAACTGCCCGACCTGTGGGATGTAAATCTCAGCGGGTGGTCGAACGATTCGGCCACTTCGCGCTTTGAGAAGGAAGGTTACCAGGAGAAGTACACGGCATTCGTTAAGTCAGCGACCAGCAAACCGGTGGTTGGGGTGGGGCGCTATACATCACCCGACTCGATGGTCTCAGCCATCCGGCGCGGTGTGCTGGACCTGATCGGCGCAGCGCGCCCTTCGATCGCCGATCCTTTTTTGCCGGCCAAGGTCAGGGAAGGGCGGCTGGCAGACATCCGTGAGTGCATCGGTTGCAACATCTGTGTCACCGGCGACACACGCTTCGTACCCATCCGCTGCACGCAGAACCCAACCATGGGTGAGGAATGGCGGCGAGGCTGGCATCCCGAAATCATCCCACCTGCCAGGCGTAAAGCGGAGGTCCTGGTCGTGGGGAGCGGACCGGCCGGCCTGGAATGTGCTGTTGCGCTGGGAGGTCGTGGTTACCAGGTCACCCTGCTGGACGCGCGTCGCGAGCTTGGCGGGCGTGTGCTGCGCGAATCCGCACTGCCCGGATTGTTCGAATGGCGCAGGGTGGCAGAGTGGCGTCTGGGGTGCCTGGAAAAGCTACCGCATGTTCGGAGCTACCCTTCCAGCCCGATGACCGCCGCTGAGATCCTGGAAACGGGCATCTCCGATGTTATCCTTGCGACAGGCGCCAGATATCGGCGTGATGGCCGAGGCCGTAGCCAGCAGCAAGCCCTCCCAGGACATGACTTGCCGGGCGTCTTCACGCCTGACGATCTGATGAGGGGGCTTATGCCCCAAGGGGGAGATTTACCGAGCGGCCGTGTGGTCCTATACGATGACGACCATTTCTACCTGGGCGGCGTATTGGCCGAATTGTTGGTCCAATATGGCTGCGAGGTAACGCTGGTCACACCAGCGCCGCTGGTCTCCTACTGGACTCAGTTCACACTCGAGCAGGCGAAGATCCAGACCAGGTTGATGAACCTGGGTGTCCAATTGCTGCCGCACACGCTCTTGACCGGCATCCAATCCGCCTCCGTCGGCTTACGGCACGCCCTGACCGGGGAAAAAACCAGCCTGCCGCGCGAGGCGGTCCTGCTGGTAACCGACCGGCTCT
>Ga0307425_1002527_pt1 | contig 10271 bp, 5 predicted proteins | sample SalMarWE160330MG_FD_202152 | JGI IMG/M metagenome (GOLD analysis project Ga0307425, IMG submission 202152) | Salt marsh sediment microbial communities from the Plum Island Ecosystem LTER, Massachusetts, United States - WE1603-30 | ecosystem: Environmental > Aquatic > Marine > Intertidal zone >...
GCAGGGATGGTTGCTTTGATCACTGCCTACTCATACAAGAATCTATCTATCACATACCCAAGCAGCGGAGGTACGGTTGTTTTTATAGACAAAGCTTTTGGAACGGACTTATTGACGGGCGCAACGAATATTCTGCTTTTACTCAGCTATGTAATTATGCTATCCTTATATGCCTACGCTTTCGGCGGCTATGGTGCCAGCTTCTTGCCGCCTGCTCATCATGATTTTATTAAGCATATACTTAGCAGTACTGTTATTATTATTATCGCCGTACTGAATATGTTTGAAGCTGATATAATCGGAAGAGTTGAAACCTGGATTGTTGCCGTCAAGTTGCTTATCTTGCTGACCTTTATAGCCATCGGCATTCCTGGAATTGAATTACATAGAATGGCAATTTCCCAATGGCCATCAGGTTTGCATCTTGCAGCTGGAGGAATGATAATATTTCTTGCATACGAAGGTTTTGAGCTGATAGCTAATACTGCCGAAGATGTTAAGGATTACAAAAGGACATTAACGATTGCTTACTATTCATCAGTAATATTTGTGCTATTACTGTATGTACTAATCGCGTTCGTGGCTGTCGGGAACCTTCCGGTTGACAAGATTGTGGCCAGTAAAGACTATGCGCTTGCTGAAGCTGCAAGACCATTTATGGGAAGTGCTGGATATTCGTTGATAGCAGTAGCTGCATTACTTTCAACCGGTTCAGCCATAAACGCAACACTTTATGGAGTGACTCGTCTAAGTTATATTATAGCCAAAGAAGGTGAATTGCCGGCCAAACTCGAAAAGAAGATATGGCATAAGCCATTGGAAGGATTGCTCCTTACTTCAGCCACCGCTCTACTGATAACTAATCTCTTTGACCTTTCCAGCATATCAATTATGGGGAGCTCTGCCTTTCTTATCATCTTCGCTGTTGTCAACGGCGCAAATACAATGTTATCAAGGCAGACGAAAAGCAAAGCTTGGATATCCGCAACTGGCACTTTAATATGTATCTGTGCGCTTATAGCTCTAATTTGGGAGGTAGCTGCCAAGTCACCTAAAAAATTGTGGATACTGGTAATAATGCTGGTTATAGCTCTTGGCACAGAAACGGCATATCGTATGATAGCAAAACGTGAAATACGTATTTCCAAGGGATAAAAAAGCGGATTTCGGCAAAACAGGTAATGACAATTGTGCGAAAGGATGCCTAATATGGCTATTGAAATTCAAGAAGAAGCCGGTGGTAAGCTGCTGATCATCAGCGTTACCGGTAAACTAACCGGAGATGACTACAAGTCTTTTGTACCTAAAGTCGAGGAGCTAATCCTGAAGTTTGGAAAGATCAGGATGGTGCTTGAGATGCGCGATTTCCACGGATGGGATACAGGGGCACTCTGGGAAGACATCAAGTTTGACATCAGGCACTTCTCTGACATTGAATCCTTAGCGCTGGTTGGCGACAAGAAATGGGAAAAGGGCATGAGTATATTCTGCAAGCCTTTCACAAAAGCCCAAATAAAATACTTTGATCTTACCGAAATATATAAGGCATATGAGTGGATTAGAGCGGGGGTGGTGGCTACAATCTGACCATCTCATTGGAACTCAAGCGAGGTTAGTGCTCTGTTACGCCTCAATCAAGGAGTGTCATTCCTGCGAAAGCAGATATCTATGCCCTTTAAGGCTATGGGTTACAAAGCCTAGGATAAGCCGGAAAAGGCCGAAGAGTGGCGGGCAAAACTGCCACAACAGGAAGCTATGGAGCAGTGACATGTCACTACTTAAGTAACCCAATTTTTTGACCTACAAAACGTCAAATTTCCTTGACATGGCGTGTCACCAAAATGTCACTATAAATACTAATTTTGCCCAAATCGAGTCCTAAAAAATACATGTTTCTTACAGAATTTCACAGTATGCAAAAATTTATAGGGCCATTATCGTATTCAATGAACTGCGCCAAAAATGTAAAGGCTGATAAACTCTATCAAGCTGCCAGCCTGCCCTTTGAGTATAAAGACAATTGGGGCCTATACTGAATATGCATAGGCCCCGAAATACTAAACTTGCTGATTTTAATCTGTTAATAACGGCATTTACTATTCAGCAGCCTCTCTAAGCCGATACAGCCGGATATCGTCGAAGAACATCTTACCCGAACCGCCGGGGACCGTCATGTTGCCTTTGGTTCCTAGCCCAATAGCTATCTTATCAACGCCGGCCAGGTTTATCCCCTGATCGGCAAAGGCCTGCAGCGGAATCACCCATTTGGTCCAGGTGTCTATCGTCGCCGCGGCCGGATCATCGTGGACCACTACCGCCGGCACTCCGGTGCTGCTGGAAACAGCCACATAAAGCGGCTCGGCATCATTGCTGAGGATGCCGATGTCCTGGTGCGCCCACTGCCCGGCGACTGAGCCGGTAGTCATGACGTTGGAGAATACGGCCTGACATGTCTGAGCAGCATCGTGGCTGGTCACCGCCAGACCGATATAGACATTAGAGCCCATCGGGATATTCTGTGCCGTGGCTCCTGTTACCGGCTGCCAACTCGAACCGTTCGCCGATTGCGAAACCGTAAAGAGACCGGAGATACTACGCTCCAGCTTCACCCAGTATGGAGCGGCTAAACCAGTCTGATTATAGTTACCACTGGTGCCACCAGTACTGGGACGATACTGCGAGGCAACTCCGTTACCCGGCGTAATACATGCAAAGGCATGTGCCGAATCAGGATTCAGCGATTCGCGAATCATCACGCCCGCTTTGGCCCAGGCGTTTGTGTTATCGACGCTCTCAACCTTCGCTATAATCGAGCCGACACCGCTGAGCATCTTGTAAGCAAAGTGGAATTCATCAGCTTCCACACCATTGACGTTCCAGATATCCGTGCCGGAGCCAGTCATCGTGTATGTGCCGACCGGGCCTTCGACGAAGCTGCTGGTAGAGGCCGGGTAGCCTCTGAACCATAAAGACAATTCGGCAACACCTTCTGCCGACCAATCGCGTACAGTGTTTAACGTCAGCTCTACCTCCGAATACTTCGAGTAGCCCTGCTTGTTGTTGTCGAATGCAAGTGGCATGGATTGGCCGCCGCCGTGGACGATAGTCTCTTCGGTATAAGAAGCGGTGGTTTCATCGCCTACCGCAGCACCGGTACCATTGCCGGCATAGTAATCCGCAGTACCCGGCGTGCCGTAGCCAAGGCCATCGTGCCACGAGTACCATATCTGGTTTTCGCCTGCGTCGTAAACTTCGAAATCATTAATGATGAAGAAATCACCCGTCGTGAAGCTCCAGACGTTACCCGCCCATGGGCTGTCGGGATTGACATTGTTTACTTCATCGATCCGCCAGTAATAAGTCGTAGTCAAAGCAAGCTTGCCTGGATCGCAGCTCTCTTCACCGAGAGCTTTTGGCCCTTTATATTCGGGCGAGGCTTTAGTTGCATTGGCCACGGCGTCCGCATCTATTCCGAAGTATACCTCATGCGAAGCGGCAACCGCTCCCGCATCCCATGTAAGAATCTGTGTCGGACTTATATCCATGGCGCCGTCTGCCGGATTCGGACCGCTGACCGCGCCAAGGGTAGTAAAGCTCCAGACATTCCCTTTGTATATAACGGTGCCATCGAACTCATCGACCCGCCAATAGTACGTCTTGGCCAATTTTAGTTGGCCGGGAGAATAGCTTGCAACTCCTACAGACGCTCCACCTGAAGCTTCATTTACCGTGTCAAAATCTTCGCCGAAGTAAACATAGTGTATTTTTGTCCCAAAGCCCGTCGTCCATGTAAGTTTCGCATTTACAGGCACGAACTCGGCGTTATCAGCCGGAACGGGACTGTAAGCAGTCTTTGGGGGAACTGTGAAGCTCCAAACATTCCCTTTCCAGGGACTATTCGGATCGGCATCGTTGACCTCGTCGATTCGCCAGTAATAAGTCGTGCCGGGAACGAGACCGTCCGGATAAGGGTATCCGATGAAACCTGCGATTAAAAATGTGTCTGTCTGGTTGCCCCAGAACGAATCCGAATCCTGTGTGGCCTCATTAACGTCGCTAAGATTATCACCTATATACACATTGTGGGAGACAGCAAAATCCCCCGGCGAGAAGCTTAGGGTCACCCACGTGTCCTCATGTAAGGTGCCATCACCAGGGTCAGGACCGTAGGCATAGGGATATCCTTCACCCTGCATAATCCGAAGAAGCTCCTGCTCGTTCATTGCAGAGTTATAGATGCGAAGGTCGTCAATCAGACCATGGAGCGTTGCTCTCAGGCCGCCGGGATCGCCAAGCGGGCTGTTCCCGATTGCCACAGCCGCGGTGGGGTCGGTCTGGATCGTACCAGTCTTGTTCGTGCTCATAATTTCCACGCCGTTGTGGTACAGCCGCATCTTGCCGCCGTCGTAGGTAGCTGCCACATGCGACCATACACCAGCCTCGAGATACCCGGCGTCACTCCACATTGTCGTGGTACCGCCGTCAGCACCTCCGTCATTCGTCTTCAGTCGCATCCGAAGCGCCGTGCCGTCTGTATACGTGCTCAGCATCCACCAGATGTCAATTGCAGACCAGGTTTTCTGTTTGGTGATAATGCGGGCGTCAGTAATATCGAAGCCGTCGGGTCTAATCCACGCCGCCATGGTGATACCGGGGCCATCCACATCGAACGGATCCACGGACACCCAATTAATATTACCGGGATCCGTCGTGTGGTTAGCCTGGTCGGAGAACCCGTCAAAAGCCAGCGCCCCACCTATTTTTCCAGGCACCCACTGTGGATCGCCCATGAGGGTGCCGTCGTGCCCATTGCCGCTGGCATCATGTGCTATTGTGCCGGAGGTCTCGTCTAACCTCCACAAACCAACGAGGTCTGCTTCCGCCGTGCTCGTCAGTATGAAAATGAAAGAAATCAAATAAATTAACTTTCTACACATAATAATCCTCCTTACAGATATTGGGATAACGTTATACTTTGGCTAAAAACCAAAGCGATTGATAACGGTCTTCATTTAGGATTAGACTCCATTTATTCCATTGTGAAAAACACCTCTGATCTGATGCCACCTCCTTCCCTTTAGTATCTTGCAAACGCGGCCAATCAGAACGCGAAAACCCGGAACAACTGTATAAATTACGCCGCTTCGTGGGCTAAGAATCACGAAATATCCTCATTTGTAATTTATACCAGATTGCACACCTTTCCTCAAGAAAAAAATCTATAAACAAAATTTTGAAACTCATGGGGACTTTTAATATAATACGATGTTAAAGAATATCGGCGTGCTTACGAAATGTACATGGGGAGAACATTGATTCGTACAAAAGAACGTGAGGCTCACCATGAAAGCGCCAAAAGCGTTTACACTAATCGAATTGCAGGTGGTGATCGCTGTGATTGCCATCTTGATGGCCGTTTTGATGCCGGCGCTCCAGGCCACCAAAAAACAGGCTACGATGGCACACTGTCTGTCTAATCATCGTAACTTACTGATCGGGTGGATCACATACGCAGACGATAACGACGTTGGCGGACAACAGTCTGGCCATTCTTATCGACATCGTTGCGCCACACCGAAGCTTGGATATTGGTAGAACGTAAGTTATTATTACAGTCAGTTACAAAAGTGTGGTTGCAGTTTCCCAAACCGGAACATATCTACATAGTGAGAGGTTGCCATCTTCTTGAGCATCATTCCGATCCTTGACTCAAACAATTAGGATAAAAAGGACGTGCTGTTTGATTAGCTCGTAAACATAGTCCTTTATTGGAATCAGGCGAAAAGAGTTCTTCAAAAAGTTCGTCTGTGAACAGTAAGATGTCTTGTCCTGTGAGCGAATTGAATTCGTTCAAGATTTTGGGTCATTTTTGCGTCAGTCGTCAGTGGTAAATTTTTTGTTATTCAGGTTCTTCCGTATAATGCGCAGGTGCATTCGATGTTCGGAGCGACCATGGTCAAGTCGATAATAATCGTTTTTTTCTACATTCTTTATTATCTTCCCAATTTTTTGGATACTTCCTATTCAGCAGTCTCTCTCGGCCGGTACAGCCGAATGTCATCGAAGTACATCTTACCCGAGCCGCCGGGCGTCGTCATATTGTCTTTTGTGCCCAGGCCGAGAGCGATACTGTCAACATCGGCCAGGTTGATGCCCTGATCGGCAAAAGTCTGCAGCGGGATGACCCACTCCGTCCAGGCGTCGATCTGTGCTGCGGCCGGATCGTCATGAATCACAATGGCAGGTGCTCCGGTCCCGATACCATCGGGATTGGAGACCGCTACATAAAGCGGCTCGGCATCATTACTTGCTATACCGATGTCCTGGTTCATCCACTGCGAGCTAACCGTACCGGTAGTCGTGACGTTTGTAAATACAGCCTCGCATGTAGCTGACGCGTTGTGAGCAGTCACTGCCAAACCTATATAGACGTTCGAAGCCATCTGGATGGGCTCCGACACACCCAGCTTCTGCCACGCAGAACCGTTGGCTGAACTGTACGCTGAGAAGTTACCGGCCAAGTCACGCTCTACCTTAACCCAGTACGGAGCAGTTATATCAGCAGTCGTATCGTCGATGCTGGTTGCGCCCGTGCCGGGTCGTCGCTGGAAGGATACGCCCGAACCGGAAGTAACAACCATCATCGCGTGCGCCGAATCCGGGTCAAGCGTCTCGCGAATCATCACGCCGGCCTTGGCCCAGATGTCGGTATCGCTGACGCTCTGGACTCTTGCTACAATCGAGCCGGTGCCGGACAGCGTCTTGAAGGCGTAGTGGAACTCGTCGGCTTCCACGCCATCAACCGCCCAGATATCTGCGCCGGAAGCGGTCATCGTGTAGGTGCCGATCGGGCCTTCTATGAAGCTGCCGACGGACGCCGGATTGCCTCTAAACCACAGTGACAATTCTGCAACGCTTTGCTCGGTCCAGTCACGCTGGTCTGTCAGTGTATGCTCCACCTCCGAAAACATGGCGTAACCTTGTTTGTTGTTGTCAAATGCAAACGGCATAGACTGGTTTCCGCCGTGGACGATTGTCTCTTCAGTATAGGAAGCAGTGGTTTCATCGCCTACTGCCGAGCCTGTACCGTTTCCGGGCAGATAATCAGGCGTATCAGGTGAACCTGCGCCAAGCCCATCATGCCAAGCAAACCATATCTGGTTGTCGCCGGCGTTGTAGTCCTCGAAATCGTCTATAACAAAGTAATCACCGGTGGTAAAGCTCCAGACATGGCCCGGCCACGGGCTATCGGGATTGACGTCGTTGACTTCATCAATCCTCCAGAAGCAAGACGTATTCATCGTCAGCTTACCGGGATCATAGCTTTCCTCGCCGAGAGCTTTTGGCCCTTTGTATTCGAGCGAGTCTTTCGTCGCATTGGTTACGGCGTCAGCATCCGTGCCAAAGTATACCTCGTGCGAGGTGGCAACGGCCCCTGCGACCCAGCCGAGGATCGCCGAAGCTTCCACATCCACGGCGCCATCGGCAGGACTTGGGCCGCTTACTGCACCTTCGGTTGTAAAGCTCCAGACCTGGCCTTTATACGTCTCTACGCCGTCGGATTCATCAACCCGCCAGTAATAAGTCTTGGCCAGTTTAAGCGGGCCGGGATTGAAACTCGTAGTGCTCGGGCTGCCCGAAGGAGCACTACTCACCTCGTCGAAATCTTCGCCGAAAACAACATAGTGCACTTTTGAGCCGTAACCTGCTGTCCATGTAAGCCGGACGTCAAGATCCACAAATTCAGCACCGTCTGCCGGATCGGGAAAATAAGCTGTCTTGGGCGGAACCGTGAAGCTCCACAACTCGCCTTTCCATGGACTGTTCGGATCGGCATCATTGACTTCATCGATTCGCCAGTAGTAAGTCGTGCCGGGAACAAGGCCATCCGGAAAAGCATATCCGGGAAAGCCGGCGAGGTAAAACAGTGTATCCAGGGGCAGATTGCCTCGGAATGTATCGCCGGTGCCATTATTTACATCGTCGAAATTATCTCCCATGTAAACATCGTGAGAGACTGCGAAATCTCCCGGTTTCCAGGAAAGGGTCACCCAGGTAGCAGGATATAAGACGCCATCGGCCGGATTTGGATTCATGGCATAGGGGTATCTTCCGAGACCCTGCATCAGTGCCTGAATCTCTTGTTGCATTAACGCGCGGCCAAATACAAAAACATCATCAATCTCTCCCAGAAGCGACTGTGGCTGTGTGCTATCATTGAAGACATAGCCGCCGATATTGAATGGAAAGCCGGATGTACCGCTCGAGACGGCACCGGAATCGCTTCCCGCAACTTCACCGTCGATGTAGATTACTACTCCTGACGGATCACCTGTCAACGCCACGTGGTGCCAGGAAGGATATGGAAAGTCGTAGTCTGCACCAACAAACTGCCATTGATTGCCAGCCATCCAGGTTCCGAGCTGGCCGCCGTTCTCCGATGTAAAGCCAAACTCTACCAGATCGTTCTGTCCGATAATGCCGGTATAGATACTGGTATTGCTCCCGCTGACCCAGCAGGCCAATGTGAATGCGCCCAGGTCATTGAGCAAACTCAGGTCTGTACCCACATACGCATCGCTACCATCGAATTGCAAAGCACCTCCATAGACACCTTCGGTCCAGGTTGTGCCGCCATAAAGCGTGCCTGTATAGCCATTGATGGACTTATCGGCAGTAGTCGTACCTGATCCTTCATTAAACGGCCAATAGCCTATGAGGTCGGGATCGCCAAGACTAACTGCACTGGCGGCGCCTGTTAGTAAAAAGCCGGACATTAAAACAAGCGAAATTAAATAAATAGATTGCCTGCTCATGATAAACCTCCTAAATAATATGGAAATGACTGATAATGGTTCAATTCTTTGCTACACCCTTTAATATGATTACCTCAGACAATTTTTACTTGATGCCACCTCCCTGCGGAAAACCGAAAATCCCACGAAACTCACTACTTTTTTATATCAGATTAGCCACCTGCTCGTCAAGTAAAATCTACGGATTATACTTTATCAGCAATTAATATCTCGTTGGGTTAAGCAAGACCCTGTTTATCTACGACTCGACCTTAATTATAACCGCCCAGTCAGCCGATGAAGGTGCACGCAGCGTGATTTTGCCTTTCGCCGTATCGACGGAACTCGTGCGTTTGCCTGTCCTGGGATCGATCCACGTAACTGTACAGCTCTGCCCGGCAAATTTGACATTTAAGACAGTTTCTCTAACATTAGCTAAATATACGAGGTAGATATTTCCTTCGGCGGCGAGGCAGAAAGCACCTGCTCCGACAAGCTCGTTGTGCGGTTCCATCAGTGGATACGGAATGGACTCGAATGTCTCACGCAGGTAGCGCAATTGAGCCGGGGCCTTGCCTTCTCCGATATGACCTGTATAGAAAGGGCTTTCGCGAGTCCAGTCGCCGTAGGTGGCGTATCCGCCGGCCAATGCAATCGACCAGTGGCATTTTCTGACCCAGTCGGCATTCTGGCCGTGGCTTGGCTTATCCAGTGCCCCTTCGTAACCATATTCTTCATTTACATAGGGCTTGGGTATTTCACGATACTTCAGGACCCACTCGTTGACCTCGGTGCAATCGCCGTACTGTTGTGTAATGATATAGTCCGCCCATGACTGATTGCCATAATTCCAGTCGGCGTATCCATGAGCGGAACACGGCCTATCATAAGGGTCCCATTTTTTAACGAGGTCTCCCATTGTTGCAGCCCAGTCCGGCTTGCGATACTCATTATGCTCATTTCCCAAATCCCACCAGACATTCGAGTAGGCCGCAAGCCGGGCAACGGCATAACGGTAGAGCCGTTTCTCATGTTCAGTCAACGCCCCATATTCACGCGGCAGATTCTGCTTCTCGATAGTCATAATGCACGTCGCGACGATTCGGCGCTCCCTCATGGCCTGCACGGCACGATCTACTTTCTGCCAGTAGGCCACGTTGAACCGTGTGAAATCATATCGATGGGGCTCGCCCAGCCAGGCCGGCAGAGGATTCAACTCGCCGGGAGGCGCTCCATAATTCGGGAGCTTCAACAGATCGCCTTCAAACTTATACTCACTTGTGCTGCGAGTGTCGTTGTCTCTCGGATAACCCGTTAAAAGAAAGCGAACCTTATTGAAGCCGTGGCGAACACAATAGTCGAGCAGACCTTCGATCTGCTGATCATCATTCGAAGGGTCCAGGAGATGATAGGCGGTCAGGCCGATATGATAAAAAGGCTGCCGGGATAAAGCGAATTGGAAGTGCTTCGGATGTT
>Ga0307425_1002528_pt1 | contig 10270 bp, 6 predicted proteins | sample SalMarWE160330MG_FD_202152 | JGI IMG/M metagenome (GOLD analysis project Ga0307425, IMG submission 202152) | Salt marsh sediment microbial communities from the Plum Island Ecosystem LTER, Massachusetts, United States - WE1603-30 | ecosystem: Environmental > Aquatic > Marine > Intertidal zone >...
TTTACTACAACGATATCTATGTGTTGATCTTCTCGCTTGATATTTGATGCCAGAGTCCCGCCCAGAACAGAGGACAAACTGATTGCGGCACTTTTCTGAATGAATTGGCGGCGATTAATTTCTTTCGACATATTTCCCTCCCATATTAGACATTATACAGTCAACATGTTCCTAGCAATACAGATTTTATCGCTTCCAATTGCGTTATCTTGATCGATCAAGGCAATCGATAACGTTTGGTGTTGATTTTGCCTTTATGATCGGTGCGCTTCTGCCCCTAGATTGGCATCCTTCCAGGGAGAAAGATGTGTCTCATAGATTTTTTTGGATTGGAGGCAGAAGAATTGAGTTGAACAACAGTTTAAACGAAGCTTGAGTGGATGCCCTGAACACAGGGTTGAAACCAAACAAAACCAACTGCCCTTGGCCTTTTTTTAGCCACACCAAAGCCGTCCTGTTACCTAATTGTTCTTCTTTTTCGCAGTATCCGCTGAGCAGAATGTTTTTTTCGGGGAATTTACCAATAACTCTGCGGTCCATATCAAAATCTGGGATCGATGTGGAAAAAACCGGCCCTCCCTCAAAGAGCACTCCGATTTCCTTTGGCATCCCCAAGGTTATGGGATGATTATTCTTGAGAAGAATTTTTACAAGGGAACCAGGGCAGAATAGTCCTGAAGCTTTAAGCATCTTAGATATATCACGAACTGGAAGCTGAAACTCCTCTTTACCTTCTTTTCCCCGGTTGATTTCATGGGTGCCAAGGAAGAGTTCCGTTGATCGACCCCACGAGACAATTATCCCCCCGTTGTCCAGAAAAGTCATCAATTGCTCCATTCCTTTCTTGCCGATACCCTTGGTGTATTCGGGTGGATAACTGCTGATATCGTACTGCTCCTTTTCACCTACTTTCCGTTTTCCTTCCATAAGAATAGACTTTGCAGAATCCGGGAAAACAACGACGTCGAAGCTTTTTGTAAAATCAGTTTTTTCAAAATCACCGGGGTGGACGATTCTATAGGGCACAAAATACGTATCAAAGATGAAACGCGCCCAGCCAGCATCGGCATCGTGAAAATAAGTTTCTATCAGAGCTATACTCGGCATTTTTAACGTCACTGCTTCAATCTCGATCGGATCTTTCATGATCATTGGAGAAACGCACATTTCATCGAGTAATTGTGTCATTTCCGAGTTTTTTTCGGGATTGTTATGAACCACAAAGCTTCCCTCAAGTGCTTTCCAAGATCCAATTTCCATTGCCGTGTTCAGTCGATCAACCTTCAAACCAAGTTTTTGGGCATAAAAAGCAGCCTTGAAACTCTCATTGTTATTGACTGAAAAAACTGCTGCCCGGAAATTTTCCGCAGCTTCCTTCTTCAGGTTAAAGATGCCTTTTATCTCCTCGAGAGATGATTCAAATCCTTCTGAAGGGGCAATAACAATATCTACGGCTTTAACGCCTCTGTGCAAAGGCAACGACCAGCTGGTTAAATCATATGGTCTAATAATCTCGCCTCCCGGTGTGTAGTGACGGACCGGATATTCCTGTCGCTCCATCACTTCTTTAATAAAAGCATGAAACGGCTGCGATAGAGGGATCACAATATTCCCTGAATCGAATGAACTGCCATCAAGGGAAAAGGGCTTTGTCGACTGGTATACATAAACACCATGCTCTATTAGAAGATTCACCAGGTTCACGAGTTCACTCTGATCATGCTGGAGGAGCGGCAGAATATAGTAATAAGGGGGTTTGGTTTTTCCTTTTGAGACTTCTTTCCGGCAAAGGTCGTTGCGAAACTTCAGTATATTTCGCCGATGCATCGATACTGTTTTTATGATCGACATTGTCGAAGTGATTTCGTATTCGATAATGTCGGAGAGCTTCCACCATCCGCCGGGCCAGGGAAGAGGCATGTTGATGCTTTTTTTGTATTCAGACAGGCCCTTCCCGTAAGCACCCAGTTCATTGGCTTCGATAAATATGGGAGTTGCGTCTTTAACACTGGCTGCTTCTGTTAGGAAGCTTATGACATTTTTCCACGTGCATATTTCCGTGTACAGCGGAGCATAGTCATCAAAGAGATATTGATGGGCCACTCCGGCGAGTCCCTGCTTGGTCATATCCGTCATCAAGTTCGAACCGATAATACCTGTCCAGTTATATAGTCCTGCGTCAATGTTTTCTGCTATAGGGTCATGCACGGGTGGAACGAAATACCGTATACCCCGGGAACCCATCTGGTGTTTTTCCACCATCACCTGGGGGAACCATTCTTTACTGTAGATTCGAGCGATGGCTTTATTATCCATCTGGGAGAGAGTTAAGAAATCACGGTTGTTATCATGCCCTACGTATTTGTGGTAAACACCCGGCATTGTACTGCCTTCGTACTTTGTTCCTTTATATTTTTTGTAGTGATCGACTACCATATCCATTCCATCCGGATTGTGACAGGGGACCATCATGTAGACAACATTATTCAACCATTCCTTTTTTTGAGGATCGTTTGTGGTTACTAAATCATAGGCAATCAGAGGAGCGGATTGAGAAGGGCCAACTTCGTCCGCGTGCATGGAAAGCGTGGCTAGAAAAAAAACTTTGCCTTCATTTAATAAGGACTCTCTCTCCAATTCAGGGATATTCGGATCAAGTGCAAGTCTTCGATTTATTATCTTCAGATTGTCAAGATTTGAAATATTTTCCTCTGATGATAAAAAGGCAATGAACATCTTTTTTCCCATTGGAGAATTTCCGATTTCCACAAGTTTCAATCGGGGCGAAAAAGCATCGAGCTTTTGGAGGTAACCGATGAGTTCCTCATAATCGAACAGCTCTCTGTCAGTGCCGGGCTTGAAGCCAAAGTGCATCTCGGGTTTTTCAATTTCAATAGAAGTCTGTGTTTCTGTTTGAGGCGCTAAAAATACGGCGCAAAGAAAAAACATTAAAACCAGGTTGAAATGAAAATAACGATGAATTTTCATGCTCTTTTCCTTTTTATTAGGATTAGCATTAAGATAATAATTTGAGAGGGAGTAGTCAAATTGAAAATTATCATTCCATTTGACTCTGTCCCCATAAATTTATATGCTATTTTCATCAACGAAGGGGACGATGGCAACACACTGTCCTAAATGTAAAGCAGAAAATACAGATACCGCACGATTCTGCAGTAATTGTGCAGCACCTCTTCAGCCCTCTGAGGAGATTCCTGTCCCCACCAAAACCATAGAAGCACCCAGAGAAGAACTCACCACAGGCTCTACATTCGCAGGCAGGTACAAAATCATCGAAGAACTGGGCAAGGGGGGAATGGGAAGAGTCTACAAAGCGACTGATACAAAGATCAATGAAAAGGTGGCCTTAAAACTGATTAAGCCAGAAATAGCGTCTGATAGAAAAACATTAGAGCGGTTTAGCAATGAACTGAGAATTGCCCGCAAGATTACCCACAAGAATGTCGGCAAAATGTTCGATATTAACGAAGCGGAAGGAATCCACTTTATCACTATGGAGTATGTGTCTGGTCAGGATTTAAAGGGCTTGATAAAACAATCAGGTCAATTGGGTACTGGAACGGCAATATCCATAGCAAAGCAAGTGTGCGAAGGTCTTGCGGAAGCTCACAAGGCAGGAGTTATCCACAGAGACTTAAAATCCAGCAACGTTATGATAGACCGGGAGGGTACTGTTCGGATTATGGATTTCGGCATTGCCCGCTCCCTCAGAGAGAAGGGAATAACTGCTGCGGGTGTGATGATCGGGACGCCAGAATATATGTCCCCTGAACAGGCCGAAGCTAAGGATGTCGACCAGCGTTCAGATATCTATTCTTTAGGTGTGATTTTGTACGAGATGGTGACGGGAAGAGTGCCTTTTGAAGGAGATACAGCCTTAAGCATTGCCATGAAGCATAAAGGTGAAATTCCCAAAGATCCGAAAGGGTTTAACCCCCAAATCCCTGATGATCTCAGTCGCATGATATTGCGGTGCTTGGAGAAAGATAAAGCAAAACGGTATCAGGGTGCGGAAGACCTTCTTTCAGACCTGAAAAGCATTGAAAGAGGAATGCCAACGACAGAAAAGGTCATTCCCAAGAGAAAGACTTTGACTTCGAAGGAAATCACAGTCACTCTCGGTGTAAAAAGGCTCATTGTTCCTACTCTTGTTGGTCTTGGGATAATTATTGCCGGTGTGATTTTATGGAGGTTTGTGCTTAAAAGAAAACCAACTCTTCTCCCATCAGAGAGACAATCTATCGCGGTGATCAGCTTCAAAAATCAGACAGGCGACCCGGCCTACAATTACCTTCAAGAAGCCATCCCTAACCTTTTGATAACAAGCCTGGAGCAGTCGGGTTATTTCCAGGTCGCCACATGGGAACGGCTCCATGATCTGCTCAAACAGATGGGCAGAGAAGATGTGGAGGTTATCGACCAGGATTTGGGATTCGAGCTGTGCCGCATGGAAGGCATCGACGCTATTGTTCTTGGGAGTTTTGTCAAAGCCGGCGAGATGTTCGCCACAGATGTTAAAGTGCTGGATGCTGACACCAAGAGCCTTCTAAAAAGTGCCAGCGCAAGAGGAGAAGGGGAGGCCAGCATTTTAAAAAGTCAGATCGACGCACTGAGCGCAGAGATTTCGCGGGGCATAGGCATCCCCGAAAGCCGGATCCATTCATCTCAGATTAAGATCGCTGATTACACAACCAGCTCCATGGAAGCCTATAACTATTTTCTCAGAGGAAGAGATGACTACCAAAAGTTTCTGTACGAAGATGCACGGCGGTATCTCGAAAAAGCCGTAGAGCTCGATCCTACTTTTGCATTTGCTTATGTCTATCTGGGTTTTGCCTATGATGATTTAGGATACTCTGATCTAAGAGATGAAGCCTACAAAAAGGCCAAGGCTTATTCGGAGAAAACAACTGAAAAAGAGAGGATTCTTATTGATGCGGCCTATGCTGCTTTTATAGAAAGAGATTCTGAGAAGGTCCGCCAGTTTTTTTTAGAATTTACGAGAAAATACCCCAAGGAAAAACAAGGCCACTACTGGCTGGGCTTTTATTATGAGCAGAGAGATCAATCTGAGAAGGCGATGGAGGAATACAATAAGGCATTAGAACTTGATCCCGACTATGGGTATGCTCTCAATCAGATCGCCTACGCATATATCAAGCTTGGGAATTTTGAAAAGGCTATCGAATATCTTGAGAGGTACAGCTCTGTTTCCCCGGGAGATCCCAATCCTCTGGATTCAATGGCGGAGCTTTATTTCAGAATGGGACGAATTGATGAGGCGTTGGAAAAGTACAAGGAGGCCTTAGAAGTCAAACCGGATTTTTATCTTGCGCTCTGGAACATCGGATACGTGTATGCGTTCGCTCAAAACCATTCCGAAGCCTTAAGGTGGTTCGACCGTACTATTAAAGAATCCCCAACACCGGGTACAAAAGCTGAAGCGCATGCTTGGCGCGGCTTTTATTTATACTGGCTCGGTCAACGTGAGCGTGCTTTTAGCAATTTAGAGAAGGCCACGGAGCTGGCTAAATCTGTGGGGAATGAGAACTGGATCGGCCACATCCACCGGATTCTGGGATGGATATGTTATGACCAGGGTAATTATAATCTCAGCCGGGAACATTTCGAGAAATGGCTTGATGTGAGAAAAGAACTCCGACTAATTGAAACACCTTACTATACAGCTTGTTATAATTTTTATATTGGTTTGGTGGATTTAGAGGAAGGACAATTCGATTCCGCGAGGTCCAAACTCAATAATATTAAGTCTCTTTTACCTGACATTACAGCGAATAGAGATATACCTGAATTTTACCGCGATTTTTTATCGGGAGAGCTCCTGCTTGCTGAGGATTCCATAGAAGAGGCTATTTCAACCAGTAAAGAGGCGTCATCGATGGGGGAATTTTCTTCGATGCATGTGTCAGTATTGTTGCCGCATAATTTCCCATTCGAAAGGGATACATTAGCACGGGCCTATTTGAAGAATGGGGAGGTCGATAAAGCTATCGCTGAATATGAGCGATTGATCACTTCCGATCCCAATACTGTGGAACGATCTCTCATTCACCCAAAATTATATTACAAACTGGCTCTGCTGTATGAGCAGAAAGGCCAAAACAATAAAGCCATCGAACATTACGAGAAATTTCTCGACCTGTGGAAAGATGCAGACCTGGGGACATCTGAGGTTGAAGATGCAAGGGTGAGGCTGGCGGGATTAAAAAAATAGTCTTGAGACTTGAGTATTCATTTCAAAAAATGGAGAAAACGAATGCCCGAAGATTTTAAAATTCGCTGGAGTTGGCTGAAGATAATGTATATTTACACGATTGTCAATGCAGGGGGATTCGGACTGGGAATGGTTTTTATGCCTGATGTCCTTATATCCATGCTTAAATTTCCCAGCCAGGATCCGATTGTATTTGGTGCTTTTGGTTGTATGTTGATCGCATCCGGGATCCTAGCAATATTTGGCCTGAGATCTCCTCTCAAATTTGTGCCTCTTCTGCTGTTCCAGCTGTTTTACAAGTCGATTTGGTTTGTCGCTGTTTTGCTGCCTTTTTTGCTTACGAATGAAATTCAAATGTATGTTATTGTATTTATTGGGGTATTTGCGTCCTATATCATTGGAGACCTGATCGCGATACCTTTCTCTTATCTCTTTGCCAAAGAACAGGAATAATCCTCTCCCGAATCCGGGATCCAAGCTCAAGCATTAAAGCACTAAACCGAAAGATGATCTCAGCTTTTTCGCTTGGCAGCGCCCGGGATAATGAAGTTGTTCCTAGCCTTGAGGTCATGCACGCGCAGACAGATACCACTCAGACGGCCGATCATCAATCCCAGGATCACGCACATGATTACATCTGCCCAGAATGTCATTCCTTCGACCCTTGTCGCTATAACTTTAGCCGCTACCAGAAACAGAATCAGGGAGAAATAGATGTAGTCAAATGACAGAGTGACGCACTGGAATGCTGTATGGACCTGCATCGGAACAAGCCGGCTCATCCAAAATCCGATGGCCAAACAGGGCAAAAAAGACAGCAAGATCCACGGCCAGTGAAACTTTCCAGACATTAAATCCCAGTGGAGGGCCAGACCGAACAGCGTCCCGAAAACAGCCAGGATTCCGCTGCGTATCCAGAGCTTAGCACGGCTTTGCTTAAAAATCGGCGGCATTTTTTGTGTAGCTGGGATGTCCATGTTACTTTGCTCCGGTCCTCGAGATCGACGGGCTCAAATTCTCGCTTCCAGTTTAACACTAAGGTTTATCCTTGACAAATCTTTCTATCCACACGTAAGTATTTCCAAATCCGTGATGAATGCTATCCGAGTGTCCCAATTGGTGATTGCTCTATTGAAATGTAGGGACCGTTTCCCAAACGGTCCGTTTTTTCTCGGTCCATTCGGGGAATGGACCCTACATCACAAGGAACTGGCCTTATGTTTATAGGCTCGGATCCGGGCTTCCCTCACATCTCTCCTGGGAGATGTGCCATGCCCGTCCAGCCCTTCTCACGGTTTTCTCCACCACACCATTGGGACACTTAATAATGCCACTTGTGTTCATACGATCACGGATTTGGGACTGGGGCCTATCCGCGCATGCTTCGTACGTTAGCTGAATTTTTAAATCCGCAAAATAGGAGATTCATGGAATAAGGGAGAAAAAACAAATAATGTCCGGCGCGTTTATAGGGCCAGAATTATTTGGAGACGAGACGTTTGAAATTCAAGAGAGAAAAAGATATAACCACAACAGTGATCCCTCCCATGATCAGCAAGTCGCGGCTGAAATAAGAGATGCCGTTGCCCTTTAGAAAAATCTCCCGGATGATCTTGATCAAGTATCGGAGCGGGTTGATATCCGCCAGCCATCGAAAGGGAGTCGGGATGTTCTCAACAGGAGTAAACAATCCCGAAAGCATCAAAAAAGTGACCATCGAAAACCAGCTGAAGAAAAGTGCCTGCTGCTGGGTCGTGCAAAGCGTAGAGATCAGAAGAGCATACGACAGAATAGCAAAAAGGAAAATCACCGCGGCCAGCAGCAAATACAGCAGATTTCCACGCAAGGGAATCCTGAAAACCAGGAGCACTACCAAAATCCCGATACCCATTTCGATCAACCCAAGGAACGCCATCGGAAGGGCCTTTCCGACGTAGATCTCGATCGGAGTCAGCCGGCTGATAAGCAGGGTATCCATGGTCTGCTGCTCCTTCTCCCGGACCAGAGCGATGGATGTAAGAAACATGGAGATGATGGTCAAGAGCAGAGCGACGATTCCCGGCCCCATATAGTTGATACTGTTGAGATCCGGGTTGAAACGGATCAATGATCTGCTTTCCAGGGGAAATTTTATGCCTTTTCTGGCGATGTCTTCTAAAATGTACTTCTTGGTGATTCCATTGAAATACCCGGCCGCGATGAGCGCTGTGTTGGAATCGATGCCATCCATCAGAATCTGGATTTCCGGATAATTCAGAGGCTTGTGTTTTATATCGTACCCATCCCGGAAAATGATGATGGAGCGGACTCGTCCTCTCTTGAATTCCGCAACATAGTCCTCGGGTTGATTGGCAACTCTCTTCACATCAAAAAGAGGAGAGCTTTCTATCCGGTTGATGATTCGTTGAGTCGACTTGTTTTTCGAGAGATTGACAATCTCTACGGGGATGTTCTTGATATCTGTGGTAACCACATATCCGAGAATAACGGTTTGAATCACCGGAGCGACAAAGATGATAAACAGCATCTCTCTCTGTCTGAATATCTCAGTCAGTTCTTTTCTCAGCAGGTAGAACACTCTCATCGGGCGGCCCTTCTCTCTCTCGAAAATTTGGTGGAAGCGACATTGATAAGAAGCAGGCTGAAACCGAACAGTATCAGTCCTTCTTTAATAAAATAATGGAGTGCCGCACCTTTCAGAATGACTCCCCTGATGATCCTGAGAAAATAGGTAGCTGGCACAATATAAGAAAATGAGCGCAGGATCGGGCTCAAAGAATCCAGCGGGAATATGAACCCGGACAGCAGAATCGAGGGGAGCAGCGTGATCAGGATGGTGGCGAGCATAGCGACCTTTTGGGAACCGGCCACAGTTGAGATCGCAATTCCGATCGACAGCCCGGCGATGATATATACCAGAGAAAACAGAAGGAGGATCAGGAGGTTTCCTCTGATGGGAATTCCGAATCCAAACCTGGCCACCAGCATGATGACAGTGCCTTCGAGCAGGGCGACAACAACATAAGGAATGGTTTTACCAATGATAATCTCTCGCGACTTCAACGGGGAGATGAAAAGGAGCGCGATCGAACCTGATTCCTTTTCGCGGGCGACACTCAAGGATGTCAGCAGAGCCGTCACCATGATCATGATCACCGCCACAAGCCCGGGGACGATGAAAGTGGAACTCTTCATCTCTGGATTAAAAAACATCTTGGTGCTGATCTTCAGCAGGGCTCTCAGGTTGAGCCGTTCGGATATGAAATCGAGTACAACCATATCGTTATACTGGTGGAGGACGTTGGCCACGTTGGAATCGCTACCGTCTATGACCATGGCGATCTCTGCTGGACGCCCATTCTGGAGATTTTCGGAAAAATCCGTGGGAATAACCAGATATTGCTTGATCGCACCTGCGCGGAGCATCTCTTCAGCCAGCTCCACACCGGCGGGACTCCGTCCTCGCTCATCCAAGGAGACCAGAACATAATAGGAATTATTGGAAAATTTCCGGACAAGATTCTTGGACAGTTCGCTGTGGGAATAGTCGATCACGGCAGTTTCGATCCTCTTCACGTCGAAGGAGAGGGCATATCCAAAAATAAGAATCATTAGGAGAGGGAGGACAAAAACCACGACCAGACTCCTGGGATCTCGGAGGACGTGAAGGAATTCCTTGATGATTACGGCTTCAATGCGTTTCATAGCTCTCTACAGCGCGTTTAAACAGGGATTCCATCGAATCCGCTCCTTCCCGCTCCAGCAGTATATAAGGTTCTCCTTGCCGGATTATGTTGCCTCGGTGAATGATGATGACCCGGTCGGCGTATTCAGCTTCATCCAGGTTGTGGGTGGTCACCAGGATGGTTTTTCCCGCTTTTTTGAGATTATAGATCTGCATCCAGAAATCCCGCCTGTTTTCGGGATCGACCCCGGATGTCGGCTCATCCAGAAAGATGATCTCCGGATCGGGCATGATACAGGTATAGAGAGCCACTTTTTGTTTGATCCCGG
>Ga0307425_1002529_pt1 | contig 10270 bp, 5 predicted proteins | sample SalMarWE160330MG_FD_202152 | JGI IMG/M metagenome (GOLD analysis project Ga0307425, IMG submission 202152) | Salt marsh sediment microbial communities from the Plum Island Ecosystem LTER, Massachusetts, United States - WE1603-30 | ecosystem: Environmental > Aquatic > Marine > Intertidal zone >...
ATTTAAAAAAGGTCGCTTCTTTCACCGACTATTTTTTAATCTGTTCTGCGGATTCCGATGTACAGGTAAAAGCGATTGCGGATGAAGTTGAAAAATCACTGAAAGATGAAGGAATAAAATGCTGGCATAAGGAAGGTTACACAGCATTAAAATGGGTTTTACTCGATTATGTAGATGTTGTGGTTCATGTATTCCAGAAGGAGTCCAGGTTGTTTTATAATCTTGAAAAATTATGGGGAGATGCACCCACCGAAACGCTCACCGATCCGGCTTTGAAAAAAACTGCAAAGAAATAATTTTCTTTTCGCAAAATTGTACTATTCTATTTACGTTTAAGTAAATTTCGGTTCAATATTTACCAGATGTTTCACAACTTCTCCGGATATTGTCATTCCGGTTTGTCCGGAATCTAAAACCCTGTTACTATAATCAGATTCTGGACTCGTTTCACTCACCAGAATGACAGTCTGTGAAAATTAAGAAGTTAGGTTTAACCCAAATAATTAAAAACGAATGAAAAAATATTTAATTGAAATATTTACCAAAGCATCACAGAAACTTGCTTACCTTTCTGAAGCAGAGCTTCTTTTGGAAGAACCGAAAATTGAAATTCATGGTGATCTTTCCTGCAATGTTGCAATGACACTTGCTAAAAAGTTGAAAAAGAATCCAAGACAGATTGCTGAAGAGATAATTTCGAATCTTGATTATGATAAAGATGTTATTCAGAAGATAGAAATTGCGGGACCGGGATTTATAAACTTCTTTTTCACGCCACAAAATATTGCTCAAATAGTAAAACCTGTTTTAGAACAGAAAAACAATTTCGGTCGTTCTGAAAAATACAAAGGTAAAAAAGCTAATGTGGAATTTGTTTCTGCTAATCCAACGGGACCGTTAACGGTAGGACACGGAAGAAATGCTGTTATTGGCGATACAGTTGCGAATCTTCTGGAAGCGGTTGGATATAAAGTTGAGAGGGAATACTACTTTAATAATGCCGGGAGACAAATGCGAGTTCTCGGCGATTCGGTTAAAATGCGTTACCTTGAATTTCTCGGTGAACAAATAAAGTTTCCGCCAGACTATTACCAGGGTGAATATATAAATGAAATTGCAAAAAAGTTGTTTGATGAGTTTGGTGATAAGCTGAAGGAAGAAGATCCCGAAGGAAAGTTTAAGGAAAAAGCTGAAGCCGAGATTTTTAACGATATAAAAAACACTCTCAGTAATTTGAATATTAAATTCGATACATTTTACAATGAAAACAGTCTTTATGAAGATGGCAGGATAAAAAAATTACTTGAATTGTTTGAATCTAAAAATCTTTCTTATGAAAAAGAGAAAGCTGTCTGGCTGAAATTATCAGAGCTTGGGAATGAGCAGGATAAAGTTATAGTTAAATCTACAGGAGAACCGACCTATCGTTTGCCCGATATAGCTTATCATATAACAAAGTTTGAAAGAGGATATGATTTAATTGTCGATTTGTTCGGGTCAGATCATTCTGCAACTTACCCTGATGTGCTTGCAGGAATAAAAGCTTTAGGCTACGACGACAGTAAAGTAAAAGTTCTAATTCACCAGTTTGTTACGGTGATGAAAGAGGGTGAAGTTGTTAAAATGTCTACACGTAAGGCAAACTATATTACGCTGGATGAACTTATTGATGAAGTTGGGAGCGATGTTGTAAGATACTTCTTTAATATGCGGACTATCTCCGGACATATGAATTTTGATCTTACACTTGCAAAAAAACAAAGCGATGAAAATCCTGTTTTTTATCTGCAGTATGCGCACGCGAGAATATGTTCTATAATGAAAGCTGTGGAAGAGCAGAATATAAAATCATCTGTAGAAAACCTGGATTTACTTACAACAAACGAAGAACAAGCTCTGCTAAAAAAGCTGCATCAGTTTGAAGATGAAATACTTTACAGTGCAGAAACCTTTGAACCGAACAGGGTATGCGCTTACCTTGAAGAACTTGCTGCCGCTTTCCACAGGTTTTATACATTTTGCAGGATTCTCGGCAGCGAACAAAAATTAGCTGAAGCCAGGTTAGCTTTAGCAGAAGCTACGAAAATCGTGATTGCGAATGGGCTGGGTATTCTTGGTGTGAGTGCACCGGAGAGAATGTAAACCGTTGAGTTTAATACCATTTTGCGTTAAGTTGCATTTGTAATGATGTAAACCCTTTATTACTACTATACGGCTGGGGAAAAGCTTGGAGTTGGTGGGATAGGCTTAGCCAGTGAAAAATTAAAATTTAATTTGTGTCTAATTCTAAAACCTAGCAATTTTATAATGTATATGTACAACATTGCTATTAAGTATTAAGAAGGTAGGATATGATAAGTATTGAAGGGAAATGGGCCGGCAGAATTTTTGGGACAAACACAGGAAAGCTGTTCTGCGAATTTAAATTAGAGAATGATAAAATAGTTGGAACAGTAAGGTTAAATGATGATTCAATAGGTTTATTAATATTTTCTGCGTCTGGGGTCATGGGCAAATTTGTTGAACTCAAACTAACACAAATTTCTGAAGAATTAGGTTTTGTAAAAGACCCTTTTATAATTGATTTTAAGCTATCGATAGATAATTTTGGGAATATAATTGGTGATTGGATATCAAAAAATGGATACGCTGGTACTTTAGAGCTTTTTCCACATAAAAATATTGAGCCTGAGGATGGTTCAACAGAACCGCAACAGATATTTGGAAAATCAATAAAATTGGGGTCATTAAGACTTTTTAGAAGAGATATAGAAGAAATAATTAAACAAATTAAAAAAGATTTTTCTAATAGTAGAGTGGTTGTTTCTTATAGCCGATATGGCAGTGATATTGCAAAATATGCAGACGATTTTTTAAGCGAACTAGATGAGATCAAAGAGTTACGAGCTATTAAGTTTTCTGTACAAGATATTCCCTCCAATCAATTAAGTCGCATTATTAATATAGATCTATTACAAAGGACAGAAAGTGAAATTAGGATTTCTGGACCAAATGATTCTTGGGTTCTTGGGAAAGCAGAATCACTAAAAATGTTATTTTCTCCATTCACTAATAAAGTTATAACCAATTATAAAAAATACGGTCTTACCTTAAATTCAATAATATTTTTTATGATGTTAATATTAATCCCTGAGATAGATACAATTATTAAAAGAGCAGTATTTGTAATTTCTATAATTATTCTACTGTCGATCTTATTCATAGTTCATAAAAGGTACATTCCGAACACAATAATATTCTTATCAGATACTAAACCTAGTCTATGGAAAAGAATGTGGCCATCTATTCTCTCTTGGATAATTTCTGTCACAAGTACCCTATTTGCTGGTTGGTTATTTAATTATTTAACAAAGGAGCCTTAGAGAAATATAATATCTTGGCTAAATAAGAAATCCATATCAATTTAATTCCTAATTAGTTTTGAATATATGTGCATAAATTGTAATCAATCATTACCCCTACATTTTTAGTCATTAGAATATTTTGATGCTTAAAATCTCAGATGGCTTAAGCTTTACGAAAATATCTGTTGTAGCTTGAGTTAATCTGCCAAATATGAAAGTGATAGACGGTTTGATTGCTAAAAATGGATGTTCTATTTTAAGCACAGATAAAAGTGTATGGTAAGTCTAAATTATGAACTATAAGGGAAAAGTAAATAATAAGGGTCTTTTTCCAGCACTTCTTGTTACATTATTTACTTTTATATATTTATTTAAAGTAGATACAAATCCGTTTGTTCTTTCGGATTTTTGTCTCCCTCCCGATCAAACTGAAATTGAACTTTTATTATCTGAGCATCAGGACTCAAATACAGAATTCAGGTTCTTTAGTTATCCTTCCAGGCATCTTATACAATTTATTACGGCGCCTGAACAATCGAAATCTCAAACGGCTTAAGCTTTACGGAAACATCTGTCGTTACCTGTGCCTGTCCTTCCCAGTTTTGAGTTGTCGGTTTGTTTTCTATCACCGAAACTTCCGAGTTATTAACTATTTCCTTCCAGCCTGTTGTTTCAATTTTTCCGGGAAATCTCAAATCTGCCTTTGCTTCATCATCACTCATGTTATAAAGTACATATTGATTTTCACCATAAGGATAAACTGCAATTTTTCCGGGTCCTTGAAGGGTAAAACCAAGTTCATCGTTAAAAGCTGAACGAATTCTGTTTAGTACTTCAACAGGCAAACGGAACAGATCGTAGCTGTTCTCAGGCATGTTAAGAACGTAGATGTTTCCGTTCAAATATGTTATATCTAAGAAAACACCCAGATCATAATCTTTTTCAACTACAGCAACACTACGAACGTAAGGCCAGGTTGTCGTTTCTATACGCGGGAATGTAAAAGCTTTATCTGATTTAAATTCTATATTGTTCCATCCATTTCTTAATCTGAATTCAGATGAGGTAACAAAACCTCCGTGTGGATTCAGTTCCAGCGTATTTTTAAACTCGCTATCCTGAAGTTTTTTCCATAACGACCACGTCATAAATAAATCGTGCCCGTCTCGCAGCCGCTGGATCATTTGATCTTCAAGTGTTGGATCTTGCAGAGAGTGTAAAGTAAATATTGCATTCTTGCTGTCCTTAGGAAATTCAGCAACAGGATTTAAAGGAATTCCTATTTCCCCGAAATAACCGAAGATATTGTATTCACCGGTCGAACCGTATGGTAAATAAATCGGTACACCATGCGCATTTCCTTTAAGCAGTCCTGCAACCCTGTCAAACTCAGGCAGCATCTTTATAAAGTGAGGATAAACATCACTTGATGGATTCGGAGGATACAACTGTCCTGCACACCATAAAATTATTTCCGGTGTTTTTGCCAGTATTGCCTGCCATACCTGCGCATTATAATCGTTCCATCCACCTTTCATTTTGTAATTGTCTAACCAGGAACCAACCCATTTTGAAGTATCTACGCCCGACCACCATTTCTGAAAAATATAACCGCTGTAAGTTGGAATGTGCTGATCCTGTGTTTCCGGTATCCGTGTTTCAATTCCTACTGCCATTTTATCAAACTGATGTGTTTCCATGTAAACATCATATCCATTAAGTCTGTGTCCCTCATACCAGTTCGGGTATTTAATGATAATTGTAACATTAGGATTAACTTTTTTAGCAGGATCGATAATGTATTGTTTCGATTTTTCGAGAATAAGTCTTGTGCGATAAGTTGCCCACGACATACCACCCCGAGCTTCAACACATTTATCACAGGTGCAGATTGTAAATAACCAGTCATCAAGGATTATTTCATCAAAGACCGAAGCTAAAGCAGTCATTCTTCTTTTAAGAGATGCGAGATCGTTCGGATCGTTATAACAGCAAGGTCCACCTTTTTCCGATGTAGGAACCATTGCACCAACCGCCGTGATTCCGATTTTGCGAAAGCGATCCGCAACTGTTTTCATTAAATCTACATCTTCATCACCCCGGTTTTTCCCTTCAAGATAAACCTTTTGGATTTTAATAGGAGCAAAATATTCCATTGTTTTATTGAAGCTGTCTTCATCTGCAAGCAAACGATGAACATCTCCGTTGGTGAAGAACATTGCGTACTTCAGATTTTTCCAGCCATCTTTAGTTTGTGCAAAGCCGGTTTGTGTTTCGAAGGACATCATTAAAATCGCAATTATTACAAATACTAAATTATTGAAAATTAAACTTTTCATTTTGCTTCCCTTGATAAGTGAATTGATAGCATCTTGTTCTCTTAATAATATACTTACAATGCTATTTACAAAACAGATTTAATAACTGCAAAAATTTTAGATTGCTGAATGTGAAATAATCTCAATCTGCAATTGCCACTGAACAAGCATAAACTGATTTTGTTTCGCTTTTATTAAAACTTTTCTGCATTCTTTAATTATAATTAGTTGCAAGTTTAACTATTATGAAATTTATTGTAACTTCTACATAGTTATTAAGCGATATATAATTTTCAAAGAAAATTCGTGCTGTCATTTAAATCATTTCAACTAAGAATAAGAAAAACCAATTTAAAAATTCAGCGGGCAATAATTTTAGCACTCCTTATTTTTTTGAATTCTTTCCAATTCATAACTGCACAAATCAGAACAACATACATAAACAGTCATCCAAAACTTGAATTCCAGCTGTTTTATGCTGCCGATGGTTTGACTGCCAATACTGTAACTTCACTTTTCCAGGATAGTAGAGGTTTTATCTGGCTTGGCGGTGCCGGACTACAGCGTTATGATGGTTATAGTTTTGTTTCATTCAGTAATAGAGCAGATGATGCATATTCATTAAAACAGAGTACCATCTGGTGCATATTTGAAGATCACGAGGGTTATCTATGGCTTGGTACCGAACTGGAAGGACTTAACCGTTTCGATCCTGCTACAGGAGAGAATATACGCTATCTTAACAATCCGGAAGATTCTAACAGTATCGGTAATGGTTATATAATCAATATTTATGAAGACCATTCAAATAATTTATGGATTGCAGTAAGGGACGGTGGTCTAAACCGTTTGGATAGAAAAACAGGAAAGTTTACCCGTTATATAAATAATCCAGATGATCCGGAGAGTATAAGTAGTAATTCTGTTTACTCGATCCTCGAAGACAGCCGGGGTAATTTTTGGATCGGTACATGGGGGGGCGGACTTAATTTTATGAATAGGAAAACAGGAAAATTTTCATCTTATACCTATGAGCCTGACAATCCGAATAGTCTCAGCAATTCGAGAGTTACAAAAATTGTTGAAGACCCATCCGGTGATTTGTGGATAAGTACTATGGGCGGCGGCTTAAACCGTGTATCGGTATCGGATAAAAATTTAATTGATGTTACCCGTATTGAACGAGACATCAAGACAGATATTGAAGGTGGAGGAAATAATATATACAATATGATGCAGGACAGTCATGGAATTATCTGGCTTGCCACATGGGGCGGAGGCTTAACACGTTATGATCCGAAAACTCATTTATTCTCTCAATATATTCCTGATGACGCTGGAAATGATGACAAAAGCTTTTCCGACATATATGTCTATTCATTGCTTGAAGACAAATCGGGTGTTCTCTGGGCAGGTACGGACGATGGCTTGAATAAAACCGATATAATTAAAAAACAGTTTATTACTTACAAACATCAGCAGGATAATCCCAAAAGTTTTTTAACAGATAATATTAGCCAGATATTTGAAGACAGCCAGGGAAATATCTGGATTAGTTCCGAATCGATGAGTCTCTTAAAGAATCGTCCGGGCGAAGGAGAAGAATTGGAGTTTGAACATTTTGTTCATAGTCCCGACGATCCTCAAAGCCATCCTGATGCGCCTATCCAGAAAATAATAGAATTAAACAAGGATGAATTATTAATAGGTTTCCGCGGAGGCGGTGTTGCACGCTTTAATAAGCAGACTAAAAAATTTATTCAATACAAACGTAATCCGGACAATTTAAACAGCTTAAGCAATAATGTCGTCCCGTTTGTTTATAAAACTAAAAACGGGGTAATATATGTATGCACACTTGGGGGCGGGTTATTAAGGTTTGATATTGAAAATGAAAAATTTACACCGGTTCCATTTAAAAAGGAGGTGGCAATTAACCGGGATGTTTTAAGAGTCTGGTGCATGTGTGAAGACAGAAATGGAATTCTTTGGATTGGTACGCGCGGTGGTATTATTAAATATGATCCGGTAAAAGAGAAGGTACTTAACTATTTCTATCACGATCCAAATGATAAAAATTCCATCAGTGATCCGAATATATTTGATCTGTTTGAAGACAGCAGGGGGACAATTTGGTTTACAACATTAAACTCAGGTTTAAATAAATACATCCCGGAAACTAATAGTTTCAAATCTTATACAACAAAGGAGGGATTGCCGGGTGAAACTATTTCTTCAATAGTTGAAGATAAAAACGGAATTTTCTGGCTCGGGACAAAGAACGGTATATCCCGGTTCAACCCACAAACCGAAGAAATACGTAACTATGATATTTCAGATGGAATCGGCAGTGAAGATTTCGATTGCTGTATTCTTTCTTCCGATGGTATGTTATATTTTGGCGGAACGAAGGGGTTAACAGTCTTTAATCCAGATAGTATAAAAGATAATCAACATCAGCCTGAAATCAGTTTTACTGATTTCTATTTATTTAATAAGAGAGTAGAAGTCGGTGCCTCTGATTCTCCGTTGCAAAAAGATATATCTCGTATATATGAGTTGATTCTTTCCTATGATCAGAATGTAATCACTTTTGAATTTGCTGCACTTCATTTTACAAACCCGAAACAAAATGAATATGCTTACAAACTTGAAGGGTTCGAAGAGGAATGGTTTTATATAAAGAACAAGAGAGAAGCTACCTTTACAAATCTTGATCCCGGTGAATATACGCTTCGGGTTAAAGCAGCAAATAGTGATGGCATCTGGAACGATAAAGTTACTGCGCTTCAACTAACAATTTTACCACCATGGTGGAGCACCTGGTGGGCTTATATTTTGTACGGACTTTTGTTCATAGCGGGATTATATCTATTAAGACGCTATGAATTAAACAGGATAAATCTTAAAAATCAATTAAAGATTGAAAGGGTAGAATCCAAGACACTTAGAAACTTAGATCAGATGAAGTCGCACTTCTTCGCAAATATCTCACACGAATTCCGTACACCGCTAACATTAATTCTTGGTCAGATTGAAAGTGTACTTTCCTCTGATTCTGTAGATAAGATAAAAGGTAAGCTACTGGTCGCAAATATAAATGCAAAAAGACTTCTTGCATTGATCAACCAGTTGCTGGATCTTTCCAAGCTGGAATCCGGCGGGATGAAAATACTTGCTACTCAAATTGACTTAATTCCGTTTCTAAAAAATATATTCTTTTCTTTTGAATCATTAGCTGAAAAGAAAGAGGTGTTGCTGCAATTCAATACAGAGTTAAGCAAACTGGAAATGTATTTTGATCGTGAGAAGATGGAAAAAATATTTTTAAACCTGGTATCGAATGCGATCAAGTTTTCAAATGAAGGAGGAATAGTTAAAATATTTGTAGAACTGAATAATGAAGATGATGAAAATCCTAAAGCTTTAATCACTGTTTCGAATAATGGCGTTGGTATTCCTGAAGATCAGCAGGATCATATTTTTGATCGCTTCTACCAGGTGGATAGTTCACAGACAAGAAGTCATGAAGGTACGGGAATCGGGCTTGCGCTGGTAAAAGAACTTGTTGAATTACATAAAGGAAAGATTTCAGTAAAAAGTAAAGTGGATGAAGGAACAGTATTCACAATTGAACTGCCTGTCGCTAAAAATCATCTTAACAGTTCTGAAATTGTGCCTGATAATGAAACCAGAGAGAATCAATCAGCAACGGATTTGTACATTACTTCCGAATCAGAATATGAAATTCAGGATCAGGAAGAATCAAATAGTGAAAATGGTTTTGAAGCTGATAAGGATGGGGGAATAATCCTTATTGTTGAAGATAACAAGGACATTCGAACTTATATAAAAGATCAATTAGAGGAGAATTATAAAATTGTTGAAGCAGCCGACGGTGAAGCTGGTTTAGCTGCTGCAAAAGAAACTATTCCTGATTTAATAATAACCGATGTTATGATGCCTCAAATGGATGGATATGAATTTGCAAAAAACATTCGGGGTGATGAGAGAAGCAGCCATATTCCTATAATAATGCTTACTGCACGTGCGGCAGATGAAGATAAAATAAGCGGACTTGAAACCGGAGTTGATGATTACCTCATAAAACCTTTCAATCCAAAAGAGCTCCAGGTTAGAATAAAGAATCTGCTGGAGATGCGATCTTTGTTGAGAAAAAGATTCAGCAAAGCATTGGTCATTAAACCTGAGGAAGTAAGTGTAATTCCGGCAGATAAAAAGTTTATGGAAAAGTTAATTTCGGAAATTGATAAAAATCTGCAGGAAGAAGATTTCACAACAGCAAAATTAAGCAATATTATGGGTATGAGCATGCGTACTTTATCAAGAAAATTAAATTCTCTTATTGATCAATCACCATCAAACTTTATTAGATTGATGCGGCTTAACCGGGCTGCAGAGCTGCTTAAGAAAAAAGTGGGCAATATTGCAGAAGTTGCTTACCAGGTCGGTTTCAGCGACCAGGCACATTTTACAAGATCATTTAAGAAAGAATTCGATCTATCTCCATCCGATTATGCAAAAAAACATAGTTGAGAATAGTATCAAACGAAAAATCTATTTTTT
>Ga0307425_1002530_pt1 | contig 10269 bp, 8 predicted proteins | sample SalMarWE160330MG_FD_202152 | JGI IMG/M metagenome (GOLD analysis project Ga0307425, IMG submission 202152) | Salt marsh sediment microbial communities from the Plum Island Ecosystem LTER, Massachusetts, United States - WE1603-30 | ecosystem: Environmental > Aquatic > Marine > Intertidal zone >...
CCACGCCGAAGTCAATAAACGCCGCCTGTATGCCGGACTCGATATTGACTACTCTGCCTTTATAAATATTGCCGACGTGGCTGCTCAGACTCGCTCTTTCGACATAAAGTTCCTCAAGGCAGCCTCCCTCGACTACCGCCACCCGGCACTCTTCTCTTTCAGCCACATTTATGAGCATTTCTCTTGACATTTTTTTCCTTATACTTCGTAGTTAGCATATCATGGCTTGATTCACAATTAATCAACTACGATTCATTAACTTGCCATTGTACACTCGTCCGCCTAACAGGCGATGCGAGCTTGTCTTCATCAAGCTCCAGCAGCCTCAAAATCTCATCAACGCGTATCGAGCCGGTGGAGCTGATATTGCACTCAACGATTATACTTCGGTCTTCCAATTTAATCGATTTCAAAAAAACTCTGACATCAAGGTTTTTTATTTTCGAGTGTTCTGCTCCCATCCGTCGCTGGATATTGAGATTCTTACTCGCCAGTAAACGCTCAATAGTCGACTTTAACTTATCGTTGAGATATTCGGCCTTAACTGCCAGCACGTACGTAGCTGTAGAAGGCTGAAACGATCTACCCGCCCGGGCAACACTTACCGAAAGCAGCTCACAGCCTTCAGGCAGTTGCCTGGAAAGCCCATCCTTGATTCTTGACTCGTGACTTGTGACTCGCAGCTCATCCGGATCGACAGCCACCCGAAGACACAGCAACTCATCGTCCGACTCGACCCCTACCGGCCTCGGCAGCGGCAAAGACATCTTCGGACGAGGATTAAAACCCTGACTGTATTGGACGCCGATACCCGCCCGAACACAGGCCCGCTGAAAAAAGTTGAGCGTCTCAGCATGTGAAAGAAACCTTAGGTTCCCGGCGACCCTGAATTTGATTACTAACAGGATAATCTCGCTCGAATCTGCTATGCAACAATCTCCTTAAAAACCTTTGTTTATATAATTTTGATTATCCACATCAATCCCCGAAAAACAAGCATTTTCTACCTAATATACCGGCGATATATGTTTTATATGCATGGTGCTGAGTTTTAAGGTAGCGGGAATTCCATCATAAATCGATTAAAGCTCTCGCTTCGGCTTCGGCATCAAATTAGTCCGGAACAGGACGGCCCAAATATTACAAGTGACCGCGAGAATAGCAACCAAAATCCGGAGCTTTTTCATTCTCATCGTATCTATCTTGCCTTTCTACTGAAATTCGCTGCCGATTATGTACAATTATGAGTTAATGTTCAACAATTATATCTCTACCATCATTATCGGCTCAAATAGCATTCAACTTTGGTTCGTTAGCAGGTTAAAATCAAATAACAAAAGAACTTATCGGCTTTCCTTCCTTGTTAATTCAATTCTGTAGATATAATATACGCTCCGGGGCGGATTGTTTAGTTACGAGACTTTAGCAGCTACAACAGAGCTTTCTGACCCCACGACACAATTGCCTCGTATCTTATTGCTCGATAACTGCGATGCTGACTACAAAGTGCCTCCATTCAACGATGCAGTTTTGATTTTTAATATTAAGGGTGAAGTTATAAATCAGATTGCCGGTCTGAACGTTTGTCAGAACATAGGCGGTAACAGGGCCATTTCAGTATTAGATGATGGTCATTTCTTTGTCGTATGTGAAAACGTTGCAGGTAATGGGATTACAGCTATTGACAGCGGAGGAAACATCATTAAACAATCAGCAGAAGCCAATGGATTCGATATTGTCGTTGATCCAAATGCAAACTTCCTGTGGTTAGCAAGGTAGGATGTGCACTGCACACCGAACAGCTTCTCGGCTTCGTAGGAGTTCGTTACGGCGACGGTGTGCGTTCCCGCGTAAGCAACGATATGGGTTTTTCAGACTGTCCCACGTATCGATCATGTTGTTTCGTCCAAAATACGGAAGATATATCAAAGCTCGTAGTCCTTTTGATTAGTCAAAAGGACTACGAGCCTTACAGAGTTTTGAAAATACTGGGAGTGCCGACTGTGGCTGAGCTGGTGCTAAGCACAGAGCTGCTGCAGGTCGTTGATGGTCAGTTCGTTCAGGTGGGCGACGATTTTTTCGGCTATGGTCAACTGCCCGGCATCGTAGGAGTTTGTTACGGCTATGGTGTGCATTCCCGCGGCCTTGCCGGCCTGCAGGCCCCAGTGAGAGTCCTCTATGACGATGCACTCGCCGGCGGCGATAGGGGGGGGACAATTTTTGTTGAGTTTTTGCAGGGCTAAAATGAATCCTTCCGGGTGAGGCTTGCCTTTTTTGACCTGCTCGGCCGAGACTATCTCGGCAAAGAAATGCCGCAGCCTGGACTCTTCCAGCATTACCTCGATTTCCACAATTAGTGAGCCGGAGCATATCGCCATGGGAATCTTGTTTTTTTCGAGCATCTGTAAAAATTCATGCACGCCCTCGATTGTCCGGCCTTCGGTTTTCGACAACTCTTCAAAGAGTTTGCTTTTCTTTTTAATGATGCAGCCGATTTGTTGCTCGTCGATATTCAGCAGGCCGTTGTCGATCAGCGTCTTGTAGCAGTCGAAGTCGCTGAAGCCCAGATAGTTCGTGTAATAATCCTTTGTGGGTATTTCCACGCCGTAAGGGACCAGCGACCGATTGAACGCCCGAAGGTGCAGAACCTCCGAATCGGTAATTACGCCGTCAAAATCAAATATCACAGCTTTGAGCATTTTCTCGTATCTCGTGTCCGCTTTTGTACTTCTTACTTCTCGATTCTCAATTCTTCATTCGAAATTCTAAATTTACTCCGTCGGCACAGGGCCTACAAGGGTTCCGTATTCGTTGAATGTGGATTTGTCGCCGGCGCTGATTAGCCTGGCTAAAGCGGCTATCTTCGGGGAATTCTTTGTAATATATCTGCGGGCGACCATCGCCTTGCGTTTTTTAATCGGGATTGTTTTGCCGTTGCCTGCGCCATTTTCTATGACGGGCACTTCCATATCCACCTTCGTGCTGGCCTGGCCGCAGAACAGATAGCCGTTAATCAAATCGATGGCGATATCGACCAGCGGTCTGCCGTACAAGTCCATATATTCGTTGCCCTGCTGCTTCACATAAGCTGCCACTTCCTGTAAAAGCTCCCTTTGTTTGGTCAGCATTTCCAGCAGGTCCGCGACTTCGCTGTCGTATTCCTGCTCGGCCAGTTCTGCCATGAATTTCTCAGCCGTCCCGCTGCAGACGCCTCGGACCGCCGCGACTACCTGCAACTGGCTCGTCCCCTCGTAGATGGTCGTGATTCGGGCGTCCCTGGCGAGCCGTTCGCAGGCGTAGTCCCGCATGTAACCGCTGCCGCCGAGCACCTGAATCGAATCGTACGCCACGCTGTTGCACATCTCCGAGCAGTAGTACTTGCTCATCGGCGTTAGCATTGCCGCGTATCGTTTGTATTTTCGTGAGTCGTTCTTGAGTTGCTTGGCCTCGGCTTTGTCTTCCGGCGGATTCGTTTCGAGCTTTTTGGCGTAACCGATTTCCAGATCCACAACACGCGAGGTCTCGTACAGCAGCGCCCGTCCGGCCTCAATAGCAATCTTCATATCGATCAGCATGTCACGCACGGCCGGCAGCTTTTCGATTGCCACAGCGAACTGCTTTCTTGTACTGGCATAATCGCGGGCGATGCGGTACGCCGCTTCGGCGATTCCCATCGACTGGCCTGCAATCCCGATACGCGCGCCGTTCATCAGGCTCATAACATAGGTGACAAGTCCGCGCTGGCGCTCGCCGATTATTTCACAGGGCGTATTATCGAAGAATATCTCGCACGTAGGCGAGCCGTGGATCCCTAATTTGTCTTCCAGCCGGCGGATGTGCACCGTGGAGCCCTGCTCGCAGACAAACAAACTCAGGCCGAGCCCGCCGCTACGGTCCGGTTCACTTCGGGCAAGCACCAGCAGCACCTCGCCGCAGCCGTTTGTGATAAAACGCTTGACTCCGTGCAGGAACCAGTTGCCGGCGGCGTCCTGGAATGCACGGAGCTTGACGGCCTGCAAATCGGAGCCGGCATCAGGCTCGGTCAAGACCATAGCGCCGGTGACTTTGCCGGCGGAAAAATTGTGCAGGTATTTCTGCTTGATTTCTTCAGAGGCAAACGCGTTGATGGTCTCGGCGATGCCCTGAAGGCCGAAGATGTTCATCAACGCCGCATCGGCGCGCGAGAGAATCTCGATGGCCATCGAATAGATTATATTCGGAAAATTCAGCCCGCCGAAGCAGTGGGGCAGCGTAAAGCCCATCACTTCTGCTTGACCGAGCTTTTCGATAGCCTCGGCGATGCCCTTGGCACGTGTTACTGTGCCGTTCTCGTTGAGAACATTGCCCTGGCGGTCCACATTTTCTGCCCGCGGCGCGATGAACTCAGCACATAGCTGGCCCAGTGAATCCAATACCATTTCATAATTCTGTATCGCTTCATTGGCGTCGGTCGGAGCGTGGTCGAACTCTCCGGCGAACTTGAAGCCCTCCTCGCAGATTTCCGCCGAGGTGCTCAGATCCATATGCCGGAATAAAAATTGTATATCGTTATTGTCACTATAAAAATTTGCCATTCTTTCCTCACGTATTTCGTATCTTGTATCTCGTATCTCGTATTATTGTATAGATCGGAATCATACGATCTTTTTAATTAAATTGCTTAACATACGAGATTCATGATCGAGTTTCTCCAGCAAAGAGGTTTTCTTATGTTCGTCAATATATTTCAATTCTGCTGCAATCTCGATTATAGTTTCCAGTTCGGCACACGAGCCTAATGCTATGTATAAAAACTGTTTGTATTCCTTATTGTGAAGGCGATTAAAACCTTCAGCAATATTCGAAGGTATGGAAACTGAACTCCGATTCATTTGACTGCTCAAGCCGTAAAGTTCCTGTTTGGGAAAGCTGCTCGATGCTATGTAAACCTCTTTGACAATTTCCATCCCTTTCTTCCAGACATCCAAATCCCTGAAGTTTCTAATTTTGTCAACCATAATTAATCTCTGCATCTTCGACGTTATACGATTCACGAGATACGAGATACGGACCGGATAGATTTTATCATCATCGGCACGACCTCGTTCAAATCACCGATGATTTTGTAGTGGGCGACTCCGAAGATCGGGGCGTCGGGATCGTTGTTGATGGCGATGATTTTCTGGCTCTGTGACATTCCCGCCTGGTGCTGGATCGCGCCGCTGATCCCGACGGCGATATACAGGCTCGGCCGGACCGTCGTGCCCGTCTGGCCGACCTGATGGTCGTGGTCGATAAAGCCAAGGTCAACCGCCGCTCTGGTTGCCGCCGGTGCTCCGCCGAGACAGTTTGCCAGGTCCCAGACGAGCCTGAAATTGTCCTTGCTGCCGACTCCGGCTCCGCCGGCAACGATTATTCTCGCGGCTTTCAGGTCCACTTTCTTCGGGCGTTTGTGCTCTTCGAGGATCTCCAGCGGCAAATCCGACTTGGCAAGTGTCACCTTCTCTTCGATGATCTCGCCCCGGTGTTTTACATCGGGCTCCGGCATCGGCATGACGCCCTCGCGGACGGTCGCCATCTGCGGCCAGCGGTCGTGATTGATAATCGTCGCGACGATATTTCCGCCGAAGGCCGGCCTTATCTGGAACAGAAGATTCTTATGCACCTTTTTGTCCTTAGCGTTTGTGTGGTCGCCGATCTGCAGGTCCGTACAGTCGGCGGTTAGACCCGCCCTGGTCGCGCTGGCAATCCGCGGCGCCAAATCTCGCCCGGCAATCGTCGCCCCGTAGAGCACAATCTGTGGGGTGTGCTTGTGAATCAGATCGTAAATCACCTTTGCATAGCTGTTCGTCTGGTAGGTTCGAAGCAGCGGATGCTCGGCGAGGTAGACCTTATCGGCTCCGTATTGAATGAGCTTCGTCGCGAGTTCTTTGACGCCGTCGCCCAGGACGACCGCGGCCAATTTCACGCCCAGCGTATCGGCAAGATGCCGGGCCTTGCTCATCAGCTCGACCGGCGTATCTTCCAACCGTCCGTTATGCTGTTCGGCGAAAACCCAAACTTCACCTTTTCTATTCACTTCTATCATAATTCGTCGCTCGTATTTCGTATGTTGTATATCGTAGGGTGGGGCTCCCTGAGGGATGCCTTACGGTATTGTCCAACCATAAAATGCCTTATGCAATAATTTTGTCGTTAATTAATTCGTGTATCATATCTGAGACGGCCTTTTCGTTCGGCTCGATCTGTTTGGTTTCCTTTGCCGCTAATACGACGCTCTGGATGCGATGGACTTTAGTCGGCGAGCCGTTCATACCGCACCAGCTAAGGTCGGCCTCAATCGCGTCCAGGTCCCATTGTTTCATCAGCAGCCCTTGTTCTATCAATTTGCCGCACTTATGCTCGGCCAGCTCTTTGATATCCATTTCGTCGGCGTCCGGATTTTCCGCTTTAATTTTCTGCTCGACTTCGACGGGTGCCAGGGCGTTTTTGTATCTCATCATTTTTTTCGCTGCTGCAACTCTCGGCTCGTTCGCATTGCCGGTCACGGTCAGCAGTACCGGCAGGGCGGCATTGACCTGCTGCCAGCCGTTGCCGATATTCCGCCTGGCCGTGATAGTCCTGCCGGAAAGCTCGGTAAGCTCTTCGACGTATGTAATCTGCGTAATCCCCAATTTTTCGGCCAGCTGCGGGCCGACCTGTGCAGTATCGCCGTCGATGGCCTGCCTGCCGCAGAGCACGATGTCGTAGTCTAATTTCTTAACCGCGCAGCTCAGGATATAGCTGGTCGCCAGCGTATCGCTTGCCGCACACCGGCGGTCGGTCAGCAGGATTGCCGCATCGGCCCCGCGGAACAGCGAATCGCGAAGAACCTCGCTTGCCGCCGGCAGACCCATTGTGATTACGGTAATATGCCCCCCGAACTTGTCCTTGATCTGAATAGCCAGTTCGAGGGCGTTGAGGTCTTCCGGGTTGAAAATAGCCGGCAGCGCCGAACGTTTCACCGTCCCGTCGTCGTTCATCACATCGCCTGTAATCCTTTTGGTATCAGGCACTTGTTTTATAAGTACTACGCAGTTGTAACCCAACTGTTTTCTCCTTATATGCTTTGTGTTTATCAATGAAATATCTCACTTGAGATACGATTCACGAGATCCGAGATAGATATTTTAGTGAGATTTGCCTTAATGTCAACCCTAAAGGTGGGATGATTCGTGAATTGGTGGATTAGACAATCGGAATTCCGCCTTGTTACTTTGGCTTCTTTCTCCAGGATATGTATTCTATTTTGATATAGTCGCCCTCATGACCGGTCGAAACCGGGTCCAGGCGAAGGCCCGTAATCGCACCTTTGTAGTGCGGCGACGAGCTTAAATCAATTTCGTAGGTATGATATTGCCCATCGGGACGAGTCTCAAATGAAACGCTCCTCTGCTCGGCAAAATCAGGTTCCGAGTGCGTTCTCCAGAACAACCTTGCCCCGGTATTCTGCGTAGTGCAGGCGGCGTGGATATAAATCTTAGCAACATCACGAGCCTGCCAGAATCCAACCGGCCCGATGAGTTGTGGATCGTTCTTTTCGAGCAAGATTTTAAGCCCGCCACGGATTGGCCAGCCTGAGTCGGTTGCATTACGATAGACCCAATGTTGGCGGTCCTTCTCGAAGCGATAGTCCGGCGGCGATTTACGCTCCGAGTGCTCATAAACATAGGTGCGAATCTCCTCCAGCTTTCCAACGATAAGTACGTATTCGTATTCGTACCCGATGTTATGGTCGAGGATTTCATTCAGAACCGGCGAGATGTAACCGGTCGGCCCATCCTTGCTGCCGCCTTTGCCCGGGGTGCCGAAGAAACCGCCCGTGAATGAATACGCGTCCGGCTTGAAAACGCCGAGACCCCAGTCATTATCGTTGACAAGCGCGGCCCAGTTTTCGGTGGCTGTCCAGTTTTCCCAGGGTGAACCGCCAGCGTCCTCCAGACTTGTCCATGTCTTCGTGAAGCGCGACAGCTTGTCATTCGTAAAGGGCCTCTCGCCTGTGTAGCTGAACAACCTGTACCACGGGCCGTTCGTATATACGGCTGGCAGTTCCTGGCCCCGGCCGGTGTATTGAGTCGTATCCGTTCGACGATTGTTAATGCGGCTGCGAACCAGAGCCACGTTGCCTTCGAGCCTTATCCAGCTTTCAAACGTGCATTCGCCCGGCTCGTTGTCCAGCGGCCACTGCATAGGGACGCATTTGACGTAAATCGATTTTCCATCGTTGCGGTGCTCGATGATACGGGAACGGTTGCCGGCGCAGTCGCCCGATTGGATTGGATTCCAGCCGAGGCCGGCCCATGTTTTGGATGGCTGCTTTCCGTCCGGCGTAAAAGGCACCGGCCCGGAATAAAACGACATTTGAATCTGCCGGCCCCAGTCGTTGTTGTTGATAATATTGATCCTGTCATTGGCATCGGCAAGATAAGTAACCGAGCCGCCAAGGTTGAGGTCCACGCCGAGCCGGATGGTGCCGTTGTCCAGATAGCTCAACTTCTCGCCGGCAGGCTCGGTAGAATCCTGCCCGGCCCAAACACCAGCCGTGTTTATTATGACCGCCAGGGCGAATAAAACGATATAGTTATTATGTTTTTTCATTTACGTCACCATTGTCTTTGCTTCTGCCTTAGATTGCCTTTATTATTCGCCTGCCATTAAATGGGAATCAATTTGAGCGAACTGAAGAAACTGGAATTGAAGGCGGCCCATCAGGAATTATCGCTTTCCATGTTTGATCGCCCTTACGCTCATTGAATTCAATTTTTATTTTTTTTACTAATTCTTCATCGTTATACAGGTCAACCATAGTCATTCCCAGGGCTTTTGCTGCATATGACATTCCTTTGTGTCCAATTGACATTCCGCTGCAAGCTGTTACCGCCCATGAGTGCCAGGGGACATCCTTTGGAGCTGTGGTTACCATGAGACTGAGTTCTGGCACGATCCAACTCACATCCCCAACATCCGATGATCCTCCCGGTGGGTCCGGCTTTGTTTCCTCCAATGGCTTTATCGATCCATCAAGGCCGTCTGATTTTACACCCGAGGCTTCCTGTATTTGCTTCGCAAAGGTTACCTCCTCCGGCGTGTATGTGATAGGCCCAAGCAATTCAAGGTTCTGTTGCAACACCCTGCCGCCCGTTCGGTTGATGAGCAATTCATGAAGACCACTATTCAGAGTAATCGAGTGCTTTACATCGGCCATCAACGCTGCCCCTTGAGCAATCTGCTTGACGCGTTCATAGACCGTATTTACTCCCTCCTGTTTTGAATCTCTGATCCATATCCAAACGCTGGCTTCTTCCGGCACAACATTCGGGACATCCCCTGTCTTCTGAAACACATAATGAATTCTCACTGAGGGCCGGACATGTTCCCTGTACATGTTGACACCATCGGTAAACAATTCCAGGCCATCAAGTGCGCTGCGTCCGTTCCACGGGTCCCAGGCGGCATGCGCAGCTTTACCATGGAATTCCACCGTAAGGTCAATCATCGCCTGGTAACCTTGTACCCAGGATTTGGTTTCCAGATCCGGGTGCCAGTCGAGACATACATCAAGGTCGTCAAAGACACCTGCGCGAGCCATATAGAGTTTGCCGCCTTCTTTCTCTTCGGCAGGCGTGCCGTAGTACCGGATAGTGCCTGTGATCTTACCTTGTTCTAAAAGCTCTTTGATCGCCACGGCTGCTCCCAGACTACCGACCCCCAGAAGATTGTGACCACAGCCATGTCCGGCCGCCCCTTCCTGTAAAGGTTCCTTAACGGGATTGGCTTTTTGCGAAAGTCCCGGCAGGGCATCGAATTCTCCTAAAACGCCAATAATCGGCTTGCCCGAACCATACGTGGCGATGAATGCTGTCGGCATTCCAGCGACTCCTCGTTTAAGGCTGAAGCCCTGGCTTTCCGCATAATCTGCCAATAATTTTGAAGACTTATGCTCTGATAGCGCCGTTTCAGCAAATTCCCAAATCTGATCACTTAGGCTAATAAGCTCTTCCTGGTGAGAATCAACAAATTGGATGATGCTCTTTTTGTTATCAGAGAGTTTCACTCCAGCTTGAGCGAGACCGGGTGTTGGATAATTTGCTATTGAATAGCATATCACAATGAACAATAATTTTCTCTTCTGCATTATATACATCCTCATTTACAATCTTGTTTAAACCAACCTGATGGTATGCAACTTAGCCGGCAAACCAAATCGATTTTATTAAGAAACATAACAATGTTGATCTGAGATTTCCCATT
>Ga0307425_1002532_pt1 | contig 10261 bp, 8 predicted proteins | sample SalMarWE160330MG_FD_202152 | JGI IMG/M metagenome (GOLD analysis project Ga0307425, IMG submission 202152) | Salt marsh sediment microbial communities from the Plum Island Ecosystem LTER, Massachusetts, United States - WE1603-30 | ecosystem: Environmental > Aquatic > Marine > Intertidal zone >...
TCCCGCCAGGCGTTAAAGAGATCAGCCGCACCTCACTGTATGGAGAATTAGGCGAATCCCTTCCGCTGAGAGAGGCTGTGGCCAAATTTGAAGAGGAAATCATCCGTGAAGCTATATCCACACACGGTACCATTTCAAAAGCAGCCCAAATTTTACGAGTCAATCAATCCACAGTATCAAGAAAAGCCAAGAAGTACAAAATTCTGCGCCACTAACTATGCATTACAGCATACTTATATGTCAAATAGCAACTCAAACAACTTATTGTATTTAAAGATCTTCTCTTAAACAAACTGCGTTATCATGCATTTCTGCATATATACTTGTGATTTTCAATATTCACCTGATTTTTTTTCCTGAAATTTCCAATAGTTAGTACCAGAAGAACTCTGAGGAATGCTGGCATAATGTTTGCAGCCAAATTCATTTTAACCCAAATCGCTTGTTAGTAAATTCATTCCAACAATAAAGAAAGGAGGGATTATTGACGTAAGATGCCTACAGGAGCCAAAGTTGACGACTAACTTTACTACAAACTTTAGACTAAGTTAAAGGGAGGGCTTCAAATGAGTGTTACAAGGAGAGACTTTTTTAAGGTATGTGGAGGAACAGCCGCTGCTTTAGGGCTTTCTCAGGTTAAAGTACTGAATACCTATGCGATGGAACCTACGACGGGTGTGGACGTTTATGCTTTTCATTGCGGAATATTAAAAACCCAGACCCAATACATTTTGAAGGATACTCGAATAGGGGTCCCATTTGATATTCCCGTACCCTTTTTCGTTATTCGGCACGGTTCATCATGGGTGGCCTATGACAGCGGCGATAATGCTCAAGTTGCTGTCGACCCTATTAAATACTGGGGCAAAAATGTCTGCGCTGCCTATATGCCGGTCATGAAACCGTATGAGGAGTTTAAGATCCAGATAAAGAGAGTGGGGCTCAAACCCGAAGATTTGCACGCAGTCATTATGAGTCATGGACACCTGGATCATTGCGGAGCTTTAGAGGATTTGGCAGGAACCGATGTTCCAATTTATCTCCAGAGGCTGGAGCTTGAGCATATTCAAAAACAGGTGGCCACGGGCAAGAATACCGCCTACATACCTGCCGATTTCAAGAAGATGGACCAGTGTAATATAAAGACTCTTGATGGGATGTTTGATGTGTTTGGAGACCAGAGCGTCATCGTTATACCCACTCCAGGCCACACCCCGGGCCATCAGTCCATTTTAGTCAGAACCAGCAGCGGTCAAAATCTAATTCTGGCTCAGGATGCGTGCTATACACTTGAAAACATGTTTGCCGACATACCCCCCGGTCTGGCCTATGACATTCCAGACGCAATGATAAGTATTCACCATTTCAAGGCGATGACGGTTTTAGGGGCGAAACTGGTTCCTCCCCATGACCCTGACTGGTGGAAAGGTAAACCTCTTGCCCCGCAAAAATTGATAATCTAAATTGGATATGGTTCACTTTTGACAACCGGGCGGATGAGGAACTCACCCGCCCGAGTGGGTTACAGCGTCATGTTGGGAGCACATAATCATTCTGCCTGCAATCAAAGAGGTCTAAGATTGTCCCGGCAGGCGGTTTACTGTTCTAATGGTTTTTCCGGTTTCGATCCCTGTAAATTTTTGAAATCAAGGCATGAAACATGCCGGAGATCAACCGCCACGGCTTAGATCCAATGATGGAGACTTCATCCAATGCGTGCTTATACATTAAACTAAAGCGCTGTTGATTTCTGGCAAAAATACAATTAAGATATTTCACCTGTTGCGTTGAACTCCAACTGACTTTTTAGTAACTTCATCAAGTGAATCGGCAGAACAAGTGCTGTGGATTGATTGAAAAAATAGACAAATAGAGATAAATTGGAAAGGGGGGTGGTACCGGAGGAATCGCTAAGTTAATTGGTCGGACAATGTTGGACGTATCCCAGTTGGCGATAACAAGTTGGGCTAAAGAACAAGGAGGATTTGTTATGACGGAAAAGAAGATCGGAAGAAGGGATTTTATTAAGTCTGCAGGTGTAGCAAGTGTCGGTATAGGCACGGCGGGCCTTTTGGCGTCCACTGTCAATATACGAAAGGCCACTGCCGCACAAACACGATCAATTCCAAAGACACCCATCAAGGTGGCGGCCATCAGTTTCCTTACAGGGGCTGCTGCCGCACCCTTTGGCATACCCGGGGACAATTCGTACAAACTGTGTGCCGATCAAATAAATAAGACAGGCGGCATTTTGGGGAGAAAGATCGAGCTCAAAAGCTTTGACGAAGCGGGTGGTGCGGACGCGCAGGTCAAGTTGGCGCGAAAACTGATTATGGAGGACAAGGTTGACGTGATCTTGGGCTATATTTCATCGGGAAATTGCAAGGCCGTCCTCCCCCTAAGTGATGAATTAGGTGGTCTGATCATCGCCTATGACTGCGGCACGCATGTTCTGATGGAGAAGAGAAAATCCCCTTACAAAGTGCCAAAATACGGCCTTGGGTTCCGCAGTTCGGCCCATTTGGGGATCGACAATATCGGCCTGGCTCTCTATATCAAGAAGTATTTCCCAGGCATCAAAAAGGTTGCGGGAATCAACCCTGACTATGCCTGGGGAAGGGATAGTTGGCTAATATTTGAAACGACCATAAAGAAATTGATTCCGGGAGTAGAGATCGTTAAGAAACTATGGCCCAAGCTGTTTACCACTGATTACACGGCCCATATCAGCGCCCTGATAGGTTCAGGCGCTGAGGTTATTCATTCAGCCCTGTGGGGGGGCGATGCCGTCACTTTCACCAAACAGGCCATCGGGATGGGTCTCTTTAAGAAGGCCCGCATGGCGTACTCTCGTGGGGAACCTTATCCCCAGGAGGTCGGGATGGACTACCCGGAAGGGCAAATCATCTGCTGCGCAGGCACACACTATTTCCTCTATCCGCCGGCGGACAAGTGGCCCTTGAACAAATGGTTTGTGGAGGCCTATCACAAACGCTACAATAAATATCCCACCTATCCCTGTTACCACGCCTATCAGGCCATCTACACATACAAAGCCGCCGTAGAAAAGGCCGCATCTCTGACTGGTGGCTGGCCCTCAAAAGAGGAAATAAGCAAGGCCGCGGCCGGGCTGTCCATTCAAACGCCGTCGGGCATCCTCACCATTGGGGACGATCATAATGGTAGAGAGGATGTGCTGGTAGGAATCTCGAAGAAAGTAAAGGGCTATTCATTCCCGATTCTGGATCCCGAGCGGTTAGGGGTATTTCCCTCTCTCATGGTCAATGCTCCTCCAGGTATCAGGACAGAGGACTGGATAAAGAGCTGGAAAGAGGGGGCCTGGATTAACTAACAAGCTGACAATCTGATCGAATCTCAAAGGCAGGGTCCCCGTTCCACGGGGGCCCTTGCCACCCAAGGAGGGTGTCCGAGAATGGCTATTTTTCGCAATCTCCGCGTCAGGCTCATCCCGCCATGGCGGGACTCAAAATACTTCAATGTATTCTTGCGGTTAAAATCTTCGCCTTTCTTGACCTTGCAAAAAATCTCTCATTCTCGGACGGCCTCCTATGAAATTACCCGGAATCTTTTTTTTGGTTGCTTTCATTAACAGAACCCATAAACTCTGGTTAAAGGTCTGATTCATGGAAAACTGGGTTATATATATATTGAATGGGTTGTATTTTGCCTCCTTTCTATTCCTCACCTCCCTTGGATTAAGTATCATCCTTGGTGTGATGGGGATATTGAATCTTGCCCATGGCTCGTTGTTTGCTATTGGGGCCTTTGTGGCAGCATGGATTGTGGGAGCTTTTGGGGCCAATTCCCCAATTACCCTCTTTTTTGTAGGACTCTTAGCGGCCTTAGGCGTGGCAGGGGTTGTCGGCCTGGCATTGGAAACGTCCCTCATCAGGCCCATGTACAAAAGGGCACTGGAATATCAGCTCCTGATCACGTTTGGAGCCTTACTCCTAATAGAAGATCTCATCAAGATGATCTGGGGCGGAACTGCCTATTATGCCTCCAAACCGTTTACCGTGATGGGTAGCTTGAGTATCGGGGACAATCAATATCCCTACTATTTTTTGCTTGCCATGCTGATCAGTATGGTTGCAGGCCTCAGCATCTGGATGATCATGTCCAAGACCCGGGTTGGGATCATGTTGAGGTCGATCTCCATGGACAGAGAAATGGCGCAGGCCATGGGGATTCAAATCCGAAAACTCAACACATTAGCCTTTGGGATGGGTGCGGCATTGGCGGGCTTGGCCGGGGCACTCATTGTGCCGACGACGCCAGCCCTCCTCGGTATTGGGATGGACCCCCTTATATTGGCCTTTATCGTAGTTGTTTTGGGTGGTTTGGGAAGTCTTAAGGGAGCTCTTGTGGGGTCACTCATCGTGGGTGAAACCCGATCCATTGGAATTGTCTTCTTTCCGGAAATTGAATTGCCTCTTCTGTTCTTGATTGCAGTCATTATCTTGGTGTTCAAACCTGAAGGGCTTTTTGGGAGATAAATAAATGGGCGTTAAGAATGCCATATTGAAACCCAAATTCTTTGTATACTTAGGTTGTTTCATATTATTATTGTTTTTACCCAGGGTGCTCCCAATCTATCATCTGATACTGTTTGAATCCGGCATCACATTTGCAATTATGGCCCTGGGTTTTAATCTGCTTCTCAGGTACACCGGCCTCCTTTCTTTCGGTCACGGGGCCCTTTTTGCTATAGGGGCCTATGCGGTTGGGATGACAGGCGAATACTTCCCGGATCTTTATCGAATAGAAATCCTGATCCCTGTAGCCCTTTTGGCTTCTCTCGTTGTTTCCACTATTTTCGGTTTTATCTGTGTTCGTCACACGCGAGTATTCTTTTCCATACTTGCTCTTGCCGTCTCAATGGTCATATACGCTCTATTAGTCAAGTTCTACGATATCACCGGGGGCTCAGACGGGATTCATATTGAACTGCCCATTATTTTCGGGAAGTCCTTTGAAGGAATGAAGCGTTTTGAATTTCTTTCAGGGGCTTACTACTACTTACTCATATGCGTTTTTGCCGCTGCCACTATCATCATGTTAGCCATTGTCAATTCTCCTTTTGGAAAGGCCCTTCAATGTATCAGGGATAATGAGGTCAGGGCGGAAATGATCGGTATCCGGGTTCGTAGATATCGTCTGTATTCCTTTATCCTGTCGGGTCTATTTACCGGATTAGGAGGGGCCATGTGGAGTTTTGTCAATGGCCATGTGACTCCTGAAATCGCCGAATGGGTATTTTCAGGAGAGATCGTCTATATGACCCTCTTGGGTGGGTTCATGGTCTTTGAGGGACCCATCATCGGGGCTATTCTATTTACCTATCTAAGACTGTATGCTGTCGCTATTACTCAATACTGGATGTTCCTCATCGGGGCCACCCTCATTATCCTGGTGCTTCTCCTTCCTGAGGGGATCACCGGGGGATTTGTTAAGTTGTTTTCGAAAAAGAGACGTGCCCCCGCCACTGGAGTCGCATAATGCTAAAGGTAAAGGAACTCATTAAGGATTTCGGAAAGGTCAGGATTATTAACTCCGCCGCGTTTGAAGTGAATTCCGATGAAATCGTATCTTTAGTCGGCCCTAACGGGGCAGGAAAAACCACTCTGGTCAACCTGATCAGCGGCCATATCCTCCCAACCTCGGGAAAAATAGAATTCCTTGATCGCAACATAACATTCGCCTCCCCCTATAAACGTATTAAAATGGGGATCGCCCGCAATTTTCAGATAACGAATCTTTTTTCTGACAGCTCGGTTCTGGATAATGTGAGGACCTGTCTCTTTTCCGTTTACGGAAAGATAAAGAAAGGGTTTTTGCCTGCGAACCATTACAGGGCAATCACACAGGAGGCCGTTGATATCTTAGATCTATTCGGCATTTCAGAGAAAATGGAGCTTTTACCCCCGAGCCTGTCTGAGGGAGACAAAAAGATATTGGACACTGCAATGGCCTTTGCCCTGAAATCCAAATTTTTATTGCTCGACGAGCCAACCAGCGGTGTGGCAACCGGAGATAAATTTAAGGTCATGGACACGATCGTTTCCGCCATCCGGCGTGAAAAGATGGCCTGTATGATTATAGAACACGATATGGATATTGTATCCGACTATTCTGATAGAGTTCTGGTATTGAGCGAAGGAAAAATCATTGCTGATGGGAAACCTCAAGAAATCATGAAACAGGATAATGTTAAGGGAATCTTATTTGGAGTAATGGCTTGATATGTTCTTAAAGATAGAAAATCTCGAATGCCGCATTGCCGCTACGAACATCCTGAGGTCTTGTTCGCTTGAGGTGGGTAATAATGAGATCGTGTGCTTAATTGGTCGAAACGGAGCCGGAAAAAGCTCCATTTTGAAAAATATCATAGGGTTATACCCCTCACAAACGGGAAAGATCATATTTAATGATCAGGATATCACAGGCATGACATCTCACCAGCGGGTAAAGGCGGGCATTGCCTATGCCCCGGAGGACTCAAGGCTGTTTCCGGAACTCAGTGTCGAGGAAAACATTCAGTTAGGCTTCTGGATCACAAGCAAGACTGAGCGATCCGGATCATTCGATCTTGAACAGGCCTTTAATATTTTCCCGGCCATGAGGAAACTGATAAAACGAAGAGCCGATACCCTGAGCGGTGGCGAGAAAAAGATGGTTTCCATATCGAGGGCATTGGCCCTGAGCCCCTTGCTCGTGCTTTTGGATGAATCCTTTGAAGGCCTCTCCCCCCTCGTAGTAACTGCCTTCAGTGATGCGATGGTAAGTATAAAAAAAGATCTTGGGGCCTCAATCCTGTTGGCTGAGTCCAATGTTCGCAATGCTGCTCAGGTCGCAGAGCGCTCGTATATTATTGAAAGAGGAGAAATGATATTTGAAGGACAGCCTTCGGAAATTTTAGAAGATGAGCAACTTTTGAAGTTGGTGGGAAAATAAATATATCGTGCCTGAAGGAAAATCCCGTTCAGACACGCTTTCGGATTTAAAGCATCCAGCCTCCAGAAATCAGCATCCAGAGACCCGTATGAACTATCCAGAAACCAGTACAAGGAGCATGAAAATGGACAGAATAACACTTTTCAGAACAACCCCGCGAATTGTTATGGGTCCGGGCGCGCTAAACCAGATCGCAGAGGAAGTGCGCCAGCTAAAAGCGAAAAAGGTCCTATTTGTCAGCGACAAGGGAATTATAAAGGCAGGCCTGTTAGAGCCGGCCCAGGAGGCCTTGGATACATCTAAAATCGACTATGCCGTTTTTGATGGGGTGGAATCTGACCCAAGATATGAGATCGTCGCTGAGTGCGTAAAAATGGTTGCGCAGGAAAAGGCCGACCTTCTCATCGGGTTTGGAGGCGGGAGCCCGATTGACATCGCCAAAGCCTCCGCGATCATGGCCACAAACGACGGTTCGGTTGCCGATTATTTCGGCATAGATCTGGTCCCAAATCGAGGTCTACCAACGATTATTGTCCCAACCACCGCAGGAACAGGCAGCGAAGTCACCCCGATCGTTATCCTTTCCGATGAGGGTGAGAAGCTGAAAAAGGGGATCGTTTCCCCTTACCTCTTCCCTTCAGTTGCCCTGCTGGACCCGGGACTCACATTGGGCCTTCCGCCCGACATCACGGCCGCAACCGGGATGGATGCCCTCATTCATGCCATTGAAGCCTATACCTCGGTGAATGCAACGGGAATGACGGACAACCTCGCTTTTAGGGCCATGATTCTGCTGTACCACAATATCCGCATTGCCTATGCCAACGGAAACAGCTTGGAGGCGCGTTCCGCCATGATGGAGGGAAGTCTCTTAGCGGGCATGGCCTTTGCCAATGCAGGAGTTACGGCGGTTCATGCCTTTGCTTATCCCATTGGCGCCGAATTCCATATCCCCCACGGAATCGCAAACACGTTAATGCTTCCCCATGTCATGCGTTTCAATCTCTTGGGAAATCTGAGCAAGTTTGCAGAAATATCTGAAGCCTTTGACCTCCCGGTTGACGATCTCGATGATTTGGACGCTTCGGAAATGGCGGTTGACGCCATTGAGAGATTAGCTCTGGATCTGAGGGTCCCAAAACATTTGTCTGAGTTTGGAATTGCCGAAAAAGATCTACCCGCCTTAGCTGAAGGCGTCATGAAGGTAACCCGGCTTCTGGCAAACAATCCCCGCACCATGACCCTGAAGGACGCAGAAGAGATTTATAAGTCAGCGCTTTAAGTTAGGCCCATTTATTAAACAACAGGTTTTCAAGTGAGGACGGAATCATGAAAGGTTTTTACAATCAAATTTTGAAAATTAATCTCTCTAATAAAAGCCATCAAATAGAACCTGTCGCTGATGAACTCCTGGAGGGTTATTTAGGAGGGAAAGGGCTTGCCACCCATCTCCTTTTGGAGAACAACCCCCCGGGCGTTGACCCGATGGGTCCTGAAAATCACCTCATCTTTATCACAGGACCGGTATCCGGGACATCCATATGGGGATCATGCCGGTATGGCGTCTACACCAAATCCCCCCAGACCGGGTTTTACTCCGAGTCCTATTCCGGAGGCACCGTAGCAGATTACATGGCAAGGACCGGGTTTGATGCCGTGATGCTCCACGGGGCTTCCTCTGATCCCTGTTGGATTGAGGTTTCTGACCAGGGCGTATTTTTTCATGATGCAGGAGATCTTTGGGGGCTGGATACCTTTGAGACAGAAGACAGGGCCAAGGCGTGGATCAAAGAAAACCGTCCTGATGCAAAAAAATGCGGCGTGGTGTGTATTGGTCCGGCAGGCGAGAACGGGGTGAGTTTCGCTGTCATTGAAAATGATTACTGGCGAAGCGCAGGGCGAACCGGCGTAGGAGCCGTGATAGGCTCTAAGAATATCAAGGCAATGGTCTTCTGGGGAAGCCAGAAAAAGGAGGTGGCGAATCCGGATCTGGTCAAGAAATACGTAAAGGATGTTGCACGTGATGCCAGGGATGACGCGGGCGTACAGGCCTACAAGAGCAAAGGCACCCCTATGATGGTAGACATCATGAGTAATGTGGGGAGTTTCCCGACTCGATACTGGCACAAGGGCGAAGCGGCTCACAGGGAAAGCATCAACGCCGACGCGCTGCATGAACATCTGGACGTTACCCCGAACGCATGTCTCAAGTGTTTTATCGCGTGCGGCAGGCTCGCGGTCGTAAAAAAAGGTCGGCACAAGGGCCTCAAAATCGAAGGCCCCGAGTACGAAACCATCTATGCCTTTGGCGGCCTCTGCGAGGTAGACAGCATTGAGGAAATCGCTTACCTGAACGACATCTGTGATCGTTTAGGGTTGGATACCATCAGCGCCGGCAATCTCGCTGCCTTCGCCATCGAGGCCGTCCGCCAGGGAAAGATCAACTACGATATAGACTACAACGAACCGGATAAGATCGCTGATCTCCTCAAAGATATGGCGTTCAAACGAGGAATTGGCAAAATCCTTGCGAGAGGGATCAAGGTAGCGGCCCGGGAATGGGGCATGGAAGATCAGGCCATTCACGTCAAAGGATTGGAACCGGCCGGCTATGATCCGAGAGTGCTGAAAGGGATGGGTCTGGCCTATGGAACTTCTCCCAGGGGCGCCTGCCACTTGCGAGCCACTTTCTACAAGCCGGAGTTAGCTAAAATGATTGACCCGGATCAGATAGAGGGAAAGGCAGAGATGTTTACAGAATGGGAAGATAGGCTGATTATTTTTGACACCCTGATCCTCTGCAGATTTTACCGCGATCTCTATCCGTGGGAAGAACTGGCCACTATTATCAGGGCGGTCACCGGCCTGGAATTAGACAGGGGTCAAATGAAAACAATCGCGAACAACATCAGCACCGCTACCCGGCGCTTTAACATCCGGGAAGGACTGACGTCTGAAGACGACAAGCTGCCAAAGCGTTTTTACAAAGAGGTCCTGCCGGAAACCAAAAAAGTCATAACCGAGGAAGAGATGGACCGGCTCCTCAAAGATTACTACCAGGTCCGGGGCTGGGATGAGCAAGGGGTTCCCCCTGTCACAAGCTGACGCGCTGCCCGCACAAGAACTCTAACCGGATACAATCCATGTATTGATCTGGCACTCTTGCATAATTTCTGGGATTCTCAATTTCCAAAATATGTCCCGGAACAAAAAATACGGAATCAGATATCTCAGGTTTACTCAACATCCCCTGCTTGAATACTACAGGTTTTTGAACTTGATGATA
>Ga0307425_1002537_pt1 | contig 10256 bp, 5 predicted proteins | sample SalMarWE160330MG_FD_202152 | JGI IMG/M metagenome (GOLD analysis project Ga0307425, IMG submission 202152) | Salt marsh sediment microbial communities from the Plum Island Ecosystem LTER, Massachusetts, United States - WE1603-30 | ecosystem: Environmental > Aquatic > Marine > Intertidal zone >...
GCCGGGCACTTATTCAGGAGTTCTTTCGTTCAAAACGGGTTCAATCTTCTGAATAGGACACTGATTTTCACAGATATTCACAGATAATTTTCTTGTTCATGCAAATTGATCTTCGTTGATCTGTGTCCCAAATAAAATATTTATATCATCAAGAATAAAAGGAGAAGGCTGTGTCGAACATCGTAATTGTTGGAACCCAATGGGGTGATGAAGGCAAAGGGAAAATTGTCGATCTTCTGGCGGAATTTGCTGACATTGTGGTACGATTTCAGGGTGGAAACAATGCCGGTCATACAATGGTTGTTGACGGCGAACAGTTTATCAGCCATCTGGTGCCTTCCGGTATTTTGCAGGGAAAAACGTGTCTTTTGGGAAATGGAATGGTCGTCGACCCTGGAGTTCTGGTGGAAGAACTCGACAATTTAAATAATAGGGGAATCGATGTAGGGCCGGACAGACTTAAAATCAGTGAAAAAGCCCATATCATTATGCCGTATCACAAACACATCGACCTGGCCCGGGAAAACATGAAGGGTGACCAAAAAATAGGCACCACAGGACGCGGGATCGGACCCTGTTATGAAGATAAAGCAACTCGCAGAGGGGTTCGTTTTGTTGATCTTTTGGACTCCAAGGAGTTTGATGAAAAAGTCAAAACGATATTAGAAGAGAAGAATTTCTACCTTGAACATTACTTTTCCGCTAAAACATTGGACCCGGCCAGTATTCTGGATCAATACAAAGGTTATGCCGATAGACTATCGCCCCATGTTATTAATATCTCCATTGTCATGAACCAGGCCATAAAAGAAAACAAACAGATCCTCTTTGAAGGCGCCCAGGGCACCCATCTTGATATTGATCACGGCACCTACCCTTTTGTCACTTCTTCAAATACGGTTTCAGGAAATGCCTGTTGCGGCGCCGGTATCGGTCCAAAAGAAATCAATGGTGTTGTTGGAATTGTGAAGGCTTACACCACCCGTGTGGGAAGTGGTCCCTTCCCTGCAGAGCTTTTTGATGAGATCGGTGACAAAATTCAACAAAAAGGGGCGGAATTCGGCGCCACAACCGGTCGAAAGCGACGGTGTGGATGGCTTGACACGGTTTTATTACGAAATGCAGCACGCCTGAACGGTCTGACGGGTCTTGTGATCACCAAACTGGATGTGCTGGACGGCCTGGAAGACCTCAAAATCTGCACCGGCTACGATTATAACGGCAAAATTATCCGGGATTTTCCGGCAAGCCTCAAAATTCTGGGGTCTTGCAAACCTGTTTACGAAATTTTGCCGGGATGGCCGGAAGATATATCCGATATCAGAAAAATAGAGGATCTTCCGGAAAATGCAAGACATTATCTCAATCGAATTGAAGAGCTGACAGAAACACCCATTGATATTATATCCGTGGGGCCCGGCAGGGAGGAAACCATCATTATCAACAACCCTTTCCTAAACTGAGCGTTTCAAATTTTAAAAGAGGATAAAATATCGTTTATTTTTAATGAATAAAAAGCTTTATATTTTTAAAATTTGAAACCCTTAGGGATTGCCGATCTTACAACATCTACTGCGTCAGATGCCGTCCCGCATAGTTGACTATAGCGGAACGGCATCTTCCTTGTATTTGCAGCAACCTCGACAATCGCTCAGTTCAGGTTCAACCGAGACATTTGAAAAACGTCCTCTCTTACCAGATTTCCGGATGAAAACTTAAGTTAAGTTTCCAATGCAGAAATCAGCAATTTTTGCCCTGATCAAGGCCGCACAAGGGTTTGCGGTGAGACGTACGCCTGTACGTCGCAGCCGGAAATCCGCGGAGAACGCCGGCAGGGCAAAAAGGGCTATTTATGGATGGAAACTGATTGACATTTTTCAAATAAGCCCTTAAAAGAAATAATAAGTCGGGACGTGGCTCAGTCTGGTAGAGCACAGCGTTCGGGACGCTGGGGTCGCGCGTTCAAATCGCGCCGTCCCGACCAAATCAAAACAATAAGTTAGGCCGAATTTAAAAATCCGGCCTTTTTATTTTTGTGGAAGCTTTTATAATGATGAATTCGTAAAAAGTCGAATTCATCAAGTGTTTAGTGTTTTATTTAAATATATAAATACAAAACACGCTCGTAAAAAGGTCGCTTATTTGACTTTTTACGAGACCATCAAGTTTGACATCATCAATTACTCGGCATGCACCTCTTCCGAGATCTTTTCTACGGCTTCATGAACGTCCTTCTTTATATGTTCAACGTCTTCTTCCTGAAGATTTAAAAAATCCATAACCCCGTCTTCCGGCTGATAAGGTGCACCATCTGTCCCCGATTTATAACCGTTTATCATTGCGATATAATCCGCTATGTGAAGGATAAACGCCAATTCATTATCTTCTGATTGAGATGGGTTGTGATGGAATTTGATGGCAATCCTTTGATCATCGGGAATTTTCCATTTCTGGCACAATTCAGAGGCGATTTCGGAATGATCGAATCCCAGAATTGTTTTTTCAGCAGTTACAAATGTATGTTCGCCGTTTGACAAGAATTCATCAAAATCATCTTTTCTTTCGTAAACATAGGGATCGAGGATCAGCTTTCCCGCGTCATGAATCAGTCCGGCAAAAAAAGCCACATTCCCAAACTCGGTATCTTTTCTGTTCGCAATAATCCTTGAACCAAATGCAACAGCAATGGAATGCCGCCAAAGATCTCCGGAATCGAGCTGGTATCCTTTCAAATCTTTGCTCATCAGATTTGAAATGCCTGCAACGGATATCAGGTCTCCTAGAATTTTAAACCCAAGCAACACTGAGGCATGCTGAACAGAGGAAACCTTTCCGCTCATACCATAATATGCTGAATTGGCCAATTTCAATACCCGGGTGGCAATGGCCTGTTCTAATTCAATGACCCTGGCAAGCTCTTTTACATTTGAATCCGGTCTGGCCATTATTTTTTGTGCTTTTTGGACAACGTGAGGCATTGCCGGCAAGTCGTCCAATGTGCGAAGAATGCCATATTTTAATTTAATGCCTGAGGGTTGCTTTTTCCCAAAAGACGGTTCCGGGGCAGGTTTAGCTGCTTGGGTATTTTCCTCGGGTTTTGCGGGTTGAATTGGTTTGTACGGTTTGGCTTCTGATCTAAGATCAATTACAATCCGTTTTTTACAGGCCGAACATGACACTGCAATTTTTTTCCCAAATGGAATTTTATCGTCTGGAATTTTATATGCCTTGCGGCAATTCGGGCATTCTATTTTCATTCTGATTTATTGTTTATCAGGTTTACAAGAATATTAGTTGAGGCATCTATACGGCCTGCCATTTGTTCTAAAATCTTATTGGTAATTTTAGGATATTTGTCGATAATTTCTTGAAACTTGTCTCCGGGATAACGTTCGACAATGGACTTTCCTCTGGAAATGACGGATTCTGATCTTTGTTTACCGGTTATGGCGGCAATTTCACCAAAGTATTCATTGGGTTGGACGATTTCTGATACTTTTTTCCCGTCTTTTACGATAATCAGTTCACCCTTAACAAGCTTAAAAAAGTCAGAACCTCTATTCCCTTCCCTGAAAATTACAGCTTTATTGTCATATTCCTCAACTTCAGGAGTGGCAAGGTATGCCGGAATTGAGCCCTTGGTTAAATTTGTTCTTCGTAACACCTCTTCAACGGAAGTCAATCCCTGGCGAATTTTTCCCAGACCCGCATCCCTTAAGGTCACCATGCCTTCTAGTAACGCCGTCTTTCTCAAAATATCTTCTGAAACATCGGCGCTAATGACCCTGGCGACATTTTCTGTGACTTCCATCAGCTCAAACAAGCCGACACGACCCTTATACCCGGATCCCATGCATTCCGGACAGCCCTTGGGCCCGTAAATTTGAAGTTTTGAAATCTCATCGGTAGAAAATCCCATGTCCACAAGTTCCGCTGGATTGATGTTTTGCTCTACAGCCTTACACTTCTGACAAAGTCTTCGAACCAGGCGTTGAGAAAGCACCATTGTTACTGCAGAAGCCAGCAGATAAGACGGTATGCCGATATCCACCAGACGTGCAATGGTGGAGGGGCAGTCGTTGGTGTGAAGGGTGCTGAAAACGAGATGTCCGGTCATGGCCGCTTTGATGGCAATTTCCGCTGTTTCCTGATCTCGAATTTCACCGACCATGATGATATCCGGGTCCTGGCGTAAAAACGATCTGAGTGCTGCGGCAAACGTCATACCCACATCATCCTTGACATTCACCTGGTTGATTCCCTTGAAATTGAATTCTACGGGGTCTTCTACGGTGAGTATTTTACAATCTTCTTTGTTCAGCTTGTTGAGAATCGAATATAATGTGGTTGTTTTGCCGCTGCCGGTGGGGCCGGTGACCAGCAGCAGTCCATAGGGCCGATACACAGAGCGCTCAAGTGCATTCAATTCTTTCTGCTCAAACCCCATTTGAGTAAGGTCGACTCTCAGTGAAGATTGATCGAGGACACGCATGACGATGCTCTCACCAAAAAGCGTGGGCAATGTTGACACACGAAAATCGATGGTCTTCCTTTTTCCAAAGGCCATCTTGATCCTGCCGTCCTGAGGCACGCGACGCTCGGCAATATTGAGCCCGGCTAAAATTTTCAGTCTGGAATTTACCGCATTTTTGATGCTGGTCGGTAAATTCATAGACTTAAACAGATAGCCATCCAGCCGGTATCTTACCTGTAGCATCTTTTCAAAGGGTTCAATATGAATATCACTGACCCCCTCATTAATGGCTTTAACAAGAATACCGTTTACAAGCTTGATAATCGGTGCATCAGATGCCGTGTATTCGTCGGCAACCGCCTTTTCATCGTGATCCCCTATCACTTCCATATCGACTACGGCCTCTGAAACCAGAGAACCGAAGTCATCGACCCCTGAAACCGTTTGTTCTTCTTCACCAGCGTCATCTTGAATACCAAAGTAACTGTTGTATTCTTCATCACTTATTTCATAATGGGCTTTGTAAGCATCAATGATATTCTTTTCGGTAGAGACACAGACGCTGATACTTTTCTTAACTTCGTTCTGAAGCATATCCAACGCGCTGGTATCTGTGGGCTCTGCCATTGTAACGACAAGCTCTTCTCCTTTGAACTTTAATGGAAAAGCCATATATTTTTTTGCCGTTTCATACGGCATAATTTTAAAAACTTCCGGATCCGGAGTGGTTTCGGATAAGTTAATGGTAGGATAATTGTGGACACGGCTTAAAACATTTACAATGGTCTCTTCATCGATGTAGCCGAGTTTGACAAGTATATTGCCCAAACGCCCATTATTTTTCTTCTGATAGTTGATTGCATCTTCAAGATGGGTTCCGGTAATATAGCCTTCTTTACACAAGAGTTCACCAATCTTGGTTTTTCCGGCCCCGGATTGATCCATGATCGTCGATTTAAGGCTCGATCTTCTCGAATTTATGCCGTTATTAGATCTGCTTTGTTTTATGGGTTCTGTTTTGGCCATTTTTTATATTGGTTAACCTATTATTTTATTGTCCGATGTTATGCATGCCGGTAACTTGCAAATGTAGGGTCATTCTGCAACTTTTGCAACATATGTGCCGACTTTATAGGGCTCTTTATCGAGTTGATCGAATAAGATCATAAAGCATATGATATCAATAGTATATATCTTTTATCTATCGTTTGCAAGAATGATTTTATTTGAATTGGTACCGACAATTTATTGACACAAATAAAAGAAAACGACAAACATTTCACAAACAGCACTAATAAGCGACGCATCTGAATCCAAGAATATTAGAGTGTGATTCCGGTTGTATGATAAATCGACTGAACAATCTGACATCATTTCCTGATATCCAGCTTCCACCCCTAACAACCCTATATTTTTCTCCATTATTTGATTTGGACGTTGAATCAAAACGGTCAGTTGTCCATTCCAAAACATTTCCTAGGGTGTCAACTATACCAAAATCGTTTCCAAATTCAACATATTTGTCCACGGGCGTCGTGTCGGCAATACAACTGTCTTCAATATTACAAGCATCGTTTTTCCATTCGGGTCCCCAGGGAAATATCCATCCATTTGCAGTTCTCGACGCAGATTCCCATTCATTTTCAGTGGGTAATCGCTTCCCTGTCCAGGTTGCAAAAGCCATGGCATCCTCCATGCTGATTTGAACCACGGGGTGATTTCTTTTATGGTAAAGCGTGCTTTCAGGTCCTGAGGGTCGATACCAGCAGGCACCTTCAACTGTTTTGCAATAAAGTGAAGCATTCCATGTTGAAGTGATCAATCCTGTTGTTGTATCTTTCTTCTTTTCAAAGCGGCCATAATAAACAGTTCCATATCCAACCTTTTCCGCCGTGGTTTTATACCCTGTTTTTTCGATAAAAATTTCGAAAAGCCCATTGGTAATGGGATATCTGCCAATATAATAGGGTTCCAAATATAACGTCTGCTCAGGTCTTTCATCCTTTTTGGGGTGCTTGCTGCCAATTAAATATTCGCCACCTGGAATCATTACATAATGATTATAATACCTTTCCATGGAACCTAGATACCCATCGAATTCTTCAGCAAGGAGTTTGTCCTTTTCTATTTTACCGTCTGCTTCAAGGCTGTATTCCTGACCCAAAGAACCCACCGGGAGTCCCAATTGATCATTTCCTTTTTGCTCCTCCCCATCTTCATCTCCCTTACCTGCTATGTCACCACCACCGCCTTCACCATCTTCTTTGTCACCAGGCTCAAAACCCGTCCCGGCGCTCTTGACTTGATCCGCTGCTCCGCCGCCAATATCTTTATCTATTTTGTCCAGACCCAAACCTTGACCAGGTCCAGTGCCCTCCTGGCTGTCTTCAACACCGGGTCCGGATTCATCCAACACTTCTTCTGAAATATCATCTTCTATGATTTCTTCAACATCGTCAATGTCTTCAATATCGTCTAATTCCGCTCCCTCTTCATCCAATGCATCTTCAAGTTCTTCTTCTATCCCTGAAGCTTCAACCAATTCATCTGTTTTTGTATCTGAAATCTCGGCGATCTCGACATCTTCAACATTATCCAGCATCTCTTTGTCGTCAATATCATCGACAACCTCAACCTCATCTTCAACATCATCCAGCATCACTTCGTCGTCAATATCATCGACAACCTCAACCTCATCTTTCAGATCCGCAATCTCTTCAAGCTCATCGATCTCATCCATCAGCGCATCATCAAGGATCTCGGCTGTATCCGAGGAGCCTGTCCCGTCTTCATCTCCTTTGCCTGGCAGGTCACCCCCGATCCCTTCACCACTTTTTTTGTCACCAGATTCAAACCCCGTCCCTGAACTCTCGACTTGATCCCTTGCTTTGCCGACAATTCCTTCGCCTGTCTGATCCTGGCCCAAACCCACCTTTTCTGATAATCCTTTAATAAGATCTTTCAACCGATCTATTTTCTTTAAACCGTCCTTTTTTTCCGTATCTTCAACGGCCATTGAACCGGATACCGCTTCATTTGCCACCTTCAGAATATCCATTATCTGGTCCAAGTTAAGCGTTCCATCCGGCTGCAAGTCATATCCTATTTTCTTAAGAATTTTATCCTTTGCATCTTCGGACATCGCAAAGATATTGTTTGATCCTATTTTTATCCCTTCAGGATTTTCTCCTTTTTCATAAAGCTTTTTAAAGTCTGTATTTACAGAAGATCTCAGGCTGTTCAGGTTTTTCCGTTTATTCTTAATGGTTTCATGACGATGGTCTGAATCCCACAGTATTTTTATGAGCGCTTCATGGTCTATCTCATTTAGGGATACAACGGCATTCTCAGTGGTATAATATTGTCTTATGTGCTGGACGTATCTATACTTTAGAGTGTTTTTATTTTTGTAGTTAAGGTTTGATATGGCTCGATCAATACCAACCAATGTTATGGCTAAAGCCATTGGGGTCTCCTTTAAGCAAAACCTAAAGAAAGCGTTTCAAATTTTTGAAATGGTTAATTCAATAATATTTTTAATGATTACGAATTCATCCAATTTAAATTAACTGCAAAACCTGTTCCATTACATTCTTTCGACTTTTCATCATCGTATATTACGGAAATAACATGATGGTAGAATACCGAAACATATCATCAATCAAATTGAATTGGGGGAATATGTCTTTAAATGGTATATATTTTGCATACTTATATCTGACGTTAAAGTCATGACGGAAATATTGCGACACGGATGATTTAAATTATTTCAAAAGCTTTTTTTATAGGGCATTTCCATTGTATTGAAAGTCGAAATAGCGGTGTTTTAAAAACGCCACGACACTGTCAATCTTTCAACGGCTTGGCTGTGGCCGAAGAAATTTCTGCAAATATACTAAGATCCATGGAAGCGAAATATTTTGGACATTGGAACTAACAAGATAAAGGAAAAAGAAGATCAGATGAAAGCAGATATGATCAGAGAGAAAAATAATATGCTCAATGTATTTGATAAGATACTTTTTAAACATTTGGAACGTTTAATCGGCAGTAGATACGGCGTCGGAGAGCTGCTCATGAACTCTGTTACCATATCACTTATCATACTGCTCATGGAACGGGAGAACGAAATAGAAAGTTTTCCTTCCGATGAAATAGATCGATATACAAATGAAACGTTAATAGGTGAATTCGAAGAATTAGGATTTGATGCCGCTCAGGATATGAATGTCGTTGTTGAGGAAATGATTCAAAAAGACTATATTCATGTTGATGATGACAGATTTATCCCTCAAAAACCCATGGTAAGCATGGCCCGGCTTATCGACCTGATTTTCCCTAAAATGCCCGGAATGAACATCGTCGCATATTTTATTCAGACCTTGGATGAAGTTAAATCTAAGCGAAAAGAACTTGATTCGGCGACCAGTCAATTTGATCAAGTATTACAGATGCAAGGAGTTCCTTTGAAAAAAGGACTACAGCAATCTGAACCTTCAAAGGTGTCTGTCCAGTCTGATGACAAGGAAGCCGGTATTCATATGTCAGAACAATCACCGCAAAACCATCAAAGAGTATCTTTGGAAAAAGAATTAAAAACCCCGACCATTTTAGGCCGTAAATCTTCCGATAATCTCTTTGATCAATCCAAAAATATTCCTACTGAACCTAAAGTTTTGTCTTCAGATGCTTACAAGGGAAAAATCAGAAAAGTCAATTTCGGAAAACCCAGTTTAAACGAAGTTGAACCCGACAAAAAACCTTCGAATGAAGGCGAGCATATTGAAGATGAGAAATTGTCAACAGAAGTAAAACTTGTAGAAACAGAACCACATGATGATGCTGAATCATTAAATTCCGATGAACCGGTTAATACGGTTCTTGCCGATCAAAGCCCGAATGTGGACGCAGTCGGCACTAAAGTCGTCACGCTTGATGCTAACTCTGGTAATAAAGTTGCTTCGCATGATTCTGAATCAACTGAACAAGACAAAACCATTATTGACGATATTAAAGATAATTCACTGAATGTGGAGCAGCCTCAGAAGAACATCGAAAATGTAGAAGAAACCGCCGAAAGTGATCCGGAACCACCCTATGAAAAAGAAGATTCTTCCATAAATGACGACGATATTGAAAAACGTATTATGGCTTTTGAAGAAGATTTGGCATTGGAATGTCCCATATGCAAGCATTCGAAAGTCACGGTTGAAAATACAGCAGCAGGAAAATGTTATTATAAATGTTCAAACAAAGAATGCAATTTTATAAGCTGGGGTAAACCCCATCATATTCCCTGTCCAAAATGTAACAACCCATTTTTAATAGAAGCATCCAATAAAGCGGGTAAAACGATTTTTAAATGTCCAAGGGCAACATGCCGTTACTGGCAAAAAGCTCGATTGGATACTGCAGATAGTCATCAAAAGTCCATTGAATCAGCGTCTCGGAAATCCAATGAGGTAACTTCTATTTCTCGAAAACCTCGAAGAAGAGTGGTCCGTAGAAAAGTGGTTCGTAGAAAAAGGTAAGACCGTATGCTCTCTTTTTCATCAATAACGAGTACTCCGGCCATTTTCTTCTTTTATTTGTAGAAATGTTACAGTATGCGCCTGTTTCTTCTAACTATCCCTAAACCACCCAAACAGTACACGGTTTATTTTGTCCTGAAAAACCTGGTCCTTCCCCGCGTAGCGGGATTTTCAATGGGCCTTGCCTGTCCCGCATTGCGGGAGTCAGAGTTCTTTGGCTCTGCCTGAAGAATCGCTGCAAGAGTTTGAAG
>Ga0307425_1002539_pt1 | contig 10247 bp, 7 predicted proteins | sample SalMarWE160330MG_FD_202152 | JGI IMG/M metagenome (GOLD analysis project Ga0307425, IMG submission 202152) | Salt marsh sediment microbial communities from the Plum Island Ecosystem LTER, Massachusetts, United States - WE1603-30 | ecosystem: Environmental > Aquatic > Marine > Intertidal zone >...
GCTTCTTTTTCCGTCATTTCACTTTATCCTGAGCTGTACTTGTGGCACTCCCGCTAAGCGGTAATCTACTCATATTCCCAGAAAATTGCACAGAATGGTGATCACGGCGGTGGAGACGATGATCCCGACAATGGCAGTGACCACCGCGGAGGTGGCCGCATCCCCCACCGCCGAGGCGCTGCGGCCGCATTGCATGCCGCGCATGCAGCCGGCCAGGGCCACGATCACGCCGAACACCAGGCCGGAAAACAGGCCGATGCCCAAATTCCAGAGATTGACCGCCTTCGCCGTCTCGTTATAGTATTGGATAAAGCCGATATTGAGCAGCCCTACCCCCACCACCATGCCCCCCAGGATGCCCATGATATTGGCATAAAGGCACAGCAGGGGCATCATCACTGCCAGGGCCAGCATGCGCGGCAGCACCAGAAACTCCATGGGTGAGATGCCCAGGGTTTTCAGGGCATCGATCTCCTGGTTCACCTGCATGGTCCCCAGTTGGGCGGCAAAGGCCCCACCCGTGCGGCCGGCCATGACGATGCCGGTCATGATCGCCGCCATCAGGCGCACCATGGCAATGCCCACCAAATCGGCCACATAAATTTGGGCTCCGAAGAGTTTCAGCTGAATGGCGCCGATAAACGCCAGGATCAGCCCTACCAAAAAGCAGATGAGGGAGACGATGGGCAAGGCTTTCCCGCTACAGGACTGCATGATCAAGTGCAGATCGGAGCGGCGGTACTGGGCCTTGCCGCGCACCAGGTTCAGAACGGCAATGACTGTATCGCCGATAAATGCCAGCATTTCACCTATAGATTGGAAGAAATAGACGGTTTCGTTGCCCAAATAGCTGAAAAACGACACCTGCCCCTCGGCCTGGCGCGCATCTTTCTTTTCCGGTACCGCCGAGGCCAATTCCAACAGTCTCTGCGCCCCTGGGGGCAGTGCGTCGCTATTCAGGCTGATTTTTTGCTGGGAGCAGATTCTGCGCAGGTTAATCAGAAATGTCAGCAGTCCGGTGTCCCAGGAGGCCAATTCCCGAGTGTCGAAGACAAGGTTATGAACCCCCGGCCTGCCTTCGAGCGTTTGCTGAACCTTATCGGCCCCAGGCAATTCACCCCCCAGCTTCCAGTGTCCGGAAAGGATCACCTTCAGCGTGTCTGCTGATGGTTGCTCCATGATCATCTCACCACGGGCCGTCATTGCGTTCTTCTCCATGATTGCTCTTGGGCTCATAGTTGGGGGCTTTATCCTTCCTTTGGCCTTGTCCGAACTCCGAGGCTGGAATGATCCGCTGCAACAATTTATCGGGGTTCAAATGAGCCAAACTGTCCCCCATATCTCCGATAGCTTGGCGCTGGGTTTCCTGGTTCAAGGCAGACCATCCGTAAACTGCGGGACCTAAAAGGCATAGGTCATTCCCAGGACCGGGCCATGAGCCCACATGGCGACATTAACCTGCACCAGGTCTTTGCCGAAATCGTACCAGGAGCCTAGGGCCCGGTAACCGGCCCAGGCATAGATATGCTTACTGACCCGATAACCCAGCAGGGCTTCCAGGTTGCAGTCCACGTGGTCATCACCCACCAGGCCGAAGCCGCCGACATCGCCCATAAGATTGACCAGAAATTTCGGGGTGAGCCACAGGCCAAGTCGGGCCCCCAGAAAAGGTTCAAGATATTGTTTGTTGTAATCAATGACCAGGGAGCCGTTCTTGACCGTTTGATGTTTGCCCACCAAAGAAAATCTGCCGATGTCGATGGGGACATTGGCGATCTTGACGGCGCTCAGGTTGATGCGGACGTACTGGTTGATGGAGTTAAGCCGGGGCCCGCCCAGGAGTTCCACCGACAAGGCCGGGAGCGGCTTCTCGGGGCTGAGTGGCCAGGTCCCGACCAGAAAGCGCACGCCCAAATCCAGGTTGCCGATCCGGCTGATGTATTTGATGGAAGCGGAGGGGGTTAGGGTAACGTTCCCCGGCCCGATCTGCCCCGATATAGGGACGCTGATGTCCAGGCCTCCCAGGTGAATCTGTTTATTGAGGGTAAAATCAACCGGGCCGAAAGTTTTCTCTTTGGAGGCTCCCACCTGGCTGCCCGAGGACCCGACGTAGGTAAAATAGCCGTCCAGGATGACCCCCCACCGGCCTTTCCAGACTTCGGCCCGGCCCATTGTTCCCATGGCTTTGGAAAACAAGACGCTGACCACCTCCCACCAGGGAATCGCGGGGTTCACGGTCCCTTTGAGGGTGCTGACATTGCCGTTAATTCCCGTGATCCAGAGGTAAGGGGACAGAAAAAACTGCCATTGATCCTGTTTTTGGATGGGGAGACGGTCATCCTCTCTGGATTTGACGGCTGCCCTTGGGGTGCCGGCACCGGGTTCTGCCGCCATCTCTTCCCCCGGCGGGAAGTCCACCTTCTGCCGGGCAAACCCCCAGGAGACGAGGACAAGCAGCATCGTAATGGAGGCCAAAACTATGATGAGGCTTTTCATTCATTCCCCTTGTTTTTTCTGTTGCGACAGACTTTGCTGACCTTGCGGTCTCGGGGAGACGCCACTGAGGAGTCATACCGAGCTTCAGCAAGGCACGGGGTAGTGGCCTGAACGGTGTTAGTTCCGCAGATGCAGCTTATTTACTCTGCAACCCTGCGCCGCCGCTCCAGGTTTTCTTGCATGCATTCCCAAAACTCAGCCTGGCTTGTCCCAGGCACCCGCTGGCATAATTTCCGGTTCCGGCCCAGGGCCAGGTAGCGTTGATAAGCGGCATCATCGCCGATATAGAGGACATTGGAGCCTACATCCGCATAGGCGTGATAGACTTCGCTGCCACGCTCAAAGGTGGTCAGTTTGCCTGGGGGAATGCTGTTCAATAGAGCCTGGCGCTTGGGCGTTTCTTCATTTACCTCCCACCGGTTAAATCCTGCGGTGGTAAGTAGATATTCCGTGGTCACTTCCTGGGAAGGGTCTGTCCACCGGTCTCCATCAGGGTCTGACCCCCTCCGGCGCAGCCGTTCATCAGTATGGCAGCCAGAATTAAGAAGATTGCCCTAACCCATATGGTTCGGTCCCATTTTACCAACATATCCCCCATCACCATAGTCCTCCTTGATGGGTAAGCCCGGCCGGGAAAACCGGCCGGACCCTCTTCCCTTTACTACTTATTCAAATAGAGATTCTCGCCCTGCAGGAACAACTTCGCCCCTTGGGCCATGGTATTCATGCCAGTTTCAATCACCTGGTTCCCCTGGGAGAACTTTTTAATGGCGCCGGCCCTTGCGGCCACCTGGTTGTTCATCTTTACTCCCTGGCCAATCATCTTCCCACCTTGACCGGCCATCTTGAAGGCATCGCTCATCATCTTCAAACCTTGTTTGGCCACGCCGGGATTCGCCAGGTTTTTCGTGAAGGTCTTGTCACCCTGGGCAAACAAGGTGGCCGCCTGAGTTTGGGTATTCCGGCCATCCTGGATAATCTTGTTCCCCTGGGCCATCTTGTCCTGGAAGCCCATCTTTACGGCCACCAAGTCGTTCATCTCCTTGCCTTTGATGACCGTGCGCTGGCCGTCGTTATACATCTTCCAGCCATCCGCCATCATCTTGTGAGCGTCTTTCAGTTCCTGGGCCACTTGGGCCGGGACCGGAGCGGCCAGGGCCAGACCCGCAAAAGCCGCGATGATACCGAATACGAACATCTTACTAACAAGACCGTTTCCTTTCATGCTCTTCTTCTCCTTTGGTTTGTATAATAGGGCGCCCCATGGCCGGGGCGCCAGGTCACTGCTATTCTGCCGGTTAATCCGAGATGCGTTTTCCATGCTCAGCGGCTTTGAGTTTCTTGATGTCTGCCGGCGACAGCTTGGGCCGGTCAATGGTCAGCGTGATCTTTTTGATCTTGCCGGTGAACTTGAACGGCGGTTGATAATCCGCGTCGTTGACCCCGGTCAGGGTGTCCGAGCCGATATCGAGGCTCTCGTCCCACTGCAGGATGAACGGCAGCGTATGCTCCATCTTTTGGGTGGCTACCTCCTTGCCGTCCACCTTAAGAACCCCGGTGCCGCCCCGGCCGATGCCGCTCAGGTTGTTGAACGCCAGCGTTCCGGGGCCGAGCCCGTCGTACTTGAAGTCAAACTCGAGCACGTGTTTGCCAGGCGAGAGCGCCTCTTGGCCCTCCCAGCGGATGCGCTTCAGGTCCACCAGGTTCCACAGGAAGACCGGCTTACCCTTGAGCACGTAGAAGCCATAACCCCCGAAGCGGCCGCCCTGCGTGATCAGCATGCCTTCGGCGCCGCCCTGGGGAATCTCCACCTCGGCCTTGAAGCTGTACGAGGTGTTGAGGAGGCTCGGCGCATCGCCGTTGGGCGTGCCGATGAGGGGGCGGGTCCAGGTAAAAACGTTCCTGCCGGCAGTAATGCTGGGTTTCGGCGTAATGAGTCGGGTCACCACGGTATCATCCAGCGGCAGCACCTGGTACTTCTTCGCCTCCTTCATGAACAATGCCTGCATCTCCTTGAGTTTGGCCGGATACTTGGCGGCCACATCGTCTGCCTGGGTCCAGTCCTTCCTGAGGTCATACAATTCCCACGGGTAGTCCATGATGCTAACCTGGGGTGGAAAATTCTTCCAGGGCGGACGCACGACCTTGGTGCTGGCTATCCAGCCATCGTGGTAGATGGCGCGGTCGGCCATCATCTCGAAATACTGGGAGTGGTGCCGGGAGGGCGCTTTGGCCTTGGCCGCATCGAAGGTGTAGGCCAGGCTCACCCCTTCGATGGGCTTCTGGGCAATGCCATCCACCACTTTAGGGGCGGGGATGCCGGTGACCTCCAGGATGGTCGGCACGATATCGATGACGTGGCTGAACTGGTTGCGGATGCCCCCCGCGTCCTTGATGCGCTGGGGCCAGGCGATGCACATGCCCTGCCGGGTGCCGCCGAAGTGCGAGGCAATCTGTTTGCACCAGCTAAACGGCGTGTCGAAGGCCCAGGCCCAGGGCAAGGCCATGTGGGGATAAGTCTTATCGGAGCCCCAAACGTCGTAGAAGTACTTCAACTGGTCGGCCACCGGGACCTCGACCCCGTTGAACATGGCGACCTCGTTGGGCGTGCCGTTCATCGTCCCTTCGGCGCTGGTGCCGTTGTCCCCCTCGATGTAGATGATGAGGGTGTTGTCCAGCTTGCCCAGGTCAGCGACGGCCTGGATGACGCGGCCGATTTCATGATCGGTATAGGCGACGTAGGCCGCGAACACATCCGCCTGGCGGACGAAAAGTTTCTTTTCGTCAGGCGTAAGCTGATCCCACCTTTTTAACAGCTTGTCAGGCCACGACGTCAGTTTGGCATTGGCAGGAATCACCCCAAGCTTCTTCTGGTTCTCGAAGATCTGCTGGCGCAGCTTGTTCCAGCCCTGGTCGAACAGGTGCATGTCACTGATCTTCTTGATCCATTCCGGGGTCGGGTTGTGTGGCGCGTGGGTGCCGCCCGGCACGTAGTAAACGAAGAACGGCTTGTCGGGCGTCAGAGCGTTCATCCGGTTGATGTAAGCGATGGCGTCGTCGGCCATGGCCGTGGTCAGGTTCCAGCCGGGCTGGCCCTGAAACGGGTAGATCTGCGTGGTGTTGCGGAAGAGGTTCGGCTCCCATTGGTTGGTGTCGCCGCCCACGAAGCCGTAAAAGTACTCGAAGCCCATGCCGGTGGGCCATTGGTCGAAAGGTCCGGCCTGGCTGGCCTGGAACTCCGGCGTATTATGGTCCTTGCCGAACCAGGAGGTGTGGTAGCCGTTCTCCAGCAGGATCCTGCCAATGGTGGCCTTGTCCCGGGTCATGATGCTGTCGTAGCCCGGGAAACCAGTGGCCATCTCTGAGATCTCGCCGAAGCCCATGGAGTGATGGTTGCGCCCGGTAATGATCGCCGCCCGGGTGGGCGAGCACAGAGCGGTGGAATGGAAATTGGTGAAACGCAACCCCATCTTGGCGATGCGGTCCAAGGCCGGCGTCGGGATGACGCCGCCGAAGGTGCTGGCCACGCCGAAGCCGGCGTCGTCGGTCATGATCAGCAAGATATTCGGTGCCCCTTTGGGCGGCACGACGGACGGCGGCCAGTACGGCTTGGATTGCGCCGCCGTATCCTTGATCACCCCGCCGAACTTCGATGGCGGCGGCGGCAGCTGCTTGCCGCTGATGGTGGTGGTGGCGCTGGGCGAGCCCGGCGCGCCACCCGCCTGAATCGGGCCCGGGGTGGCGCACATGACGCTGGCCGTCGCCAGGACGCTGCCCACCACCACCCATTTGCGGGCCTTGCTTCTACTTGCCCTTTCCGGTGAATCCATCTAGCCCTCCTCTCTTTCGGGTTACTCTGAGATCTCTTTGCCGGTCTCCAGCAAATTTTCCAGGGTGCTCTCCCACCGGAGCAGGATCAACCCCGCAATGCTCCATCTGCAAATCGTTTTAGATGGTCGCGGCATCTTTTCTTCCTTTGATCAGGAAGTCGGAAGTCTGAGGCTTCCGGTTTTGCTCTGAGCGCTTTTTAGGGCTCTCCGGATCACCACGGGGGGCCTGCCTCACCCCAGTAGCCGGGACCCCAGGTATTCCAATCCCAGGTATTCATCTGGGCTGCCTGGTACTGCTCGGCGACCAACTGGGACTGCGTCAGCAAAGCTTGAAAGTTCTGGTAATTCTGCTGGTTCCCGACATACAGGCAGCCATTGCCGCCAGCATCAGCGTAAACATAATAGACTTTGGGGCCTTTGCTGATCATGAAGATCTGCTTCTGAGGCATGTTCTGCAACCTCGCCTGTTGGGCCGGAGTGGTGGGGTAAACCTGTTTGAAGCCGGCGGCAGACAGAAGCTGCTCAGCAGTTTGCGGCGACGGTACCTGGGGGCTCAGCGGTGGGGAACTGCCCGCACATCCCAGGAGGACGAAGCTCAGGATGAAAAGGAGGCCTGCGGCCAGCCATGACTTAGGATTTGATGAAGTTGAGAGACGCACTTTCATGATTTACTCCCTTGCTGTTATGTGGTTGTTAAATATTGACTGTTACTTCCATTGGTTATCATTACCCTTGCCCAGGACATCAGGCCGTGAGCTCCAGACGGTTTACCTCTGCCGTGCTGGCTTTATCGGCTTCTTTGAGATCAATGACGGCAAACCCAGCGGCAGGACTTAGGGCCAGCAGCAGGCCCAGGCCTGCTACCACCAATCCACAGATCGTTCGTCTTCGTCGCATCATGCTTCGCTCTTTTTTATCCAAATTTATTTCTCAACTCTGGGCTCCTTGCTTTTTTCACTCCCAACCCGTGAAAGCATTACTTAACCTTCTTAACGCCTGGCGGACTCCAGCTGCCATCCAGGATCGAAGGTGGCTTGGTATTGGGCCAGTACATGCGCAGCGTCAGAGCGAAAGGCCCTTTGGGGGCGGGCAGCCAGTTGGCTTGCTTGGCCTGGCCCGGGGACTCATGTTGGAAATACAGCGTCAGCGAGCCGTCTTTATTGTATTTCAGCTTGTTCCGGGGGCTCACGGTGAGCTTATTCAGCGGGTTGGGGTAGAACCATAAGCCCGTGGGGGTGTTCTCGTACATCGTGATGGACCAGAAGGCCAGGGGGTTGACCGGCGGCAGTTGCCCTTTGGGGAAGGTCAGGGTGTACTTGTTGGTGCCCGAGAGTTTTTGCCCGGTGCTGTCGAGGTAGGTCGTCGGATATACCGAGACGTTGGGCAGTTGTGAAGGCCAACCCCTCGCGGCCCAAGCGCCGCGCTCGAGATAGTTGGTGCCGTAGCGGCCGCCGACCGTGGTCACCCGCCAGCCATTCTCGTCTTTGCCCAGTGATTCCCAAAAGGCGGCCATGCGCTTGGGCGCCATTTCAGGCACATCCTTCAGGGCCGCCTGCACCGCCGGGTCGAGCTTGCTCGGGTCAAAGGGTTTTCCCGGGACGATGCCGATCTTGGCCATGCGGGCCAGCATGGGGGCATCTTCCGGGGCCGGAGGCGCCGCGCTCCCCATGAGCTTGGTCATCAGATTGAAGTAGCCGGTCGTGCCCAGGGCGGCAATCGCCTTCTGGGGCGCTTCGGTCATGCTGAAACCCGGATTCGGATTAACCGGCGGCGCCTTGAAGGTATAGGGCTTGCCGTAGGCCGACAAAGGCACGACCTTGTACTGGGCCTGCAGGGCATGCACTTTCGCCAAGTCTTTTTTGGTGTCCAGCGCATAGGTGCGGCCCAAAATGATCATGTAGCGCGTCGGGAAACTGATATGCGTCATGCCCGCCGGCACCGTACCTTTCCAGCCCGGGCCGGTGAAGAGATAAGTCATGGCCTTGGAGCCGCTGGTGTTGGTGCCGACGCTGTTTTTGACGATCATCCACAAGTCCACCAGCTCAAAGGTGAAAAAGCGCTTCTTGATTTCGGGATGGCTGAATACTTGGGGCTCGGACAAATCCAGCCAGGCCACCGAGTAGAGGGTGTCGGCATTCGTCGCCGAGACACCGCGGTAGGTGGCCGGCGGATAACCCTTGATGTTAAAGAAGGTGCCCGTGGGAGCGCGCATTTCCTCAACCTTGGGCACGTTGCTCATCTGCACCCGGGTGACCTCGGTGGTGATGAGAGAATAGCCGTAGATGTAAGCGTCTGTGGCAATCTCCTGGGCTTCCTTGGGGGTCAGTCCCTGTGGCCCTTGGGCCTCGCCAGAGGCGGGCAACACCAGAAGAGCAGAGAGGACCAGCAACGTAAAAGCTGACTTAATAAATGCCACCGAACGATTCATAGTTATCCTCCTTTGGCTAGATTATGGCTGTGGTTCGATCTCCCCCGGGCGCCAGGTCTTGGCGAACCAAGGCTCCAAGGGGCCATAGAGGCGCAGCAAGGTGTTCCAGCTCTTGCCGGGGATGGTCTGTATCCAGTTCTTCTCCTTGCCGGCCGGGGCCTTGGGGCCGAAATAGACGTCCACCGAGCCGTCGGCGTTGACCAGGAGTCCCTTGGTTTGACTGCTCACCGCCGGCCACTTCTGATCGGTCTGCAGCATCGAGCGAGTCTGGCTGTCGTAAAGGATGACTGACCAGAAGTTCTTCACCGGGATGTTGGGCGGCAAGTGGAGCCGATAATTCTTCCCGCCGTCGAAGGGATTGCCATTGGAATCAACGAACGCCGCCATGTATTGCGACCCGACGCCGACCTTCTTCGTATCCATGGCCGGCGTGATGCCGGTGGCATAGAAGAAAAAGCCTGAGTAAGCGTTTAGCAAACGTGCGCCGTTTTTCTCGAACTTATAGCCGCCAATGAACCCGAGGCGCCAGGCGCTGTTCGGGTAGTAGTACCCGTCCGGCGTCCGCCACCGGTACATGATGGCCCGGGCCGTGGCATCACCCACCCGGGCGGCTTCGGTGAGGATCTTCTTCATCCGCTCATCCGGGGCGAACGGTTTTCCCTTGCGGATGCCAATGGCAGCCCAGAAGCCCAGCGTGGTCGGGTCGATGGAGTCCGTCGGCTCCTCCTGCATCACCTGGTTGAGGGCTTCCCAAAAGGAGTAATCCGCCGGGGCGACCATGTTGAACGCCTTGTTGGAGACGTCCACGAATTTCGGGGTCGGCGGGTTTTTGGCCTGAGACCGCGGATAAATCTTGGTGTACTTCTTCACCAGGTCCACCCCCGGTTTCGGATCGCCATTAACCAGGAAGCTGCGCCAGGCCACCCAGTTACTGAACGTCGCCGACCGGATGATGTAGTAGCCCTTCGGAACCTTGCCCTTGTAACCGGGCGGCAGCAGCAGGTACTTGCCGCCTTTGCCCTTGTCCGGCCCGGTGATGCCCACATCGCCGGTCCAGCGGTACCACATGTCATCCACCAGACCCAGCACCTTCGGAGGGACCTCCAGGACCAGCGGCCCTTTACTGAGATCGACCCAGAACCAGGTGTAGGGGGTGTTGTTGTTCGGAGTCAGCTCCAGCGTCCTGGCGTTCATCATGGTCTCAAAAATCGGCACGGTGGCATTTGCCGGTCCCACCTCCAGCGCCCCTTTGCGGTTGGCCCATTGGCTCACTACCGGTAGGCCGAGCAGATAGGCCTGCACCGCCCGCTGGAAATCCAGGTTGTCGTAGATTTTTTCGGTGCTGGCCTTGTCCGGGACCCCATCGGAGAAGTTCAGCGTCCCGAAGCGGGTCTCCACCTTGTTCGGAATGGGGATGCTCGGCGGTATGGGGGTGGTCATCTTGTATTTGGTCGCCGGGGCCGGAGCCGGGGTCTTGGTGGTTTGCTGCTGGG
>Ga0307425_1002540_pt1 | contig 10245 bp, 9 predicted proteins | sample SalMarWE160330MG_FD_202152 | JGI IMG/M metagenome (GOLD analysis project Ga0307425, IMG submission 202152) | Salt marsh sediment microbial communities from the Plum Island Ecosystem LTER, Massachusetts, United States - WE1603-30 | ecosystem: Environmental > Aquatic > Marine > Intertidal zone >...
CTCATCCGAGACAAAGACAAGCATCGTGCCGTCAGGAGAGAATTGCGGCTGAAATACGGACACATCGGGCTTTGCAACAATGCAGTTGTCTTTCTCAATCGTGGGCAGTGCGCGCCCTCCGGTCGTGAGCGTCGCCATGCGAAGTCTGCTCTCACCCCAAGCCATGTGGGGATGATCCCAGGACACCCACGCGATTCGATCTCCATCCGGGTGCCAACACGGCTGCATGTAGAAGTCACTGTCGCAGGCGATGCGCTGGGGCCAAGACTCGCCATCGGTATCGCAGATCGCGAGGCAATCGCTAACTCCGTCGCTATGGACAAACAGGATCCATCTGCCGTCCGGAGAGACGGTGGGCGCCGCCACCTCACCAAAGGCAGGTGTTATCGGTCGCGCTGCGCCGGCGGCGAGCGGCTGTCGATAGATCTTGCCGTTGCTGACGAAGTAGACAATGCCTTGGGCAACGGTGAAGTCGCCGCCTCCGTATCCGACACGGGCACGCACCGAAAGCTCGGCCGTCAAGTCACGCGCGCCCTGGCCACGTCTCTTCGCAACCAGCACTCCTCGATCGGAGCGTTCTTCCATCCAGATGAGCGTTTCTCCGTCGGAGTCCCATCTCACATCCGTAAGCCGCACCCCCATGGCCAACTGCTCGGACGTGATCGGGCTATCCCACAACCCATATGGGCGACGGTTCTTCTCCATTCCTATTTCTCCCAATACAGCGTTGCCAAATCGAGCACATAGACCGGCAAGACATGATATCCCATGAGCTTGGCATTCATCCCTTCGAGCTGATGCGGAACTTGAATCCACGCCATCACCGCATCGTCGGCGATCAACGTCTGTACCATCGCGTAAATGGTCTTTCGCTCACTTTGGTCGTTCGTATTCCGCCCACGAGAGAGGAGATCGCGGAGATAGTAGTTCGTGTACTGCCAATAGTAGGCCGAGCTTCCATCCGCCTGTGCTCGTTCGAATCCCTTGGTGAAATTCGCAGCCGGTTCGACACCCAAATCATCGGCGATCACGGTCATATCGTAGTCCCATTGGGTATATACCTGATCAAGCCATTTTCCCCACTCAAGGATCACGAGCTTGCAGTTGATGCCGACAGCACGCAATTCGTCGGCGATAACCTGGCCGGTGCGGATGTGGAACTCGTACGGCTGCGGCAGATAGATCGTCGTAGAAAACCCATTCGGATACCCCGCCTGCGCCAGGAGCGCGCGGGCCTTTGCCGGGTCGTAAGGATACATACCAACGAGGTCTACGTAATAAGGGCTGAGCGGCGTCATGTGCGAGCCGATCGAGCTTCCCCACTCAGGCTTGAGATCGGTCGCGGCAATGATCTCGTCGCGATTGATCGCGTAACAGATCGCACGCCGGACGAGAACGTTGTCGAACGGTGGCCGTGCGTCGTTCATCGCCAGGATTTGGACGATATTCTGCGGCCCGGAGACGACCTTAAGATCGTTAATGTTCTCTATTTGAAGGGCATTCTCGCCCACCATGCGATCGACCAGATCAACATCACCCGCACGCAACGCGGCAAGCGATGCCGCCTGATCGGAGATGAACTTCACGATCACACGATCCAGGAATGGGATACCCGTTTGCCAATAGGCTGTGTTCCGGACGAGAGTCAGATGATCTCCGGGTGTCCATTCCGAGAACTTGAACGGACCGGTGCCGATCGGATGCGATCTCAATGCGGCCATGTCCGAACCGGCAGGAATGATGCCAGTTCCCTTGGCCGATGCAAGGTATCCGATGAGCGGGGCGCCGGCGCCGTCCGTCACAAAACGTACGGTGAGCGGGTCGAGGACATCAATCTCGCGCACAAACGAAAACAGCGATGCATTGGGCGATGCCGTCTTTGGATCGAGAAGCGTATCGAACGTATATCTCACATCCTGCGCGGTGAGCGGTCGGCCGTTGTGAAACACTACTCCATCGCGGAGGTGAAACGTGTAGTAGGTCTCGTCGCCGTGTGTCTCAACCTCGTAGCTCGTAGCGAGGAGCGGAACAACGTCCCCATCAGCATTGTAGCGCAGCAGCGGCTCGGTAATGTTGTACATGACGATTTGAAAGCTCGCCGCCGCCGGAGTAAGAATGAGATTCAGTCCGTCCGGTTCCGCTTGCACGGCTATTGTAACTGTCCCGCCCGCTCCTGTGGCAGAAACTGCTGCACACGCCATCGCAAAGATCATGAGCAGCAAAACCATAGAATGTTTCATATATATCCGCCCTCCCACCTACTGAGAATCGCTGTTTCGCGGCACATGCCGCATCGGCCTCCACGCCGCGCATGGTAACCGTCGCCCCTTCCGTGGGCAAGCGACCTACCGTGCATCTCTAATCCTGGGGTCCAGCATGTCTCGCAGGCCATCTCCCGCCAAGTTGAAGCCGAGAACCGTAATCGCAATGGCGATACCAGGAAAGATCGCAAGCAACGGATCTAGCCCCATGAATGTCTGCGCATCGCGCAACATCCCACCCCAACTGGGATACGGCGGTTGCGTCCCAAGGCCGAGATAACTCAAGCCCGCTTCGGCAAGGATCGCGCCGGCGAACTGAAGCGTCCCTTGGATGATCAAAGGAGAAAGAATGTTCGGCATGACATGCCGCCATGCAACAGCGCTGCGGCTACGTCCTATTGCGACCGCGGCGGCAACGTATTCCTCTTCTCGTGCGGCGAGCACCGATCCGCGCGTTACACGGGCAAAGATCGGGATATTGTAAATACCGATGGCAATCATGCAATTCAAGAGGCTGGGGCCAAAGATAGATGAGAAGAGAATTGCACTCAGCACCGCCGGGAACGCATACAAGATATCCATCACCCTCATCATCGCCTCGTCTCTCATCCCTCCAGAGAACCCGGCCGCCAAGCCGCACAGTATGCCGACCAACATGCCGCCACCCACCGCCATCAACGCGACGAGGACGGAGTTGCGCGCACCCTGCATGATTCTGCTCAGTACATCGCGACCATACGGATCGGTGCCAAGAAGATGCCTCAAGCCGGGAGACGCGAGGCGTTCCGATATCTGCATCTTGATTGGGTCGTAGGGAGTATAGAACAACCCCACAATCGTCACCCCGAGGACAATTAGAATGAGGATTCCACCGACAATGAAGCTTGTGCTTCTGCGCGCTTGCCGTGAAAAGCCGTGTGAAAGTCTCATCATCACTCCAATCGGATGCGCGGGTCGAGCAGGGCATAGACAAGGTCGACCAATAGGTTCATGCCAACGACAAGGAATGCCACCAGAATCACGATGTCCTGAACCACTGGGAGATCTCGTTGCCCGATCGCCTGAAACGCCAGCCGTCCCAATCCGGGGAGGTAGAAGACGTTTTCGATAATGATCGCCCCGGCAAGAAGCGCGGAGAACTGCATTCCGACCACAGTGAGGACCGGTATGAGTGCGTTTCGCAACGCATGCTTCCATAGCACTTTGGCCTCTATGACGCCTTTTCCACGCGCCGTACGTACGTAATCCTGCTGCAACACCTCCAGCAACGCCGAGCGGCTGAGCCTTGTGATCACCGCCCCGTGGATCAGTCCGAGCGCAGTCGCAGGCAGGATCAGCGATCTCATCGCCCCCCAAACGCTTTCTCCCCATCCGACGAACCCTCCCGCGGGAAGCCACCGAAGACGGACGGAAAAGACAAGCATAAGCAGTATTCCCAACCAAAACGCTGGAACAGAGAGCCCCAACTGCGACAATACCACCATCCCGTAGTCGCCCGGACCGTTGCGGTGCGTGGCTGCGTATACCCCGGAAGGGAAGCCGATCATCGCCGCAATGATGATGGCAAGCACAGCAAGCGGTATGGTCACAGCCAACCGCGATGCGATCAGTTCTGTAATCGGTACGTTGTAGCGCAGAGATTGACCGAGTTGCGCGGTAAAGAGATCTCTCATCCACGTTCCGTATTGGACGTACAGCGGTTGATCAAGGCCGAGGCGCGTACGCAGCGCCTGCAGAGTGGCGGGATCAGCCTCAGTTCCGAGCATGATTTGTGCCGGATCACCCGGAATGATACGCATTACGACAAACACGAGCACGGAGATTAACAGACAAGATATGACGAGGCCGGCAAATCGCCGCATCAAGTAGGGAACCATTCCGCCTCCTCATAACCCGGATGCAGATTATCCATAGAATTCCGGCTATGTCACACCCTATCGGCAAATGGCGAGAAGGTCAGCCAACCGGAAACGATGCGCACAATTCGTCATCATGCGTGCTCATCGATGGCACAAGCAGCCTTTCCCTGCACGATGAAACTTCCCATCCACCGGTGTGTAAGTGCCAGTGAAAAAGAAGAACAATACCTCCTTACCTCCTTCTAGAGCAGGAAGTCGCGAGCGCAGGATCGCAAGATCCTGCGCTCGTACGTCATGATTGACTCCAGAGTCCAATTCTGTTTCCTGTATTGTCACGCGCTACTGCGTAGTATCCATATTCGTCGCTTATCTTGGTCTTGGAAGTTATCGTCCCTCCTCCCAGTTTCACGATCTTGGCCAGTGTGGCATCGATGTCATCGACCTCTATATGCACCAGTGGACCCTCGATAGAAGCTTTGCCGCGAGTGAATCCTCCGCCTATTCCATCAGGAGGGAAGAACAACGCATTGCCAGGCATTTCATTCATTGCGCCTGTCCTCCACTTGAACACGTCTTCGTAGAACGCTCTTGTCTTTGCTGCATCTGGCGTGGGAATCTCTATGTGGCAGATCGATCCGTGACTCATGACACCTCCTTTTGCACATCTATTGCCCCGTGACAACTCTAGCACGTGCAGTTACAGTGAACAAAGCGTTCGATTCCGCAACGTCCCGCGCTATTAGGTCAGTTGTCCTCGCCGTCACTATTATCGTGGCAGATGATGGATTCATGCAGCATGATGAGTTTATGGACAAGCTGATACCGCAAGTATCGCTCGATGAAATCGACTTTGCTTGCGACTTGGAGCGCGTACTCGCCGAGCAAGTGAAGTACCTGCGCGGGGTTCTGGCTACCATCATCACCAGCCGTTCAATCGAGAGTAATGCCCTGATCGACGAACTCCGCTCATACATTGCTGACAAGGATCGAGAAATATCCCGTCTTCGTGAGGAGAACGGCGAACTGCGGCAGCGCCTTCTGCCAAACCCGGGTTGAAATCACCCACCTGTATCACGTAGCTTCTCCCCACAATGAGCAATTCACAGATCGGCGAGCGATTGACGCAGGCAAGAGAGGAGTTCTCGCACCTGGAAAGGCAGATAAGCGACCCCAAGGTGATCGCAAGCCCGGAATACCGTGAACTTTCCCAGAGATACGCGCACTTGCGCGATCTCATTGAAATCGGCGCAGAATGGGAGCGCCTCAGCGGATCTATCGCCGAGGAAGAGCAGCTGTGGGAGAGCGAGGAAGAAATGCGCGAGGAGATCGAAGAAGCGCTGACAAGTGACCGGCGCTATCTGCAAGAGATTGAGAGCAAGTTCATCCGCCTCCTTATCCCTCCCGATCCCAACGATGCCAAGACCGCAATCTTCGAGATACGCGCAGGCACCGGTGGGGATGAATCGAGTCTGTTCGCCGCCGACCTGTTTCGTATGTATGCCCGTTACGCCGAGGCAAATCGATTCAAGGTCTCGCTGCTCGACAGCCACCCGACATCGATCGGCGGGTTCAAACAGGTCATGTTCGCCATCGAGGGCAAGAATGCGTACGGGCGATTCCGCTACGAATCGGGCGTTCACCGTGTTCAACGCGTGCCGGAGACGGAGTCATCCGGGCGGATTCACACTTCCACCGCCACCGTTGTTGTTCTGCCTGAAGCTGAGGAAGTTGAGATCACCATCGACCCTAACGACCTCAAGATCGATACCTTCCGTTCCACCGGTCCGGGGGGGCAGAGCGTCAATACCACTGATTCTGCCGTGCGCATCACGCACATCCCGTCCGGCCTGGTCGTAAGCTGTCAAGACGAGAAATCGCAGCACAAGAACAAGGCACAGGCGATGCGTGTGCTCCGTTCGCGATTGAAGGACCGCATGGAGAAGGAACAGGAGGAGAAGCTGTCGGCCACGCGCCGAAAACAGATTGGAACTGGCGATCGCAGCGAGAAGATACGAACCTACAACTTTCCCCAGAATCGCGTCACCGATCATCGCATCAACCTCACCCTGTACCAGCTGGGCACGATCCTTGAGGGCGATCTCGATATGCTGCTCAACAAGGTTGCGGAGGCGGCAAACGGATTGGAGACCGAAGTACCCCTATAGCAACGGCTTGCTCCACGAGAATGCCTGTGCTTGGAAGCGCCGTGCGCAGTCGGGCGGAAAGGCCTTGCGGAAATTTGTTTCACATCCGGAAGCACGTGGTTCCATCAAGCGCTACCTGCGCAGCGAAGGTTGGGCAATCGGCAATCGCTTTCTATAATGAACCCGTAGGAGGTGGCGATGGCCAGATTCATCACAAGGAGTTCCCGCAAGGCCGGCCTCCCTCCGGGTAGCGTACTCCACATCGGCGAAGTATCGCAGGCTGAAGTTAAGATTAGGCTTGTCGACTACACCGAAACCGAGCTGCGTGAGGATGAGGCAGCATCCATCGAGGAGTGTTTCCCATTCAAAGAGACCCCCACAGTTACGTGGATCAACATCGATGGCCTCCACCGAGTAGAAATCATCGAAGCACTGGGCGAACACTTCGGTCTTCACCCACTGGTTTTGGAAGACATCGTTCACACAGGCCAGCGTCCGAAGATGGAGGACTACGAGGGCACGCTGTTCATCCTGATGAAGATGCTCCGCTATGATGATGAGCGCAATGAAATCGATGATGAACAAGTCAGCATTCTCCTCGGTGCCAATTGGGTGATATCGCTCCAGGAACGCCCCGGGGATGTTTTCGACCCGCTGCGAGAGCGGATTCGCCACGGCAAAGGCAAGATACGCAGCATGGGCCCCGACTACCTCGCCTATTCGTTGATCGACGCAATCGTGGACAACTACTTCATCATACTGGAGAAGCTCGCGGACAGAGTCGAAACCCTGGACGAAAAATTGGTGGCCGACCCTTCTCCTGATGAATTGAGAGAAATCCATTCATTGAAGCGTGAACTCCTCTTCCTACGAAAGTCGGTCTGGCCGTTACGCGAGGTAATAAGCGCTCTGCAGCGAGGCGACTCATCACTGTTCGAGGCGCGAACTCTGATCTATCTGCGCGACGTGTACGATCATACGATCCAAGTGATCGACACCGTCGAGACTTTACGGGACACGATCTCCGGCATGCTGGACATCTACCTCTCCAGCGTAAGCAATCGCATGAATGAGGTGATGAAGGTGTTGACGATCATCGCCACCATCTTCATCCCATTGACGTTCGTGGCCGGCATATACGGAATGAACTTCACGAACATGCCGGAGACGAAATGGTCGTTCGGCTACTTCTGGGCACTTAGCATCATGGCGCTCGTCGCCGGAGCGATGATTATGTATTTCCGGCGGAAGAAGTGGTTCTAGTCGCAGGGGCGTGAGCCCTTCCGGCCGAAGCGTGGCAAAGGAGGAGAAGGATGACTCACAGGTGGAAATACGAACCATGGGGACAAGGCCCGGAGGGCTTCAGATATGCTGTCACCGACGTGACAGGCGAGATTATCGCGCTTGTGAGAAAGAAAGACGATGCCGCCTTCATCAGCCACATGAGCCTACGTTTCCCCCTTATCCAGCAGCAGTCTAACCGGCTGCTGACAGAAGCGCGCACGCTCCACAAAGAGATCGAAGACCTAGGCAAGGTGTCGCCGTTCGAGTAATCGTTTCATGTAACGGCGTCGCGCAGCGCAAGCTCAAGAAGCCGCTTTCGTGTCTGCGATTTAAGCCATCAACAGCCTATCTGCCCCCTATTGAGATCACGCGTTCCATCGTCTCCTCTCTCCAGACATCCCGGAGCATGCGGTCGACCGCTAACCAAGATCAGGACTGTTTCTTGACAGTCACTCACCACGCGGCTACCATAACGCCGTTGTATGGGTCTGTAGCTCAGCTGGTTAGAGCGCTCGCCTGATAAGCGGGAGGTCCCTGGTTCGAGTCCAGGCAGGCCCATTCGAAGCATTCTTCTCCACGAACAAGGCCTTGACAGTTGCACTTGAGAAGCCACACCCCATCAAGTGGCCATTTCACTTGAACAGAGTCTCCTCAGCCCCTGTGCGAAATCCAACGACATGATCCCATGGATGATCAGATCAAATCAACGACCAGGGATAGCATAACATCGGTCGACCAAGTGGGGACGTCGGGCGCCTTAGTTAGGGCGATTTGCAGCGCCAGGCTGCCAACTTCTAGATGCAGCGCCAACTCCAGAGACACTGAATGCGTAACGGCGATCAGTTCCTCTTCTGGCTTCGCCTGCAGGGTGTAGTTGGCGAACAAAGAGATATCGTTCTTGATCAGGTAATCATATGATGTGCTGATGTTCAGAACGCTCATATCCAACGAGAGGAATGGGCTGGAGAAGCTGGTTCGCAGGACAATCTGACTCGCCGGATCGGGTGCGAGCGCGGCATCCAGTGAAGCCGTAAGAAGCGCCTTTCGAGTGACCAAATCGTATCCGACACCACCCTGCAAGGCCCAACCGCAGCTTCGCGAGTCATTTTGTACGAGGATTTGTTCCTGGATGATCATCAGGGCCTCGGCGTCCAGAGGATCTCCGGATACCTCTGCAACCAAGTTGGCAATGTCAGATATGAGCGTCTGAAGCGTGTTAAACTCCATCCCTACTATGACAATGGCTGGATCGACAACTGTGCCAGAAGCATTCTCGATAAGGGTTTGAATGGCGGACATCAGCTCGTCCATCGACGTGAACTCCGCGCGCTGGCTGATCTGGTCAGCGATCAAGAGAAGCGATTCATCAGAGAGTTGTTCTTTGATCTTGCCTTTGAGAAGCAGTTCGTTCTGAATCTTCAGTGCTTTGGCCAGAGGCGTGACGTCTGAAAAACGTCCGTAGCCAACACCTGCACGTATCTCAAGATTAGACTTCTCTTGGCCTATGTCAAAGGACGTCTCTGCGCCACCGAAAGTGAATAGCAGGGGCATCTCCTCGAACATGTATGATCGAAGTGTGCCTGCTCCCTGCCCAAGTCCGCTAATTGGTACAAAATCCTGCAAAGCAATCTCTATCTTCCCTCCGAACGTCAGGCCGAACGTACCCGTGTTGAGGGACCGGTTGTAGTCGACGCCGAGACGCCCTGAGCTAATGCCGGATTCGGTGTTGATCCCGTCATCGAAATACCGGTAATTGAACGAGAAGCGCATATCATGCAGATCCATTTCAGGTGTTTGATAGTCGCACAGACGGATCGACCCGCTGATGGTGGTGAAGGAAGGAACCGAAGCCAAGAGAAGAAACACTGCTATCCAAACGCTCTTTCGCATGCGTTTTCACCTCCGCGTTGGACCTAGTATTCCACATCACTGAATGCGCTGCAACATCATAGCCCGAACCATGAGTGACAAGCGAACCAGTGCGGAAGAACTCATATGGAAAGAGGACCTATACTAGAAACAGCTCCTAATTGAGAGAGTGATACGGAAGGACGAAAGACGTCCGCAATATCTTCTTACCTGAGGGGAACGACGCACAAGCTCTTGCGTATAACATATTCGCGAGTCGTCTTCCAACGCATAGACACGCGCTGCAATGACAGCTCCTGTTTCAGGTCCCATTTGCGCTCTGCTTGGACTGCAGCTACCGCGAAGTAATACTCTCGGGAAGGTGTGCCCTATGCAGATCGTGAGGATCGGATTTGGGAGGTCGGAAGTAGTCCAACAAGGCCCACAGTATTGCTCCCGCGTGTTACAAAGCGACAACGACTGCCGTCGCTGCAGACAAGTGCGATTCCTCCATTTGTAGAACGCATTGTTCAGTTCAATGCCTTTCCCAAGCACGTTGACCCCCGTGAGGCCATTTCTCATACGAACACCACAGAGGTGCCTCCACCGCAAGAGGAGCCAACATCAAGGACGAAAGCGGTTGTCTATCTTGACAAGGCGTCTCCCGCCAGCGAATATCCTTCGTCAACTAATCATTAGAGGTCTGAACTTTGGCAAACGCAACAAGAGACAACAATACTGATCGAGATCCGCAAGAAATGACCATCGGGCAGCTCCTGATACACGTATTCCGGCTCGGTGATGATCGTATGCGTGCAAAAATGCGGGAGATAGGACTTCACCGTGCGC
>Ga0307425_1002541_pt1 | contig 10232 bp, 9 predicted proteins | sample SalMarWE160330MG_FD_202152 | JGI IMG/M metagenome (GOLD analysis project Ga0307425, IMG submission 202152) | Salt marsh sediment microbial communities from the Plum Island Ecosystem LTER, Massachusetts, United States - WE1603-30 | ecosystem: Environmental > Aquatic > Marine > Intertidal zone >...
TTGATCCCCTCTAATTAATGGGAGAATCGCCAAAAAATTATGTCAAAGAGCAAATTCCTTTCTAACTTGTTGATATTAAGGATATTCAAAATTTATCATTTTTTTTGTTTGACCAAAGGAATATAGGATGTCCCGGAATTTTCACATTCTAACATCAAAAGAAACACTAGCACAACACCTGAAGTTATTAGATGCAATATATTGAGGATTTTTAATAAATATTCTTGGATGAGTTTTCGGGCTTGTTAGGGCGAATTGAAAGGGAATCGCATTCAAGGAAAAAAATAAATGCGCGTGTAACAAAAAATACGGAAAGTGTTAAAACAATCAAATCAGACTTTATTACAATGATTCTGACTTTTTCACATTTTTAATGATTTTAATCGTAGCAATACAAATAATTCCGACGCCTAAAGGTAAATACAATAACATATCATTTCTCCTTTTTGATGCCGCGCCGGCGGCAGGAACGTGTCACTTGATCAATTAAATACTTGATGCCTTCCGGAGAATTCTTCACGGAAAACGGCTTGCGAAGAATATCGCCGTGTCCGTTGCAAAACATGACCAAATGATCCTTTTTGGCATAATCCATGGGAACGCACATCACTTTTGCGCTGCTTCCAGCAGTTTCAAAAAGAGAAAGTAGTTCTTGACTTTGGTTTCGATAAATGTTTCGTTTTTTCATGGTGGAGCTCCTTTAGTTTCTGCAGCTGCTTCATTGCAGACTGCCCATAAATTATGCCACAGGTGTAAACCCGATGGCTCATTAAACAGGGGAGCTTCACCTTTTTTATCTAAAAAATCGTTCGTTGGGGGGAATTTAAGACTTGAAATCCCCGAGCGGCGGAGTTGAGGAGGCTCCACGAGCTCACCTAAAAGGCTCGCTCGCCTCCCCAACATCTACTCTCGGAAAGGTACCAGATATTCAAAGTATGGATAACGATACGTTTCAGCGGGCGCATGGTCCTCGCGATCCGCTGAAAACGCTTGTTTGGCAATTTTTCTCGGTGAGCTAGTGGCTGATTCTATCGAGCATGTCCTGATAGACGCCATTTTCTGAACCAGATATCATTATTGCCCCCACGGTCTTGCTATAGAAATCCCATTGTTCCTGCTTATTTGGACCACCAATAATGGCATATCCGTATCCTTCCTGTTGCATAGCACAGAGAGCTGAAAGCAAAAGACAAGTACCAATCCCTTTCCTTCTATAGGATTTAGCAACACCAGATGGGCCAAAGAAGCCACGACATGTGGTGTCATAGCACGCAAAGCCTACAACCTTGCGGCCGGATGTTTTGTCTCGGAGTCTGTCTCGAGGAACGCGACACGTTGCTATGAAGCAGGACAGCGGCCAGTTCGAAAATGCCACATCACATTCGCTTGGCCAACCGACCCACGTTTCCGTGAAAGTGTCGCGTACGAACTCGACTACTGCCTCCTTCTCGTAGGCCATAGCTCGGCGTATTGTGACATCATTTTTTTTCTCAACTCCTGATATTTGTAGTAGTGCCTTTTGCGGATCAATCTCATACAGCTTTACAAGCATATCCATGTTTTCACCCTCCTTACATGTGATGGCATATATTGGTTACAGTGTAACTTGCCAAAACCTCAGGTCCAAATATCTAAATTTCAAGTACATATATCTTATTTCTTACAAAATTGCAAAAAAGGCAAAGCTCCGAAAAAGGATTTGTCCCTTATGAAAAAACGATATCACAAAAATATTGAAGCTCTGATATTTACGCTTTCATTGCAGTAATCGCCACAACTGTTGTTTGGTGATATCATATTATAGTATCACCAAAAAATCAGGCGCTTGATAGCTGCTAAAAATTGCAGAAATCCAAGGTTCCCTCGACATTTGAATATGGAAATTACTCAGAGATAAAAACAGGCCCGATTCGTGTGCTCACCATTAAATATCTCACATTGGCTAATTTGTGTGCTCGTAGCAAGAGATCAAAGGTTTTGACAAGCCTGATTTTCGTGAGGTAACTTTATTGACAATTACATCGGTATGGTTTATAATAGCTTTAAAATACAGATCGAAAGGGCAAATCCGTTGAAAGGCGGGGACGCAAAGCCGCGGGTCTAAAGTTGAAAAGCTATGACAGCCGGGCCGCCGAAGTTAATTAATAACCTTTGGGAACGCTTGCCCAAAGGTTTTTTTTGTTTTAGAGCGCTTTCACCTTATTGTCATATAATATAACAATATGTATGGAAGGAGGTGATAAAAAAAGAAGTAAATATTTGAAGAATTGTATTTATAAAATTCAGCTTATTTTACCGTGGGGGTAAAAAATGAAACGAATTTTAAAAGTTATGATACCTGTCATGCTACTCGTCATACTGGATCTTGGAGTTCTACCATCAGTGGTAGCTAAGTCACAAAATGCAATCGGGACGAGTAAAGGGATGCCAAACGGGGTCACGTAACTCTTAACATTCACGGGAAAAAAGATGTGTATCTGAACCAAGTTGTGACTAACCAGGGCATTAAAAATCTTCAGATCAGATTCTACCCGAAGGATACCATCTTATTCATCCCACTTGAGCAATAATACTGATGAGAACAATTAAAATTAGAAAGTTATGAAAGAAACCATTCTGATTGATACTAATGAAGTAATTAAGCTATTTAATTTTTCCCTTGAATCTTTAAGAAAATATAAGACTCTTGGGTTGATTAAGGCATGTGCAAAAATCGGGAGTAAAGATCTTTTCGACAAGGGAGATATATTAAAAAGAAAAAAAATTATAGAGTCATGCAAGAGAAATGGCAAAGGTCTTGATGAAATTGTAAAATACATAAAAGCAGATGATATGGATAAGAACATCCAATTCGAATTAAAAAATTTTCCAAGATCAAAGAAAGTATTAATAATAGAAGATGATGAGTCGGTATGTGAATTTTTAAAAACATATTTAATGCGTACTTTTTTTGTAAATGAATTAGAAGTTTATTATGCAACAGATGGTATATCTGGAATAAAAATTGCTCGTGAAATACCGCAAGATCTCATAATAATAGATATGGTTTTAGACGTAGGAATGGATGGAAGGGCGGTTTACAAAGAACTAATAAAGGATCCTCAAACTAACCAGTCAAAGTTTATCTTTATTTCAGGTAATTTTGAATTCAAGTCCAAGAAGGGAATATTTTTTAAAAAACCCGTAGACATGAAAAAACTCGTAGATAAAATAGAAGAATTAATCGAGTTAAAGAGGAATCAAACAAAAAAAGCTTTTTGTTGATGAAAATTCTATTTTTTAGAGAATGTAGGGCTAAAAAGCTGGATTTTTCTTTTGTATGTCAAACCTCCAGAAAGTTCTGTCATCTTATGTAAGATTATGGAGGCATAGCTGGTGATAACTTGCAACTACCTTTGTTCACTCGCAATTGTAATACGGTAATATGATATCAAAAAAATTACACCCTGTTTCTTTCTTGGAATATCTTGCCAGAAGCATTGGTTTCAAAGCTTGAATTATGAATTATAGTTGCGCTTTATTCACTATTCAAGCTTTTACACCCTTCACACCCAAGATGTGACCCCAACCTCATTTTTATTCACTATTCAAGGTTTGACACAATTCATTTAAAGTTATTGTCCTTTAGGGGCCTCTGATGCTTCTTCGGATACCCCAGTCTTCTCAGTTTTTCCAACCTCTTCAGCTTTTTCGGCTGCCTGTATCTCGAACTCAGCTTTACCCAAAATATCTCCGCTTTCAGAAACTATCTCCACATGTCCATTACCTAATCCCATATTAAGCTTTTTAGAACTCCAAGTACGCCAAGATTTTGCTTTTATAGGCAGTTGTACTCTCGCAATTTCATCATTCCCAAAATACCAAACATGATTAACATAAGTCGTATCTTCAGCTCCGCCAATTTTGGTGAAACAGTATATTTTGCCCAAATCATCAGAGAATACAGTTCCAACACCAGTTGGCTGCCGATCCTCAACAGCGGTACAAATTTGGATCTCTTCCAAAACCAATGCAGGCTGTTCCTGTGCTGCCGCTGGAATTTTTTCTTCCATTTGCTCTTTGGCCGGCTGTTGCTGTTCTACAGCTGGAGTTGTATTTTCCATTTGCTCTTTGGCAGAGTCTTCTTGCGCGAAACAGACACCTGAAAGAATCAGGGCACTCAACAATACAAATAATGTTTTTTTTAACATATTACCCTCCTTTTACATTTTATTAATGGTAAGATCTTACATTTTTTATCAAAACAGGTTGCCACGCCTTGTTGGTTTGTTCGAATGACAGATCCTGTAGCATCAATCGCATATTTTCATCTCTATCAATATTTTCTCATCATTTAAGTATTGGTGTCAAACCTTTAGTATTGGTGTCAAAGCTTGAATAGCGAACATGAGCACTTTAATCACTATTCAAGATTTGACCCCATTTCATAAAAGAGTCAAGAGCAGACTTGGCCTTATTAGACTATCCCTGTCGGATAAGGCCAACGTCTCAATCGTCACCATACGACAATCAGCTGGGAGATCAAACGCCATCGACCGACGTATGCGGATGATATGGGCTTCACTGCGGATTAGACTGCAATTGAAATTCCATGCGGTCAGTAGTTCTGAAATCAATGCTTTTCCCTTGACATGCGAAATGATTTAATAAAAAATCACAAGTGGATTGATTGGTTATATAGGTTTTTGCTAAAGAGGTAATTGTTCTGCTGATTTTTAGGGGAAATCACTCAATATATTCTGACGTAATTGCCCAATTTGATTTTTATTCTCATTAAACCAGGAAGTTAAAGGAGGTGTACCCATGAAAAAAAATCTGGTTATATTTTTGGTTCTGATCTTGGCGCTCCCGGCGTTTGCCGCGGACAGCGACCTCCTCCAGAAGGCCAAGGCTGAGGGGGAGGTATCATTTTACGCAAACATGACGGCTGTTCAGCCAATCATGGATGCGTTCAATGCCCAAACCGGTCTCAACGGCAAGTACACACGCATTTCCACCTCCAAATTCCTGCCCACGGTGCTGACCGAGTTCCAGGCCGGAAAACTCATGGCCGACGTATTGCAAGCGCCATTGCCGGTGATGGAAATGCTCAAGGCTCAGGGCGTTTTGGCGCCATACAAATCCCCGGCCGCCGCCGGCTATCCGGAATGGGCCAGCAAGGACGACCAGATCCAGGCCTTCGGCATCGAGTATGTGGGCCTGATCTACAACAAGGAACTGGTCAAGCCGGCCGACGTTCCCAAGCGCTATGAGGATCTGACCGATCCCAAATGGAAGGACAAGATCGTCATGGCCAACCCGGGCAACCATGCGACCACCATCTCCTGGCTGGTGGGACTGAAAGAAAATGTCTTTAAGTCCGAAGCCGAATGGATGAAGTTCGTCGAGGGACTCGCAGCCAACAAGCCCATGCTCGTCAAGTCGTTCGGCCCCACGCCGGCGCCTGTTGAAAGCAGCGAAAAGTCCATCGCCATCTCCATGCCCAAGTACATTATCACCAAGGCTCCGGCCCCCCTCGATTGGGCCCGGATAGAGCAGCCCCTGTTAGGAACCCCTCGCGGCATGGCCATTGCCGCCAACGCCAAGAACCCCAACGCCGCTAAACTGTTCATGGACTACTGGCTTTCCAAGAAGGCCATGGGGATGCTTGCCTCGGACGTTGGTGAATACGTTCTGGCTCCCGGCGTATTTCCGCCCATTGACGGCATGGACAAAGCCAGGGTCATCCCCATCCGGACGATGTCGGACGAAGAAATCCGCGATTGGGGGGTCAAGTTTAAGAAAATCTTTGCGCTGCCCTAATGCGAAAAAAGTAACAACCCTTTAGCCCGTCCGGTGGTAGTCAACAGCCGGACGGGCTGTTGTATTTAGAAAAGGCCCTGAGCGCGTCTGCATCCGCAACGCCCGATGCGGCCCATAAAACCCGTGCGAACGGCCAAAGACAACACAACAGAACTGCTTATGGAAATTTACATCAAGAACGTCAGCAAGTATTATTACTCCGGCGGCAAGACCATCAAAGCGCTGGACAACGTAGACTTGACGATACCGGCCAACCGGATATTCACCCTTCTCGGCCCGAGCGGATGCGGCAAGACCACTCTCTTGCGTTGCATCGTTGGTCTGGAGTCTCCTGACACCGGAGAAATCGAAATAGGCGGTGAAGTCGTCTGGTCCGGAGAGAAGAACATCTTCGTTCCCACGGAGGATCGCGGCCTGGGCATGGTCTTTCAGACCTACGCCATCTGGCCGCACATGAACGTTTTCAACAACGTGGCCTATCCTCTCCAAACCCGAAAAATGCCCAAGAACGTCATCCGAAACAAGGTCGAAAAAACGCTGCGCTTCGTGCAGATGGAGGGGCTGGAGGACCGGCCTGCGACAAAACTTTCCGGCGGGCAGCAGCAGCGTGTGGCCCTGGCCCGTGCTTTGGTCGCCGAACCCAAGGTCATCCTCTTTGATGAACCGCTTTCTAACCTGGACGCGAAACTCAGGGAAGAAACCCGAAAGGAACTGCGAACCTTTCTGACCGAGCTTCGGATCACGGCGGTCTATGTGACCCATGACCGGATCGAAGCCCTGGCCCTGTCCGACATCGTTGCGGTGATGAACAAGGGCCGGATCATCGAGACGGGTACGCCCCGGAACATCTATTTCAACGCCGACCACCGTTTTGTGGCCGACTTTATCGGCCGCGCCAACCTGATCGAGGCGACGGTAACTTCCCAAGAGGGCTCAGTGACCACGATAAACTGCGCCATCGGCAGCGTAATTTGCCGCAAGCAGGCCGACATGAAGCCAAGCGACAAAGTGACGCTCTGTCTGCGCCCCGAATTCATCCGCCTGAAACGGGGTGACGCAACCCAGGCACAAAACGTCTTCAACGGACAGATCCGGTCACTGGTTTTCATCGGCGAGGCATACGAAGGTGAGATCACCATTAATGACACCCGGCTCTTCATCAAGACCGAGCCGGACTCTGACATCAAGGTGAGGGATGCCGCCAATTTCACCGTTGATCCCGACCATTGTCTGCTGGTCACCAGGTAGGAAAGGAAAAGAACAATGGTCAACAAACGATCGGTCTTGACGCCGACCCTGATCGCCATCGTTGGTTTCCTGACCGTGTGTCCCGTAGTCATGCTGATCTTCGGGAGCTTTTCCACGGGCCTGGGAGCCTTTGGCGAATTCACCCTGGGCAAGTACATCCAGGCATACACCGACCCCGAATTGGCCGGGATCATCATTAACACGATTATCTTCGTACTCGGATCCTCGATGGTGGCCACCGGACTGGCGCTTTTCCTGGCCTATCTGAACACACGCACGGACATCCCCTTCAAATTTTTGTTCAGGATCATCTCCATCATCCCGATGATGATCCCGCATATTTTGTTCTCGGTCAGCTGGGTGCTCCTGCTGAACCCGTCCAACGGCCTGATCAACCTGTTTTTGCGTCAGATCACCGGGTTTGAAAACATGGCGATCAATATCTACTCCCTGCCGGGGATGATCCTGGTCGAGGGTCTTTTGGACCTGCCCATCGCCTATCTCATCCTGGCCCCGGCAATGGCATCTTTCGATATCGCGCTGGAGGAGTCTTCCAAAGTCTGCGGAGGCACAACACTGCGTACATTGCTTCGAGTGACCCTGCCCGTGCTGAGGCCGGCGATCCTGGCCGCTTTCATCCTGTCGCTGGTACGTAGTCTGGCCTCCTTTGCCGTACCCTCGGTTATCGGCATGCCCGGGCGGATCTTCGTACTGGCCACGCACATCTACCAGTCCATCGCCACCGGATTTGCCGCGGATTTCGGCAAGGCTGCGGCCATAGGCATGAGCGTACTGGCCACCTCCATCACGCTGATCTATGTCTACCGCTACCTGACCTCGGAAAGCGAAAAGTACGTCACCATCTCCAGCCGTGGATACCGGCCCACCGTCATCGAACTCAAAGGGGCCAAGTATCCCCTGTTCGGCATCGTCGGCATCCTGTCCATGGTCCTCATCGTCCTGCCGGTGCTGGTGCTGTTCTACACCTCGCTGGTGCCCTATTCCATGATCCCCAGCGCGAAGGCCTTCTCCATGATGAGCTGGAAGCATTGGATTGAGGTGATCAAAGACCCGATTTCGCTCTTGTCCCTTAAAAACAGCGTGTTCCTCGGCGTGGCGGGGGCGACCCTCGGGGTGACCCTGTCCATCTTCGTGGCCTACGTCATCGTCAAAGTTCGCTCCCATGCCTCCGGCATTCTGGAGACGCTCTCCTTCCTGTCCTTCTCCTTTCCGGGGATTGTCATCGGTGTGGGATTCATGTGGTTTTTTGTACGTACGCCATTGTACGCCACCATCTGGGCGCTACTCATCGGCTACATCGCCACCTATCTGCCCTACGGCGTCCGGCCCCTGACCAGTGCGTTCATCCAGGTCCACAGCCATCTGGAGGAGTCTTCGCGGGTCTGCGGGGCGGGCTCATTCACGACCATGCGTCGCATCGTCATCCCCTTGCTCATTCCGGGCATCGTTTCCGGATGGATACTCATGGCCACTATGTTCGTCAGGGAACTGACCCTGTCGGTGGTGCTTTCGCGACCGGGCACCGAAGTGCTGGCGGTCCAGATCTTCCGCTTTTCTGAGGACGGTCTTTGGGGCCAGCTGTCTGCCCTGGGCATCATGATGATCTTCATCTCCACTACCCTGGTGGTCATGGCAACCCTTGTCGGCATGAAATTCAAGCCTGTGGAAGAGGGCAGATAAGCGGACAAATTAGAAGCAATTGGCAATGTTCAATTGGGTCGGGCCATGCTAACTTATTGATATTTATGGATTAACATTCCAAAAAATAGGTGTTTTTAACGTGATAAAACACTTAGACAAATTAGGAATAATATATGATATCAAAGCGTTGATTTAAGTTGTTTTGTTGAGAAAAGATGTCCAAAATGAAGAAAAATATCTGAATCCTTTCGTAGCATTATCTTGATATCGCACCGTAGTATATTCATGGGATATGTATCAGATATCCATCCCCGAGCACTCCTTGCCATAATGCTCAATGATTAATACCAGCTAACCAGCGTGGATTAGAATAGATAGTGTTGATAAGACCTAATATTTATGGAACCTTCAACATCCATCTCCTGGCTGATTCATGATCCTTAAAGGAAAAATGTTTAATTGAGGCTTTAACAAAGTGCTTTCCAAGGGATTCTGCCACATCAGCAATTTTGGAGTCAGTCACGATGGCCACCTTGGCGATTTTACAATGATGATTACGCACAAATTTCATATGTTCAATCATCCCATTAAAATCCTCCCATCCGGGGAACCTTTCGGTCACAATGATAATCCCGTTCAATATTCCCCTTTCTTCAATGAAGGGATCAACGACCTCTGATAAGGTCAGAAAGTCCTGCGTCTCTAATTTTCCCTCAGGTTGAACAGTAAGTACTCCTGAATTCTCATCTAACTCATAGGATATCATCGGTTTCTCCAATTGTGGAAATGATCTTCAGATCCTAGGTTATTCTAACTGTATATTTCTCACCTGGCCAAAGCATTCATAAAACACTCCAAATGTTTCTGCCATTTGGTAACTTTCTCGTCTTCATCCATCTCGTCTATGAAGTTCAGCCTTTCGTCTATTTCCATATCTCGTATCTCACGAAAGGTGCATTCTTTTCGTTTTCCTTTGTACGGACAGTCTTTAAAAACGTTTAACAGCTTGTCATCAAGATCTTTAGTGATCATAATAAACCGTGTTTTTCAATTGGTGATTGCTTAGCAATATTTCAATATCAATTTAAGTCGAGTAGCCCAGGGGAATTTCACCCCCAGGCCCTCACAGAACCGTACGTGAACCTCTCGATTCATACGGCTCCTGCCAGCCATACTCTTGAAACCTCTCGGCTTCAAGCCGACGCAGAAAGCAATCCAGATCCTCCCAGTCTCCTGGTTGACTGTCACTCGTTGCGAACTGGCTCATCCCCTTCGCTCCAGCCCCATTACAGAACCTTCAACACTACTACAGGATGATCCGCCCCCTCCATGTGCATCGATACTTTCCCCCTTCGTGGTCCTCACTTATAGGGTTTTCTCTTAACATCACATAAAGAGTTGTTGGGTAGATCAGTCGTTACCGACTTTCACCCCCGCAGATCCCACCGTGCGGCTTTCCCGCAATGGGCTCCTCCCAAAGGTAACCCAAGATCAGCTGAGTTAATCGTTTTATGTGCGAA
>Ga0307425_1002543_pt1 | contig 10218 bp, 10 predicted proteins | sample SalMarWE160330MG_FD_202152 | JGI IMG/M metagenome (GOLD analysis project Ga0307425, IMG submission 202152) | Salt marsh sediment microbial communities from the Plum Island Ecosystem LTER, Massachusetts, United States - WE1603-30 | ecosystem: Environmental > Aquatic > Marine > Intertidal zone >...
TTCACAAAACATTAAGGCATTAATTTAGTCATAAAGCCCTGGTCCTTAGGGCCATATAAAAGAGTTTTGGCTCTGTCTGAAGAACCGCTGGAAGAGTTTGAAGTGAACTAAAGTTTAAAGTGAGCTAAAGTTAAGGAATTCTGACAATTATATAAAAACAGTGGAGCGAGCCGACTTCGCCATAGTGGCCTTTGGCTACCACGGTTGAAAGCGATACCATAACTTTAGGCAATTTAGATTACTTTAGGCACTTTTAACTTGCACGGCTATAAGTAAAACAGCCCCTTCTATGGGTTATATCAAAGCCGGATCCTCTTGGTCCGGATTTTTTACTTTTACGATAAGGCCACCATACCAATAAATAGGGGGGTGTGGCAAATATAAAATCAGTTCACGAAAAAGCATTGTATTCTTAGACAGAACCGGTGTAAAAGATACAATCTCTATAAACAGGATAAAGGAATTGAACATGAAAGAGAAACTCATAGAAACTCTGGATCTGGAAAACGGATTGCAATTGAATGTATATGATGCATCAAGAAAGCTGGTGGGCGATCGCTGGCTGGTTTCCCTGATTGTTCGCATGGATGTTCCGGTGACGGAAACATTGGGAAAAAACAGCCGGCAGTCAACGGAAAATATAGATGAAATAAAGGGGATGCTTGGAGACAGCGTACTGTTTGAGAAGAAAAGAGAAAAAATTTTTGTGGATACGGCTGCAAAAGAAACGGTGTTTAAAGAATTATGCGATATGTTCTTGAACAGTTCCTTAAATTATCTGTCAAAAGACATCTTTCCTAAACAGTATATACTTAAAACATACAAAGAGGAACTAAAGAAGAACTTATTGTTAAATGTCAGTAGGGATAAAGGATAACGCAATGAATTTCAAATTCTGTCCTTTATGTGGGGAACGATTGCAGCTCATCCAAAAAGGGCGTCGGAAAAGGATGCATTGCAACCAATGTCAATGGACCCATTATAAAAATCCGACGGTCGGTGTTGCTGTGATTGTATTGAAAGATAACGAACTGCTCTTGGTCAAACGAAACAGCTCCTATAAAGGGATGTGGTGTATTCCCTGCGGGCATCTTGAGTATGATGAAGATGTTCGGGTGGCAGCGAGACGTGAGTTTAAAGAAGAAACCGGGCTGGATGTGAAAATCGGGCCTGTTTTTGCCGTTTATTCTAATTTTCATGACCTGGAAAATCAGACGGTGGGAATATGGTTTGTGGGAACATCTTTCGGCGGTAAATTAGAGGCCGGGTCCGATGCCAGTGAAGCAAAATATTTTCCGTTGGATGATTTACCGCAAGAAATGGCGTTTCCAACAGATTTTCTGGTTTGCGAAAAACTCAAATCTGCATTATCGTGAATTTGCCACTACCCGTGACATACTCAGCGCATCCAGTTGCTGCTTTAGCCCCGCCATTTTCTGATTAAAGTTTTGGAGGTCGTCTTTTTTGACCGGTCCAACCGATGGAATGTCTTCTTTTAAAGGGTTGATCTGCCTACCGTTTTTCCAGAATCTATAGCAAAGGTGAGGCCCGGTGGCTAATCCGGTGGATCCCACATAACCGATGATATCCCCCTGTTTAACTTTTACTCGCGACTTGATTCCACGGGCGATTCTGGACATATGAAGATACTGGGTCGTATAGACGCCGTTATGTTTTATTTTGACATATCTGCCGTTCTGTGAGTCATAGCCGGTTTTCACCACAACCCCATCACCGGTACTCATAATTGGCGTGCCGGTTTTGGCAGCGTAATCTATGCCGAAATGAGCCTTGTATTTTTTCAGAATCGGGTGAAATCTTCGTTTCGAATAGCCTGATGTAATTCTTGAAAATTTTATGGGTGCCTTGAGAAATGCTTTTTCAAGGCTGTTTGCATGCTCATCAAAATAACTTCCATGGGCATCCTGATCAAAATAAAAAGCATAGAAAAATTTACCTTTGTGAAAAAACCTGGCGGCCTTTATCCTTCCAAGACCGATGGGTTTTCCATTAACGAATTTTTTTTCAAATATCGCCTGAAAACCGTCTCCCTTATGAAGATGATGAAAATCGATGGTCCATGCGTAAATTTCAGAAAGTTTGACGGCTAGTTCAGGGTCTAATTGCTTTTCGGTCAGGGTTTCCCATAACGATGATTCAATTGATCCTGAAACGGTTTCTGTTTCAATACGTACCGGTTTTTTCTCTAAAGAAGTCGTTATCGGATCTTCGAGTTTGAAGACCACATAATCCACAGGGTTTATTTCGTACACAAAATAGCGAACCTTTTGAGTAGGAGTATTGTCCCGGATAATGCAAAAAGGATTGCCTGCTTTAATTTTTCGTACGTCAAATACGGGTCTGGATGAAAACGCAGCAGCATGGATGACAGCTTTAGGAACCTTATACTTCGATAAGATATCCGACAGATTTTGATGGGGTTGAACCGTATCTTTTATAAGGATTAAATTTTCGCAGTTCATACCATACTCAACATACTGCTTTTTCAAGATGGGCGGTTTTTCGGAAATAGGGGCTTGGGGCTGCTCCTTGACGTCCGAACATGCAAATGCAAAAAACAACAAAATGAGCAGTGCTGCCGAGATTTTTCGATTGAATTTTTTGTCTATGGTCACGGGCGTTTTAAATTATTTTCAGATCGTGCTAAATCGCAGATGTTAACGTTGAAGAGATCGTAAAAGACTTTTATCAGTTAATCAATACTTTATTGACACCATATATCAATGAACGATAATATATTAACCGTTTCTTTTTTAACGTTTAATGATGCCGTCAAAATTTATTTCAAAAATACAAAGGTGAAAAATGAATCTTCAACGTCAGATGAAAAAGGATTTGACCTCAGCAATAAAGGCAAAAGACGAAAAGAAAAAAGACGCACTCCGTGTCATCCTTGGAGAGTTCGCAAGACTCGATAAAAAAGAACTTTCAGATGATGAAATTGTAAAGATCTTAAAAAAGTTAATGAAATCAGAAAAAGAGGTGTTGGAACAAAAAGGGGAGGCAGCAGATTCAGAGTTTATTAAAGTCATTGAGAACTATTTGCCGAAAATGGCCTCCGAAGAGGAAATTACGGCATGGATTCACCAGAACATAGATTTTTCTCAATTTAAAAACAAAATGCAGGCCATGGGTTTAGTTATGAAGCATTTCGGCGCAACGGCAGATGGTCATTTTGTAAAAACAATTATACAGAGGATGTAAAACAAAGGTGTGTGTTAACGGGTATGCTTTCCCGTTTTCCCCACTGCTAAATTAGGATTTGTCGGGCTGGGTATACTGTTCGATGACTTTCAAGTACATGGTTTTTGGATATAAGCCTGTTAAGGAAAAAACATTTTCTTTGTTTTTAACAAAAGATACATGGGGGATGCCGGTTACGCGAAACGAATTCATAAGTTCGCGATGTCGATCAACATCAATCTTGTAGATTGATACGGTTGTACTTTTTTCCTTGGCGATTTTTTCAAGAATAGGGGCAAGGTCTTTACACGGAGGGCACCAATCCGCATAGAATTCTAAAATCAACAGGCGTTCGTTAGATATCTCGATAACCTTATTAAGATGCTCCACATTGTCGATGTTGGTAATGATAGAATTGTTGGTTTGCGCTTGTGCTTTTTCGTTGGTATTATTTTTGCATGATACGATACTAAAAAGAAGAAAAACAGCAACAACGACCGCAAATGACCGGTTGCGATAAATGATGTAGTTTGATACTTTTTTCATATGATAACATCCATTAAAACAATACGTTATAGGTTTTATAAGCGTTTAACATCACGGGTTTTGAAAATAAAAGATACCCAACAATGGTTGTATTTGCAAACAAAAAAGGTCGGCTGACCGCTTAAATAAGTATTCAAGTTTCGAACCTTTAATTTTTATCGGTATCACTACAGCGTCGCAGGGTGGAAAAATTTTTAAGGTAAAATCATACTCAAAGTGATGATACGAATCGGCATGAATTGTTTTTTTATCGGAATTTATACATTTTTATATATTATGTTTGCGGTGACTACGCCCCTGTATGCCGATATCTATGTTTATGCCGACAAAGAAGGGGTGCTTCATTTTACAAACGTACCTACATCCTCCAACTCATCCAATTATAAGGTCTATATCAAAGAAACCCCTAACAAACCTTTAGAATCCAACATCACCGACCTGTATGATCATGTTATTTCAGAAGCATCTCATACCCACGGCGTTCCTTTTTCATTGCTGAAAGCACTGATCAAAACAGAATCGGATTTTAATCCCAGGGCGGTTTCAAGTGCCGGAGCAAGGGGCCTGATGCAACTTATGCCGGAAAATATCAAAACCCTTAAAATAAAAAATCCCTTTGATCCAAGGGAAAATGTAATGGGAGGTACGCGGTACCTAAAGCAATTGATCAGTCGTTTTAACGGGAAGCTGCCGCTGGCACTTGCTGCCTATAATGCAGGTCCCGGAGTTGTCGAGAAGTATCGGCAGATTCCTCCTTTCAAAGAAACAGAAAATTTTGTGAAACAGGTGATGAAATATTATTCTATTTTTAAAGAAAGTTAACCTACAAGTTAGGTATTTCTCACCAATTGGCCTCCGGCCCCTATGGCCTACGCTCCGGAGGGAATGATGGAATTAAATAGCCCGCCGGTGGGTAAACCCTCCAGAGGCGGGTAAACCTTTCTCATAACTGAGCGGTATAGACGTATTCCATAAAATCGTTACACGATTTTATTTAAAGATCAGATCTTTCTCTACAACGGTTCCTTCCTTGATTACAGCCTGTGTTTTTCCTTTGTTTGTGATAACAATTTTATCCCTGATGGCAACATTACTTTCAAACCGCACATCTCCTTTGATGATCAGTGATTCGCAATTTGTTAGTGATGGTATGCCGCTGGGAAATCTTTCGTCAAAAAGATCTATTTTCCCGTAATATTTCGGATCTAGATCGACCTGGATTGTCTTTGTTTCAGTATTTGGATTTGCAATCAGATTGTTTTCTTCAGAAAAAATAAAGCGGTCGGACCGGATCGATAAAAGGTCGTTGCATTTTTTAACCGGTAAAAAACGTGATGGAGGCACTTTAATAGCGGCCGCACCTTCAAAAAGAGATATGGCAGCGCCCATGGCGGTTTCGATCTGAAAAACCTTTGGGCTGTTTTCATCTCTGGGGTCAAGGGTTTTGGGATTGCGGATGATGGGGAGTTTTACAATCCTGCTCTTTTGAATCAATTTGTAAAGAACTTCAAGATTTATCCAGATGTTGTTGGTGTTGAAAAATCCATAGCGCTTTATGTCTCTGAATGCGTCCAGTTCATTTTCCGGGCATTGGGCCGATTCTCTTAGAATCAATCGCCCGTCTTTATGTCTTGCGATATGCCCCCCTTTTACGTCTGAAGGGGTTCTGGGTGCCACTTCCATCATAAATGGGAAACCCTTTTCAACAAAATACCCCAGAAGCGACTCATCCAATGTCGCGCCCAAATTGTCCGAATTGGAAATGAAAGCATATACGATGCCTTTGTCAAGCAGTGTGTTTAATATCCCGGACGTATAAATAGCTGAATATATATCCCCATGTCCGGGAGGATTCCATTCCAGGTCAGGATCCTTGGGCCAGTCGGCCGGAGCAAGACTTTTCTGAAGGATTTTTGGAAACTTATTCTGAATAAATAAAAGCGGTGAATCTGGCGGTTTAATTTTTGAAAGGGCGTTAAGTGTGTCCTCATGGGTGCTGAAGCTGTTCATCAGGGCTAGTTTTACCTGACGCTTTTCCGCCTGCTTTAATATGATCTCAAGAAACGTTTTTTCATTTTTTACTTTAAGAAGAGACTTTGCCCGTGTAAGTCCCATACTGGTACCCAGACCGCCGTTGAGTTTTATCATCACAGCATTTAAAGACGCATTCCGGCCGGCTTCGACATATTTTTGAATGCGATCGGCATCTTCGATACTGTCGGAGGACACTGGCCGTAAATCTTTGTCGGAGATAAGGCCGGTGGCCCCTGAAACCAATGTTTTATAATAATGAGCAAATGTATCGATGACAACAGGATGAAGGTTCTCACGTTCCATCTTTAATATAAAAGATGGGAGGTATTTGGATGCATCTAAATTTTTCTGCATAAGTTTGTAGTATCGTAATTGTAATTATTTTGTATATTGTGGCAAAATATTTCTAACGTAGTAAATCGAGCGGATACTGTTAGAGGTTTTCCCGTTTCCCGTTGGCCAGTTTGCCCGTTGTATTTGGATAATGTTTTTACGGGTTCAATCCCGCCAAAACGGGGCAGGCAAGGCTAACAGGTAACGGGAAAACCATTTCGCGTATTCTAGATTTATTTATTTAAGACGTTTAGTTTTTTGTTTGATTCCGACTTGTCCGGATTAGTTTTAAATGGGTTCGATCCACCCGGCTGGATCTTTGGTTTTACCGTACTGAATATCTGTTAATTCTGTGTAAAATCTATTTGCCATGGCGCCCACTTTGCCGTCACTGACGGTTATCACGGTATCTCCGTACTTAATTTCACCTACCGGAGAAATAACGGCTGCGGTGCCTGAACCGAAGACTTCCTCAAGTCTTCCCGAATCATGGGCATCGAGCACTTCGCTGATGCCTATTTTTCGTTCGGAAACCTTTACGTTCCACATTTTGGCAAGGGCAATCACCGAATCTCTGGTAATACCCGGGAGGATGCTTCCAGACAACATGGGGGTGATCAGTTCGCCATCGATGACGAAAAAGATGTTCATTGCGCCGACTTCTTCGATATATTCCTGCTCAATGCCGTCAAGCCACAACACCTGGGTATAACCATGCTGGTGGGCCTGCTCACCGGCATAAAGACTTGCAGCGTAATTTCCGGGAGTTTTGGCTTCACCCACACCGCCCCGAACGGCCCGCACATGGTGGCGGGTGACCCATATTTTGACAGGGTTAAACCCTTCGGGATAATAGGCACCTACAGGAGAAAAAATGATGAAAAATCGATAGGTATGCGAAGCGCGCACACCCAAAAAAGGATCTGTGGCGATGATCGTTGGCCGTATGTAAAGAGAGGTCCCCGGAGCGCTAGGCACCCAGTCTTTTTCGATGGTCAGCAGCTCTTTGAGGGCGTCTAATGCAAGATTTTCATCAATTTCAGGTATACATAACAGGCGCGAAGAGTTGTTCATCCGTTTAAAATTGTCTTTTGGACGGAAAAGTTGGACGGCGCCTGTTTCTGTCCGGTAGGCTTTAAGTCCTTCAAAAACACCCTGGCCATAATGAAGCACCATGGTTGCCGGATCCATATCTATGGATGCATAGGGCTCGATACGTGGATTATGCCATCCATCAGAAGGATTGTAATCCATGTTGAACATGTGATCCGTAAAAACGGTACCAAAACTGAGTTTGGAATCGTCAGGCTTGGTCTTTAACTGATCTGCTTTTGTAATGGTTAGTTTCATGTTACTCTCCTCCATATAGAAACCTTCAGGATGCATATGATATCAAAAAGAAAATTCGACACAAAATCTATAGCATCTTTTGAATTGAAATCAAGACTTAAGTTGCTGACATCACAGTTTTGGTAGACGATAGTTTATTTTTTCACTGGTTGACATCGGTCAGTGCTTTGGATATTAAAGACCTAAATTTAATATGAAAGAGGAAAAAATATGAATTCATCAGATCGTATGGCCGATATAGAGCCCGTTCGACTAAAATTAGGTAGCAAGTTCGATTTTAAATGTCATAAAGGCGTAAAATGTTTTACCAAATGCTGTAGGGGGATTAATATCATATTAACGCCTTATGATATTATCAGACTCAAAAGACGCTTACAGCTTACCTCGGAAGAATTTCTTGTCATGTATACCACCCCCCAGCTTTGGGAAAAAACGGATTTGCCGGTGGTAACCTTAAAGTTGATGGATGACGATTTACAGTCATGTCCTTTTGTCAAAGATGATGGTTGCATCATTTATGATGACCGGCCCACCACCTGCCGGTATTATCCTTTGGGGGTTGCTTCACTCAGCCATAAAAAGCAGGAGAGTGATGAAGGATTTTATTTTTTTGTTCATGAACCGCACTGCCTGGGGTTTGAAGAGGAAAAAGAATGGACCATCCGTGAATGGCGAGAAGATCAGGGGGTCGACATTCATGATGACATCAACGCCGAATGGACCGACCTGGTGGTGCGGAAGCGATCCTTTCCTCCCAATATTAAGCTCATTGAAGAAAGCAAAAAAATGTTTTTCTTGGTTAGCTATAATATCGATAAATTTAAAGCCTTTGTTTTTGAAAGCTCTTTCTTGGATCGATATGACATTGACGCTGAAACCATAGAAAAAATCAAAGAAGACGAGATAGCACTTTTAAAATTTGGTTTGAAGTGGCTGAAAGATGTTTTGTTTAAAGAAGGAAGTTTTAAAATGAAAGAAGATAAGGACTCTTAGAAAAGAATTTTGATGCCGGATACATCATGCTGAACATAATGATATCCGGCATCAAACCATGTTTCAATAAATGTTTGGTGTTTTGATTTAGAGCATATAATGATGATCCTATCAAAAAGTTATTTTATTAACTTTTGTGAGGTCTTCAATACGCTTCGTAATATAGTCCTTCCAATATGGATGGATCGTTTAAGCGCTTCTCAATGTCAACATTGAAGAATTCGGCCACCGGTTCCAATATTTCAGGATTATCCGTCTGCACTTTTCGTGCAGCTTTAAGCACCGTTTCCAGGCCGTTTCGCGTCATTTTTCCCAGAGGCTGCCTGCACCTGCCGGCGGGCATCCCCAGAATCGACATCAGTGTTTTGTAAGCCAGCGGGTTCCTGGCGCGGCATACCACTTCGCCAAAAGGTGTCGTTTCCATTGTTTTGACCGTTACCAGATCAAAAAGAGGTTTAAGGGCGCTGAGCCGTTTTTTTGCCTCGGTCTGGTTACCCTCCTCAAGCAGGTGAACCATCTGCGTTACCGCTTTGGGCGCAACATTCGTTGCCACGGAAATGACGCCGGAAGCCTTTATTTCAGGGTCCAACATCATTTCCAGCGTCATCCCGTCATCGCCGGACAATATGGTAAAATCCGGTCCGCAGCATCGTCTTGTATTCTTCATGTTTTCAAGATTACCGGTGGCTTCTTTGACCGTGTTAACATTATCAAACATTTCATTTAAAAATGCCAGATCTTGAGGTAACAGTTGCGCACCGGTTCTGCCCGGAATGACATAAGGAATAATTTCTATATTCGGCGCAGCTTTGGCCACCGGAGCGACATATTCTTTGCGTATTTCAAGAGAACTGGGGCCGTTGTAATATGGATCCACCAGCAGCACCGCGTCTGCACCGACCGAAACAGCATGTTTTGTTCCTTCTAGAGATTCCTTTGTGTTGTTGCTCCCGGCACCGGCAATGCAAATACACTTACCTTTGGTTTTTTCTGCAACGGTTTCTATAACACGGTTATGTTCATCCCAGCTTAAAACAGGGCTTTCTCCGGTAGTTCCCACAGCCAGTATTCCGGTAATTCCATTTTTGATCTGAAAGTCTGATAACTTGCTCAGACCTTCATAGTCGACAGCATTGTCTTTAAACGGTGTAACAATTGCCGTGAAACATCCTGCGATCATAACAGCCCCCTTTTTATTTAAATGACGTTATCTTCTTTGAAAAACAAACAGGCGCAACAAAATACATAATAAATAAAAAAATTAAAGAAGGTGAGGACTTATGTCAAGTGAAAAGTATTCAATTTTTGGAAATAACTAAATAAACCCGCCCGAAAATTTTAGGAAGTGGATGATATGGCCTAAGATCAATTTTATAACGGGCAATGAAAGAAGGATTGGCAATGGGGTTAGTATCAGACCCTTGAAAAATGTTCGCCTTGCCCCGATTTTTGTTTGGATTTGGATGGTGGTTGCAAGATCAAACACTTCCAAGGGTCTCGAATACAAAAATTTTTTCTATGGCACCACTATCGCATCCCGGTACCTCTCCCAAAAACATCTCGCCCTGCAAGCGGATTATAGAGCTTCGTAATCGCGAACTTCATAACATCGATACTTTGCATCTCCAAGATGATATTAAACAAAGTTTCTTCGCCTCCTTCCGGCAGACTACACTCATTTGAATCATCAAAGGCTAAATCTTTAAATCCCTTTTCAAGCTTCTTTTTATCTTTTTTTGTCATCGCTACCTGAATTGT
>Ga0307425_1002545_pt1 | contig 10217 bp, 6 predicted proteins | sample SalMarWE160330MG_FD_202152 | JGI IMG/M metagenome (GOLD analysis project Ga0307425, IMG submission 202152) | Salt marsh sediment microbial communities from the Plum Island Ecosystem LTER, Massachusetts, United States - WE1603-30 | ecosystem: Environmental > Aquatic > Marine > Intertidal zone >...
AGCTCATCGGCATCTTCGAGATTGTCATTTTTATCGTGGTGGTCCTGTGGGCTTCCGATGATAAGTACCACCGGGTGCAGTCCGTCTTCCCCTGGCGGGAATATGTCTTTGTCGCCTTTGCCTTCCCCATTGTCTTCACCTTCCTCATGGGGGTGATTATCACCGGATTCAACTACTTCCTGGGAGGGGAAACGGAAGTCCAGGCTGAAAGTGGGGAAACCCCCATCAACCAGATGGATGCGGTGGTGAGCCAGATCAAGCGCCTGCCCTATCTGAGTATTTTATTTCTGTTGTTGGTGACCATATTCGCCCTCTATAACATGAACCATATCATGGCCTGGCTGGGTTCTCTGGGCTATAATACCTTCCGCTTCCTGAGTTATGTGCTGGCCGGACTGGGCGTTATCGTGGTTATCTACATGCTGTTCTTCCTGTTTTTCAAATACCGCCTCAACCATAAGCACATGAAATACCAGTATTACTCTGATATTTCCGACAAGCACGGCTTGATCATCCTGGACGACCGCACCGTGCTCCACAAAAACGGCCATCTCCTGGTGAAGAACCGGCGTTGGCGGGGGCCCAAGCAGGTAGGGAAACCCTCCAGCCAGCCGGAGCTGTATTCGCCGGACTCATCCAACCAGGACCGACTGCCGTTACCCAAACCCTGATGGCCCTGACGGCTGCGGGCCGGGACGCCAGGCGCGGCCCCCGGGCCTGCCGGATTCTCATCATGGCTGCACTGCCTAGCGAAGTGCGGCCTTTTTTGCGTCGGGTCAGAGCGAGGCCCCGCCGGGACCTGGGGCTGCCGGCCTGGGAGTTTGAACCGGGGCCGGGGGTGGTGGCCCTGTCCGGGATGGGGGCGGCGGCGGCCCGTCGGGCCGGGGAGATCCTGGTGGATCGCTGCCGGCCGGACCTGTTGGTTTCCCTGGGATTCGGCGGCGCCCTGGCCCCGGGGTTGGCGGCCGGGAATCTGGTCCTGGGAGAAACCTTCCGGCACTATGACCCCGACACCCGGCAACTCCAGGCGGGCCCCAATCCGCCTCCCCCCCGGTCCCTACCTCTTCTGGAGCGCGCCCTCAAGCAGGCGGGTCTCACCGCGGTCACCGGCAGTCTGGTCACCACCACCCGCATCATCCATAAAGGACGTCAGGGAGAACTGCCGGCCGGCTTGCCCCAGCCGGTTCTGGACCTGGAAACCAGCGCCCTGGCGGAGGTGGCCGCGGCTCATGGTTTGACCTTTTTGAGCCTCAGGGCCATTACCGACGTGGCCGGGGAAGAGATCCCGGCATTTCTCCATGATGCCGGCATCCGGGAAACGACCGTGGGGGTTGGGGCGGCCCTCCGGTGGCTGGCGGCGGACTTCCGGCGGCTCAGGGACCTCTTGGCCCTCTGGCGCCGGAGCCGCGGCGCTGCCCGGACCCTGGCCCTGGCCCTGGTGGTCCTGTGGCCTTTACTGTTGGCTGCCGGGGGCGAGCTTGAGGGCCAGCCAGCTCAGGAAGGGGATATAGATGAAAATCCCCACCCAGCCCAGGCAGCTCTCCCCGATAAGGAAGGTCATGGCCAGGTTAAAGCCCAGGATGCCCAGGTAGAAGGCCGGGCCCAGCAGGGCTTGGCAAGGAAAGTGTCGCCGGCCCCAATCCCACCAGGGGGAGGGCGGCATCCGGGTGACGAGAAACTGCAAGACCCGGATGAGCACTAAGGCCACCAGCAACCAGCCCCCGAAGTTGCTCAAGGGGACGCCGAAGTAAACCCCGGGCTCGGGGTAGCCATAGAGTTGTCCCAGGAACCAGCGGTACCCCCGGAGCGCCAGGGGGTCGATGATGATATCCAGGGTGGCCATCAAGACCGCCCCCAGGATTAACGGCCGCCACGACCCCTGCATGGCGGCCTCTCCCCTCAGAAAGAAGCATCTCCCCTCCCAGCCTCCCGGGGTCAACGCCACCAGAGCCAGGGCATAACTGGCATAGGCCAGGAAGACATAGGACAGGGAATCCATCAAGGGCACCCCGGCCACCCAGATTTCCTGGTTCACCGTGGCCGGGATGTAAAGGTATTCGCCAAACGGAAAGCCGGAATGAATAGAGCAGAATTCGGCCGAGAAGGAGATGAAATATCCCAGGACCAGGAAGGCCAGGGCCCGGCCGGCCCCCAGGTGCCAGGTGGCGATCACCAGATAAGTGCCCAAAAAGATGAACACATAGGGCCTGAGCCAGATGGTGCCCGCCAGGAGTCCTAAAAAGTGGACCATACCCGTCTTCTCCCTTCGGGTCCGGGGGGCCGGCCCCCCGGACCTCAAAACCACCCTGCCCCGGAAGCGGCGTCGTTTGCCCAGGAACCATACCACAAAGCCGGTTTCACGGTCAAATGGCGGAACCCGGGACCGGGGGAAGGGAGCCAGGGCCGTCCTTCACCTGCCCCCCTGACAAAGATAGGGCCCGGGCCCAGGCAACTGGCTACTGATTTCATCATCACTCTATGGTACAATTCAATGTTAGATACATGGCTTGCGACTTGAAGAAGCACCGGCGGCACGCCGCCGCCTGGGGAGGAAGTGCTCGGTGAAGGTAGTTTTGGCCAGCACCGCCGGGTTTTGCATCGGCGTCAAACGGGCCTTGGAGATAGTCCTCAAGGCCATCAACGAAAACCAGACCAAGATTTACACCTATGGTCCCCTGATCCACAACCCTCAGGTCCTGGAATTATTGCGGGAACGGGGGATTACGATCCTGAACCCCGGGGAAAACGTCCCCCCGGGACTGGTGGTAATCAGGGCCCACGGCATTCCCCCCCAGGAACGGGCCCTGCTGGAACAGGGCCGGGGGCGCATCATCGACGCCACCTGTCCCCGGGTGGCCAAGGTCCAGGCCATCATCCGGCGCTGGGCCGCCAGAGGGTGCGCCACCCTGATCGTGGGAGATGCCGATCATCCGGAGGTCCGGGGCTTGATGGGCTACACCGAGGGGCGGGGATTCGTGGTGACCACTTCCCAGGATGTGGCGAGCTTGCCTGACCTGCAGGAACTGATTGTGGTGGCCCAAACCACCCAGAGCGAGTCCCAATTCGAGGCCCGGGTCCGGGAAATTACCGCCCGCTTGCCCCAGGCCCAGATTTTCAATACCATCTGCGATGCCACCGCCTCCCGCCAGGCCGAGGTCCAGGAACTGTCCCGGCAGGCGCAAGCCCTGGTGGTAGTGGGGGGACGCAACAGCGGCAATACCCAGAGGCTGGTGGAGATCTCCCAGGGGACCGGTATTCCCACCTACCATGTGGAGACCGAGCAGGACCTGAATCTGGTGGAGATGAGCCGGTATGAGACCGTGGGAGTGACGGCCGGCGCCTCCACTCCTCACTGGCTCATCAGCAACGTGGTGACCACCTTGAAGCATGCCTGGGCCTTCCGCCCCGGTTCCTGGACCAACTACCTGTACCGCGCCTGGCGTTTTTTCCTCAAGTCCAACCTCTATGTGGCCACCGGGGCCGGTTCCCTCAGCTACACCTCCTCCTTGCTGCAGCAAGTGGAGCCCCAGTTCACCTATTTTTTTGTGGCGTTTTTCTATGTCTATGCCATGCACCTCCTTAACCATTTTACCGACAAGGCCTCCAAGCTCAACGATCCGGTCCAGACCATATTTTACGGCCGCCACCGGCGCTTCCTCCTGGTCACCGGGGTGCTCTCCGCCTTCATGGCCCTGGGCCTGGGGGCCTACCTGGGGCTGTTGCCCTTTATCTTTGTCCTGGTTATGAGCGGCATCGGCCTGATGTACAGCTTTAAGATCATCCCGGAGCGCCTGGCCCGGGCCACCGGCATCTACCGGCTTAAGGAGATCCCGGGCTCCAAGGCCATGTTCACCGCGGTGGCCTGGGGGGTGCTGGCGGCCCTCATCCCGGTGGTCTGCTCCGACCAGGCAATTTCCGGCGCCACCGCCATCGCCTTCTTCTTCGTGGCCGGCATGATCTTCATCCGCTCCGGCCTCTTTGAGATCATGGCCATCGAAGGGGATCGGGTGATGGGCAAGGAAACTTTGGCCATCGCCCTGGGCAAAGACCGCACCTTGAACCTGTTAGCCATCGGTTCCCTGGCCTTTATCGCCATGCTGCTGGGGGCCGCCTGGGGGGGCGTCATTCCGTCCCTGGGTTACATTCTGAGCCTGTCCGGCCTCTATATGCTGAGTTATCTCATCCTCTACCGCCGCGGCATCATGGAATCCAGCCTCATGCTGGAGTCCCTGGTGGAAGGCAACATGATCCTGGCCGGGATCCTGGCCTTTATCTGGGACCCTTATAACGTGATTTTTTAAGGGTAGTAAGCAGTGAGCGGTGAGCAGGAAGCAGTGGGCAGTCAACTTTTTGGCAATACCACTCAATAATGTGCCCTGAATGTCGGGTGGGCACTGCCCACCATCCATTTTTCCCAAACTGCCGAAGGCGGCTGGTCCACATCTAATCTCCTTAATTTCTCGTTACCAAGGTCCTGCTTGGGGACGTAACTGCTCAGGAGGGTGCCTCTTACGCACCAGGAAAGGCGCATGAGGCGCGCCTTGCAGTTTCGAGAGCCGATTTGGGGACAAATGGAAAATCGGATTTTTTGAGAGACGCTCCCCGGCCGGCCGGCTGACAACTGCCTGAAACCGCAAAGGGAACCCGTTCAGGTGACCATGCATTTTTTTGCAATTTTTTATTGACAAACGTTGCGGCTCAATTTAATATGGCCGTGGGTAAAACCGGAGAGAGGAAGGAGGTGGGAGAGAAACCAATAATTATCATGCAGTTAGGGAAACACGGAAAGGAGAAACTGGTAATCACTTTCCTAAATTAAAGGGGGGAACAATGAAAAAGTTTATAGTTTTTGCGGTAGTTTTGGCTTTACTGGTGCCGGCGGCCGCCTTTGCCAAAGCCGAATTCTCTCTGGGCGGCTACGTCAAGATGCTGGTTGCCTGGGACTCCACCCAGATCAACACGTGGCTTTACTACGGGGTCCCCAGAAATAATAACCTTACCGGGCAACATGGTCGGCTGAAGTTCGATGCCGGGAACACCCGGATGAACTTCACCATCAAGGGCCCCAAACTCTGGGGCGCCAAAACCATGGCCTATATTGAGTGGGATTTTGATGGCAACGGGGGCCAGGCACCCGCTGGCTATCTGTCAACCAACAAGGGGCGCCTCGCCGTGCGGCACCTCTTTTTCCGGTTTAACTGGCCCGAGACCGAACTGCTGATGGGCCAGTACTGGTCGATGCTGACGGAAGAAGTGCCTGAGACCGTCAACTTCGGCGCCGGCACCACCGCCGGCTTCCCCTTCTGTCGGGAGCCGCAAATCAGGTTGACCCAGAATTTCGGCCTCGGCGGCGGCAAACTGATCTCCTCCATCGCGGTGGCCCAGCCGATGAACGACTTGTGGGGCCTGGGCATAAACACAAACCAGAATGCCCTCGGCAACCAATATTCCGGTGAATCTTCCGAGACCCCCAGGGTGGAAGGCCGGCTGAAGTACTCCATCGACCTGTGGGGCAAGGCTGCTTTCTGGGGGAGACCGCGTCCCTTCTCGGTGCGCCTCGGCGCCGCCTGGGAGCGGGTACGCTACGTGGGTTACAATAATTTTGGCCTGCGGACTTTTGGGCAAAGTAATTATCAGGCTATAGCCAATTGCTTTACCAAACAGGAATACCTGAACAAATATCTGGTGGAAGGCAGCCTGTTTGTGCCCCTCCTCGTCACCCACACCAAGAACCTGGCGGGCACCGCCTCCCTGCTGACCCAGTGGTGGGTGGGGCAAGGCCTGGACGCCTGGCTCGAAGATAGGTGGAATGAGGCTTCCTTCATGACCATAAACCAGACAATCGGCCTCAACAATTATTGTGATCGGGAATTGCTGAAGCGCTTCGGCGGCTTCGTCCAGTTGCAGTATTATTTCACCAACCAGTGGTATGCCAACGCCGTGTGGCTCATCAATAAGGCCTACGACGTTAACCGGACTACCTGGGTTGGAGAAACCACTGCGGATCCGTGGTTCTCGAACCAGCAATTCTACGCCTCTCTCTGGTACCGGCCCATCCAGGCGGTGAAGTTCGGTCTGGAATACACCTATGTGCGGACCAATTACTTCCAGAAGTTGAATCAAACGTTAAATACACCTTTCGCTAATGCTTTTGTTGCGGCTACTCCCCAAAAAGTGGAAGACCTCGGGGAGAACCACCGGATAATCTTCGCCGGGTACTACTTCTTCTAAGCGGAACCTGATTCGCCTGAAAGGCCCACCGGGTAAACCCGGAGGGCCTTTTTTTTGGCCTGGCGCCGGGCCTGGGCGGCGGTCGGCCCGTCTTTCTGATACCGAGTTGCGTTCAAAGAGCCATTTTTGGTAGCCGCAGGGTTTAGCCTACGCCTGTACAGGCGAGACGCCGGTGCCACCTGTTTGATTGCGACTTGAGACCTCTGCGAAAATCTCGCTTGCGTTCTTTAGTTGTTAAAATGTAGCGCAGGCGCCCTCGCCTGCGACAAGATGAGGTATGGACAGCCGAGGGCGGCTGTCCCACATCAGGATTTCGCAGAGGTCTCGACTTGGTATGAGGAGTCCTCGGTCTAGGGTCGCGTCCCCCAAATACCTTTCATACATCCAGGGCCTTAAACTCCCCATCCCCTGGGGGGAGGGGGAATAATACAAGGTAATCGGCTATAGCAATTGCCAAAAGTTTTTTCCGAATGAGATATTTAAATGAATCGTAGGGGCACCGCGTGCTGTGCCCACAAACCCTCATGGGCCTAGCACGCTATGCCCCTACAAAATGAAATTATTTTGGCTGCATAACTTTACAAACATAACCCAAAATGTGTTACCTATGTCCCCGAACGTTTGTTACCCATCTCTCCGGTCCAAACACCCATCAAGGGGGAGGGAATCAGCCAAGTCATTTATGCAAGGTATATCTGGGACAAAACACTATCCGCCGGGTGATAAGCTTTTTTCCAATCTGTAAAAAAAGTTGACAGACCTGTCTGCGGGGAAATTCCCTGATAACTCTGGAACATCTGTTTATCTAACCGCTTAGGCTTATAAGCCAATCTTTCCTTCCCTGGAACATTGTTTGCAAAAAAATTAAGAGAAATAAACTTTGCCCCAGATCTCTGCCTAAATTTGGGCGGAGGGCAATCCCGTAAAACCTGGCGGCCGGGGTCGGGCCCGGCCGGCTGTCCGGGGAGGTGGCCACCCCATGCATTAAAGCGGTCTTGTTCGGGATCGCCGGGAAATTTTCCGTGACAGGGGTCGGCTGCGAGCTAAGATAGCGGGGGAGTCAGAACCCATAAGGCCCGGGGCGGAAAACCTTTTTTCCAGGAGGCGCCGGTACATATATTTTATTGATTGCCAAAAGTTCCTGCCTTTATTTCCCTCTCCCCTTGAGGGGAGAGGGTCAGGGTGAGGGGTGAAAAAGAAAAAACTTTTGGCAACGGCTATAATCAGGGGGGATGGGATGTTATGAGTACTATTCGGAGTTGGCTGGCCGGGGTGGTGCTGGCCGCGGCGGTGCTGATGGTGCCCGCCGCCGGGCTGGCGACCGAATTCAGTCTGGGCGGCTATGTCGCCCTATACGCCATCTGGGATTCCACCCAGGTCAACAGCAACCTGTCACAGCTCATTGCCCGGAATAACGATCCCACCATGCACCACGGCCGCCTGAAGATCTCGGCGGAACGAACCCGGATGAACTTCACCATCAAAGGTCCCCAGCTCTGGGGGGCCAAGACCAGCGGCTTTATCGAGTGGGACTTTGACAACAACGGCCAGCAGTCTAGTATAGAAGGCACCGGCTGGGCCTCGACCAATAAGCCACGCCTCCGGTTACGGCACGCCATGTTCCGCCTGAACTGGCCCGAGACCGAACTACTCATGGGCCTGTACCATTCCCTGCTCACCGAGGATGGGCCTGAGGCCGCCAAGCCGGGCACCAGAGGCATCCCGGGAACATTATGGTATCGAGTGCCGCAAATCCGTCTGAGTCAAAAAATTCTGGGGGTCTTCAATCTGGCGGTGGCCATTGCCAATCCGGGGTCCGGCCCCGACAGTACTTCAAGCCCTGCCGACCAGACCGCCGCCAATAATCCTTATATAGGTGAGTCTGCCGAGACGCCGCGCCTGAGCGCCCGGATCAAGTACGAGCAGGACCTGTGGGGTAAGGCGCCCTACTATGGCAGGCCCCGGGGCTTCGTGGCCCGGGTGGCCGCCGCCTGGCAGCGCTCCCGCTACCAGGCTGTGGCCTTCAATGGGCGTATGTTTGGCCCTAATAATTACGTGGCGGTGGCGGCGGCCCAGCAAAGCCAGCAATACCTGAACCCCTGGGTGGCGGATGTGGGCCTCTTCATACCCATCCTGACGACCTCGACCCCGAATCTGGCCGGCACCCTGTCGCTGCTGACCCACTGGTACATAGGCCGGGGGCTGGATCTGGAGAAAGAGTCCACCGCAAACGACAGTTCTTATCTGCTCTTCAATAATGTGGTGGGCGGGGTACGGATGGGAGAACGTTATCTGGCCCAGCAATTCGGGGGCTACGTACAGTTGCAGTATTATCTCACCAACCAGTGGTACGTGAATTTCCTGGGGGGCATGAACCGGGTCTACGGGGTGGACCGGGACTCGTGGATAGGCATTCCGGGAGCCGACCCGGCCAAATATAACGAGCATTGTTACGCCACCCTGTGGTACCGGCCCCTCCAGGCCTTAAAGTTCGGGGTGGAGTACGCTTACGCCCGCACCGGTTACTTTCAGAAAGTCCTGACCACGACCCAGGATAACGATGTGGGCGAAAACCATCGGGTGTTGTTTGTCGGTTTTTTCTTTTTCTAAACCTGATGCCGAGTTGCGTACAAAGTGTTTTTTTGTAGCCGCAGGCTTTACCGTGAAAATCTTTTGTAGGGGCGAGCCGGCGGCTCGCCCCTACAAAAGATTTTCATTCTCGGGGTTGGCTGAAAAACGGCCATGAACCTTTAGCCTGCGCCTTCACCGGCGAGACGCCGGTGCCACCTGGTTGCTTGCGTCTCGGTATGATCCGGCTTATCCCCTCAACCAGAATAATTATCAGACCTTCAAGGCCATCAAGTCAGGAGGCCATTCACAAACACCCGCCTCGATGGCTGCGGCATTGCCGACATCGCCATGACCCCCCGGATGATTTTTATCTGGCGCCTTTCTCTCTAAAGTGAAACCGGTTGACTTCCCCAAGCCCACAGGATATTATCCCGGAGGGTTTTTGTCGTTTTTGGGTTTTAGTTAAAATGCAGTAACCTACTTACCCATTTCATAATTTAATCCATTATGAGGGTATCTGGAAGTTATTAACAAAATGCTTAAGAAGTTGTCTAAGTTTACACCAAACCAAAACCGGAGCGCATAATGCTAAAGAGATTCGCATTGATGCTGCGAGTGGGGCTCCTGCTGCTCTCCATCGCCGTCCTACTAACGGGGGGGTGCACCACCGTGAAGAAGTGGGTGGGGTATAGCCCCGGCGATGACGAAGATGAAGAACTGATTCCCCCCGAGGCCCAATCGGAAACGGTCATGATTGACGGCAAGCCTTACGTCCGCAGCAAAAACCCCTACTGGCTTACCTACCCGGAACAACCCGAGTATATCTATGTGGAAAAGGGCACGGAGTTCGTAGGCGTCCAGCAGCACATGATGAATGCCCTGGCCAAGGCCATCGGCAGAGAACAGGCCAAAGCCAGGGGCAAGTCGGTGCCCCCGGATAAGCTGCAGGAAATGGTGCGGGCCGAAGTGGATCGCATCCTCCGGGAGCAGGGGCTGGGAGGATTTGTCTCCCAGACCAAGGGCGGCCAGGCCATGGCCGTGGTGGGCCGGGCCGTGGCGGTCATCCCCGACCTGGATACGCCCCGGAGCTACGACGGGTTGAACCGCACTCTGGCCATGGCCTTGGGTAACTCTTTGGGGCGGACCAAAGATCTCAAGGTGAGCGATCCGAGTCAGGTGCAAACGGCCCTGCGCAAGGCCGGGGTGATGGGCAAGCTGACCCTTGCCAACAATATCAAGGTCCTGGGGGATGCCCTGGGGGTCCAGGGGGTTGTCCTTACCGGGGTGATGCCGCCGGAAGGCGGGGCGCAGGGAGCCATGGTCCTGCAAGTCTTTGACACCTTCACCGGCCTCAAAGAAGATGCCATCGTGGCGCCCGGCGGCCCCGGCGGCGTGAACTCCGAGGCCGCCACCAA
>Ga0307425_1002546_pt1 | contig 10211 bp, 9 predicted proteins | sample SalMarWE160330MG_FD_202152 | JGI IMG/M metagenome (GOLD analysis project Ga0307425, IMG submission 202152) | Salt marsh sediment microbial communities from the Plum Island Ecosystem LTER, Massachusetts, United States - WE1603-30 | ecosystem: Environmental > Aquatic > Marine > Intertidal zone >...
AGCTAGTTCCAGGCATCCCAGCAATCCTTCATATTCTGCAGTATTGTTGGTCCCCTGACCTAAGTATTTCCCCTTTGTCTGCAGAATATTCCCTTTCTGGTCTTGAAGCACTATACCGCATCCCGCCTCTCCGGGATTGCCCTGGCAGGAACCATCTATAAAAGCCCGGAGTTTCATGAATCCAATTCCGATTTGTTTTCATCCCAGACCAGGATTCGACCGCACACTTCGCAAAGAATGATGCGGTTCATTTTTCGTACTTCCAGCACCCTTTGCGGGGGAAGAGATTTGAAACAGCCGCCGCAGGTGCGGCGGATGATTGGGACGATTGCCTTTCCCTGCTTTGCTTTGCGAATCCGTTCATAGGTAGAAAGAATGCGATTGTTAAGGTGCCGCACTGTCTTTTCTCTCTGATCTTTCAGATAGATCTCATCTTTCTCGGTTTTGGCTATCAGTTTTTTCAGGTCCTCACTTTTCTGCACAAATTCTTTTTCTATTTCTTCCAGTATGGTTTTGTGTTTCTCGATAGCCGTTTTAAGTTGTTCCTCCTGGTCGATCAATTGAAGGATTCGGGTTTCGGTCTCGCTGGTTTCCAGTCCAACAGCTTCGATCTCCAACGAGATGGCATCATATTCCCGGTTGTTTTTTACTTCAAACAGCTGGGATTGATATTTCTTTTTCTTTTCACTCAACTCTTTTACCAGCAGCTCTTTCTCGGCCCGTTCTTTCTGGCACGCGTCCAGCTGATTTTGAAGATTAGTCGCTTCGTCAATGCTGGCCTGTTTTTTGGCGTTGAGTTTTTCTACCTGATGGGGCAGGTCACCCCTGAGGCTGATGATGTCATCCAACTGTAGGTCTATCTGCTGAAGATTAGTGAGATCTGACAATACTTTCTGCACTAATTCCTCCTCCTTAGATGGATTGCAGTATGATAGCAAAAATGCACCTCACTGAGGTGCACGCGATTGATGTGGCTGAGAAAGTAAACAATCGTTTTAACAATAGTACTGATCCCATATTAATGAACGCATTTAAACTGCTGTATAGTCAATCTCTCATTAGTGGGCCCAGGAGGACTCGAACCTCCGACCAACGGATTATGAGTCCGTCGCTCTAACCAACTGAGCTATGGGCCCGCCTAAAAATAAGAAATTCTGCATTGAATTGCAATGCTTTTATACTGCCTTTTTTGTAATAATACTACGGCTTGCCGGGAAGAAACATCGGGTTGACAAAGTCCTTTGAAACAATTATATTGTAATTTCAAATATAGAAAAATTTGGAGTTAGACTTATATGGCGTCCACTTCTGAATTCAGAAAAGGGCTGGTCCTTGAAATCAATGGTGATCTGTTCACGATAGTAGATTTCCAGCATGTAAAGCCCGGGAAGGGTGGTGCCTTCGTACGCACCAGATTAAAAAATGTAAAAACAGGGGCGGTCCTGGAAAAAACCTACCGTTCTGGAGAAAAGGTTAATGATGTTCGTCTTGAGCAGAAACCCTTTCAGTTTCTCTACAGAAGTGAATCAGAATTTGTGTTTATGGATCAGACCACCTATGAGCAGGTGACCGTTTCAGAACAGGTAGTCGGAGAAGAGAAACTGTATTTAAAAGACGGTATGGACATCGAGCTGCTTTTCCATGGAGCTCAACCTATCAGCGTGCAGCTGCCTATTTTCGTGGAAATGATCATTGAAAAAACGGATCCGGGAGTGCGGGGAGATACGGCTTCCGGAGGCTCCAAGCCAGCGACGCTTGAATCCGGGGCTGTTGTTCAGGTTCCGCTCTTTTTGGAAGAAGGAGATAAAGTAAAGGTGGATACACGGACGGGGGAGTATGTCGAGAGAGTCAAGTAGCAGTTCTCAAGGGAGAGCAATATGAATTTGACAGAGATTAAAAAGCTGATCAAACTCGTGGAAGAGAGCGGTATCGAAGAACTTGAAGTGAAGCAGGATGATGTACAGGTGCGGATCAGGAAAGGATCGAATACCGTCGCTATATCCGCCCAGCCTGCCCCGGTAATGCCGCCGGCAGCACCGGTCTCTGCGCCTCAACCGCAGACAGTAGAGAAGGGCAGGGATAATTTTATTGAGATCTGCTCGCCAATGGTGGGCACTTTTTACCGTGCACCGGCCCCGGATGCCGACTCTTATGTAAAGGTGGGTGATGAAATTAAACCGGGCCAGGTTCTTTGCATAATTGAGGCGATGAAGCTGATGAATGAGATAGAAGCTGAAATTTCGGGTAAGATCATTAAGGTTTTTCCGGAAAACGCCCAACCGATCGAATACAACCAACCGCTGTTTCTCGTGGAGAAAGCATAGGACTTTCAGGTGATACGTAAAATATTAGTAGCCAATCGGGGAGAGATAGCGCTGCGTATCATTCGTGCCTGTCGGGAACTGGGCATAGATACTGTGGCCGTCTTTTCCGAAGCGGACCGTGACAGCCTGCACGTCAGGTTTGCTGATGAAGCGGTCTGCATAGGACCTCCGGCACCGGCTCAAAGCTACCTGAATATGCCCCGTCTCATCAGTGCCTGTGAGATTACCAATGCTGACGGCATCCATCCCGGGTATGGATTTTTAGCGGAAAATGCTAATTTCGCTGATATGTGTGAATCATCCGGCATCACCTTTGTCGGGCCGACTTCCGAGATGATCTCCAACATGGGCGATAAAATATATGCAAAGAATGTCATGAAGAAAGCGGGTGTGCCCATAATTCCCGGAAGTGAGGGAGGCGTTGGCAGCGTGGAAGAAGCCCGGACCCTGGCCAAGCATATCGGTTTTCCTGTCATTATCAAGGCTGCGGCCGGGGGCGGAGGCCGCGGGATGCGTATTGTCCGGGATGAGAAAGCACTGAAGTCCGCTTTTTCCATGGCCCAGACGGAAGCGGAAGCCGCCTTCGGCAATCCGACTCTCTATATGGAACGATATTTTGAAAAACCTCGTCACATTGAAGTGCAGCTTCTGGGGGACGGACATGGGGAGGTGATAGCTCTGGGTGAACGGGAATGTTCCATCCAGCGGAAACATCAGAAACTGATCGAGGAATCCCCCTCTCCGGTGGTAAACGGAGCTCTCCGTAAAAAGATGGTAAAAGCCGCCATCTCAGGCGCCAAATCGGTGGGCTACAAAAGCGCCGGGACCATCGAGTTTCTTCTGGATGAAAATGGTGATTTTTTCTTTATGGAAATGAACACTCGCATACAGGTCGAGCATCCGGTTACGGAAATGGTATATGGAGTAGATCTTCTGAAAGAACAGATCCGGGTGGCGGCCGGCGGTAAACTGGGTGAATCTCATGCCAGCCTCGAACCGAAGGGGCACGCCATTGAGTGCCGCATTAATGCTGAGGATGCCTTCAAGGATTTTCGCCCCATGCCGGGGCTGATAACCAGTTTCCATGTGCCCGGAGGGTTCGGCATCAGGGTGGATACGCACGCGTATGCACTGTATCGTATTCCCCCATATTACGATTCGCTCCTGGCGAAAATCATCTCCCATGGGTACGACCGGGAAGAAGCCTTAAACCAGATGACCCGGGCTTTGGAGGAATTTATTATCGAAGGTGTGGTGACGACCATCCCCTTTCACAAGCAGCTGTTGATCCACCCGGATTTTGTGGCGGGCAATTTCGACACAACCTTTTTAGAGACGTTCAAACTTAAACCAGAAGAAGAATTAGAAAATTAAACCGGAGGAGCTCCCAAACCGGATCAATCTGATTTAGATAAGGAAAGGTGACGACGATGAACATACCGCAAGATTTGCTTTACACCAAGGATCATGAATGGGTGAAAATCGAAGGTGACACGGCAACAGTGGGAATTTCAGATTACGCTCAGGGTGAATTGGGTGATATCGTTTTTATTGAGCTGCCGGCTGTTGGCGACAGTACCAAGCAGTTTGAGCCCTGTGCCAGCATTGAAGCCGTGAAAGCGGTGTCTGACCTTTACGCACCTCTGTCCGGAGAGGTGACGGCAGTGAACAGTGAACTGGACGGGGATCCGCAGCTTGTCAATAAAGAACCATACCAGGCCGGATGGATACTCAAGATCAACATTGCGGATCCGGCCGAAAAAGACAAGCTGCTGTCATCTGATAAGTATAAAGAAATGGTTGGATAACTATGCCGCAAAACGGCCCCGGGGTACTGCCGGGGCCGTTTTTCTTTGCCTTTCGGCAGTAACTTTCCCTTTCAATAAAGCTCATCCCCACAGGAGGTTCGCATGGCAACTCAGCTAGACGGGAGTGTGAATCAACGCTTCAACACCCGGCTTGGACTGTTGCTCAGCGCTCTGGGAATCGCAGTGGGCACGGGTAATATCTGGCGTTTCCCCCGCATTGCCGCCCAGAACGGCGGAGACCAGGGTGCCGGTGCACTGCTCATCGCCTGGATCATTTTTCTCTTTGCCTGGAGTATTCCCCTCATCATTGCCGAATACGCCCTGGGACGCAAACATCGAAGGAGTGTTGTGGGAACCATCGCATGTGCGGCAGGAAGCAGGTATTCCTGGATGGGCGCCTTTATCGCTTTTGTATCGACTGCTATCAGTTTTTTCTACTGCGTAATCGTCGGCTGGTGCATCTTCTATTTTATTCAGATGCTCTCCCATCCGCTGCCTCAGACGACGGAGGCCTCTATGGCCATGTGGAATCAGTTCCAGAGCAGCGGCTGGCCCCTGCTCTTTCATGCACTGGCCATGGGATTCGGCGTCTGGGCCATATGGAAAGGCGTTTCTTCCATAGAACGGGTCAACAAGATTCTCATCCCCACCCTTCTTGTAATCGTGCTTCTTTCCGTCGTCCGTGCTGTCACCCTCCCGGGAGCCTGGTCCGGTATTTCCTATCTTTTCACACCACAGCTGGGGCAGCTGGCCCGGCCCAGGATATGGCTGGAGGCCCTGACCCAGAACGCCTGGGATACCGGTGCCGGCTGGGGGCTGTTTATGACGTATGCCGCGTATATGCGGCGGGAACACGGAGCCGTGAAAAATGCCTTCACCACCGGGATCGGAAACAATACTGTCTCCATTCTGGCAGCTCTGATGATTTTCAGCACCGTCTTCGCTATCCTCCAGGCCGAGATGGGAATGAGTAAACAGCAGGTGCTGGAGATCATGAAAACATCGGGCCCCGCCTCGACAGGATTGACCTTTATCTGGATGCCGCAGCTATTCGCCCGCATGTTTCTGGGGCATCCACTGGCAGTGCTCTTCTTCCTGGGATTGATGTTTGCCGGCTTTTCCTCCCTTATCGCCATGCTGGAACTCCCCACCCGTGTCCTGGTCGACGCCGGATTGAAGCGTTCCCGGGCCATCGCTATCGTGGCCGCTGCGGTATATCTCCTGGGGATCCCCGCAGCCAGGAATTTGAATTTCCTAAGCAATCAGGATTTTGTCTGGGGAGTGGCCCTTATCCTCTCAGGGGCGTTTATCGCGTTTACGCTCATCAAGATGGGCCTGAGCAAGATGCGCCGGGAGGAGATCCTCGCCGATCCCAACGACTGGAATCTCGGTATCTGGTGGGAATGGATCATGCGCTATCTTGTCCCCTTTGCGGCCACGGCGCTTCTGGTCTGGTGGCTGGCCCTCTCGGCCCAGACGGATCAGTGGTGGAATCCTTTTTCCTCCTTCTCAATTATGACCTGTGTGGCGCAGTGGGCGCTGGTTCTCTTGATTTTTATCCTGTTGAACGGGCTTATCGAACGGTACTTTGTCCGCAGAGCCGATCCATCACCTCCCGTTCGGGAGTAGGATGATTTCTCAGACAGCCGGATGTTTAAGGGAAGGGATACAGGTGGGGTTGAAGCCGATAACATGGTATCGTGAATTAGCCACCCGGAAGGGACGTGAAATGAGCGGCTGTTTCCTGGTGGAAGGAGAACGGGCCGCCGGTTATATTCTGGACTATGCCGGGGCCGACGTTCTGGAAGTGCTGATCTCTGAAGAGATACAGGTGAATTGGTCGGGACCCACGCGCCGGCTCACGGAGAAACAGTTCCGTTCAATCAGCAGCCGGACGACACCGACGGGGGTGGCCGCCGTAGTCCGTATTCCCGCTGATGTATACACAAATACCCTGCCTTCCCGGAACACAGGGAACATTCTTCTGCTGGAAGATGTCCAGGATCCGGGAAACGTGGGAACCCTGCTGCGATCAGCAGCCGCATTCGGATTCACGGGAGCGATTCTCTCCCCCGGCTGCGCCGATCCTTTCGGACCTAAGACGGTGCAGGCGACTGCCGGGAGCATTCTTTCTCTCTGGCTGCGCAGGACACCCGATTATCTTGAGCTGGCTCGCCGCCTTAAGGGGCATCCCTTTACTCTTTGCGCCCTGGATCTGCGGGGTGACAAGAGACCGGAGGATCTGCAGAGAGAAGAAAGCACCGTTCTGGCGATTGGAAACGAGGCCCGGGGGATTTCTCCCGCACTGCTGCAGCTGGCGGATAAACGGATATACATTTCCATCCGGCGGCGGCAGGCTGAATCGCTTAACGCGGCCGTGAGCGGGGCTATCTGCATCTACCTGCTGAGGAGGACGGATTGAGTCCTGTCCGGGCCTGAGGGCAACTGAGCCTGAGGGACCGGATAATTCCGCCTTAATCAGAACAGCTTAGTGATTGACATGGTGAAAAACATTCTCTATATTAATATCCTGACTTGATACTGATCAGATTGAATGGGATTAATGAAGGAGTTGCTGCATGCCCTATATTCCAACCACGGAAGAGAATAGAAAAGAGATGTTAAAGACCATAGGAGTCTCTTCATTCGAGGAACTCCTTGAGGCCATACCGGCGGAGGCCCGCTTCAGCGGTGAGCTCAATCTGCCCCGACCTCTCTCGGAACTGGAGGTGACGCGGCTGCTGAAAGAGATGGCCGCCAGGAACAAAAGCGTCGATGCCTACAGCTGCTTCCTGGGAGGCGGCGCCTATGATCACTTTGTTCCGGCCGCCGTGGGTCACATCATTTCCCGCTCAGAATTTTATACTTCCTATACACCCTATCAGCCCGAAGTATCACAGGGAAATCTGCAGGCGATTTACGAATACCAAAGCATGATCGCTCATCTCACCGGTATGGATGTCGCAAATGCCTCCATGTATGACGGCGGCAGCGCCCTGGCCGAAGCGGCCCTTCTGGCCAATAATCATACACGCAGAGAAGAGGTGCTTCTCTCCCAGACGGTACATCCCTTCTACCGACAGGTTGTGAAAACCTACTGCCATCGCAGCGGTGTCATGGTCAAAGAGATCCGCATGAAAAACGGCCGGACCGATCTGGAGCAGCTCAAAGAATTGGCCGGCGATACCACCGCCGGCGTGCTGATTCAGCATCCAAATTTCTTTGGCACTTTGGAAGAAGTTCACGAAATGGAGAAAATCACCCACGCGGCGGGCGGTCTCTTTGTGGTGTCAGTCGATCCGATCTCCCTGGGAGTGCTGGCTCCTCCCGGATCCTACAATGCCGATGTTGCCACGGGTGAAGGGCAGGGTCTGGGAAACCAGCTGAATCTGGGCGGGCCCTATGTCGGCATTTTTGCAGTAAAACAGGACCTGATCCGGAAGCTGCCCGGCCGGCTCGTGGGTGTTACGGTGGACAGGAGAGGAGAGCGCGGTTTCGTCCTGACGCTGCAGACCCGGGAACAGCATATCCGCCGGGACAAGGCCACCTCTTCTATCTGCACCAACGAGCAGCTCTGCGCTCTGGCCTCAACGGTTTACCTGGCTCTTATGGGCGGGGAAGGAGTAGCGACGGTAGCGAACCAGTCCCTGCAAAAGGCGCACTACCTGGCCGATAAACTGACCGCGATCAAGGGGGTGTCTCTCATGTTCGAAGCTCCCTTCTTCAAGGAGTTTGCTCTCGAGTGTACGGTTCCACCCGCCAAGATCATCAAATTCCTGGAGGAGGAAAAGATCTTCGCAGGGATCGATTTGAATCGTTTCGATTATGGGATCAAAAACGGGCTCCTGGTCGCAGTGACGGAAAAGAGAACCAAAGAAGAGATGGACCGGTACGCCCAGGCCTTTGCTGCCGCAATAAAATAGATCCACCTGAAATTGTTACGACGCGGCCGCCCGCCCCGCTTGGGATGAGCGGCCGTTTCCATCCCCGGCACCCGAAAGAGGAGGAGGGTCTTGACGACGCGGAAGCATCCCGCAGAAGGGGAACTCCTGCTGAAGAGTCGCAGATGGTATAAGCGCATTCTCCAGCTTGTGTCCATCCTTCCTTTTTTTCTTTCCTCAGCCTTCGCTCAAACGATCTCCCTTCCCGGTCACGCAGGGACCGGACTCATCCTCCCCCGTCTAAGTCGGATGAGAGCCGCTTCCGCATATAATTCCTCCGCGGACTACGGGCTCGTGGTCGGCCTGACCGATCCGGACGAGATGGTGAACATCAGCGGAGAGTATTCCCTCTCCGGCGATATACTGGTTCTCAACCGGGGAGTGCTGCGCATCCAGAATGCTGATTTCCGTCTGGACGGAGATATCATGGTTCACGGGGAGGGCCGCATCGAGATAGAGGAAAGCGATTTCACCATTGTCCAGAAATATATGTATGAGCACACGGCCGTGGTCATTGAAGACGGATCGCTCTCTCTCAACCAGGTTAATTTCTATTCCAGCGGCGATAGCTGGAGTCTGGGTCTGGCGGGCCGGAGCCGCTACACCCTGCGGAACGGCCGCATCACGGACGGTTTTATCACGGTTGGTCTCCTGGAAGAAAGCGCGGCTGACGTCTCGGGGACGGAGATGCCGGGAGAGTTCCTCTGTTTCGGAGAGAACAATCTTCACCTCAGCGGCTGTGATCTTATCCTGGTGTGGCTAGTCTTGCCGGATTCCAGCCACGTTGAGGCAAGTTTGCCTTCAGACTCACTGGTACGCGGATTTGCCTTTCCCTCCGGGGCGGCCCAGGCCCAGGGCATCCCTTATTCGATCCAGATCGACAGCTGCTCCGGCCTGATGTGGGGATTAATTTCAGAAACGGGATCCCAGGCGACCTTCAGCAACACCGATCTCCGAACCGTGGGTCTCATGGTCACCGGGAGTGATTCCGTGGCCGTGGCCAATGTGACCAATGGCAGCTATCACATCGACGATGTGGTCAACATCTCTGACCGTTATCTACGGCTGGTTGACTGCGGGGTCAACACCTGGAGCTTCTATCCTTCTGGCGGCTGCCGCCTTTCGGTATCGAATTCGGTTTTTGGCGAACTTCTAGCCCAGGACAGCTCGCGCGCCTATATCGACAACTCGATCTGCGACGGCAGCGGGGGCTACCTGGCTGCCTTCCATCAGTCATTTTTATTGGTGACCCGTTCCCTGATCTCTTCTCAAGTTATCGGTCGCCATCAAGGAGTGCTTGTGGGAGCCGAGTCGGCGTTCCTGGGTCCCAGGATCGAGACGGATGAAAATGCTATCTTATTTCTGGCGAATACCCAACGGTCCGCCGAACCCCGGGCGCATGGCGGGTCGGTGATCTTTGAGGCAGCTCTGCCCAGGGTAGAGGGGGAGACGGAATCCACAATCCCCATACTGGGCACAGCCCGGCTTCTTTCGGGCCCGGAGCTCCCGATCAGCTTCCAGGGATACACCCTGGAGTTTCAAGAGTCAGACGGCGGGGATTGGCAAGGGATCGGCGGGCTCTTTCCTGATCCGGTACTGGATGACACCCTGGCGGTCTGGAACACGATCGGCCTGTCTGCCGGCAACTATCTGCTGCGCCTCTCACTGCGGCACGATCTGGGCGATCCGGTGAGCATGGTTTCCTGGGCCCGATTGAATTCATCCACCACGATCGTCGAACCGTCATCAAATCCCGCATCTTTCGCACTCTCTCAGAATTATCCCAATCCCTTCAACAGTTCCACCACCATCCGGTATTCAATGGACCGTCCCTGCCGGACGGTACTGCGAGTCCTGGATGTACGGGGCCGTCAGGTTGAGGTCCTCCTGGACGAAGTAAAAGCGGCCGGTAAATATTCCATCCGGATTCACGGAGATGAGTGGCCCAGTGGCATCTACTACTTCTCGCTGGAAGCGGGTGGGAAGAGAGAGATCATTAAGGCACTCCTGCTGCGATGAGCGGTGAGAATGGGATGTCTACCATTTTTCACTCTACCTGATCAGGAAGCGATAATGTATTGATTCCATCCAAAGACAGATAGACGGGATCTTATTAACGGCTAATAGAATCATGCAAG
>Ga0307425_1002547_pt1 | contig 10209 bp, 6 predicted proteins | sample SalMarWE160330MG_FD_202152 | JGI IMG/M metagenome (GOLD analysis project Ga0307425, IMG submission 202152) | Salt marsh sediment microbial communities from the Plum Island Ecosystem LTER, Massachusetts, United States - WE1603-30 | ecosystem: Environmental > Aquatic > Marine > Intertidal zone >...
GCGTCAGCAGCGGCCGCGGGCCCAGCGATGCCGGCGTCATGCCGAACAGGCGCAGCCCATAGATGCCAAAGGCAAAGACGACGGCAACCTGGAGCAGGCCGGTCAGCCAAGTACGCAGCACCTTGCCCCCCAGGATCGTGGCTTTGCCCATCGGCGCCGCCAACAGGCGGCGAAAGGAGCCCAGCTTTTTCTCGTCATAGATCGAGCGCGCCGTGGTCTGGGCAGTCATAAAGACAAAGAGGACGGTCATGCCGGGCAGCGTGAACGCCTTCAGGTCGGGCTGCTCCACCTCGGCCTCCTGCCCCGGCAGCCTTTGCGCGACGGAGACCAACGGCTGCGCCTGCGAGCGGTCAAACTGGCTCTGCGCTTGCGCCTGCATTCGCTCTACGGAAAACGCCATCGCCCCTTGTCCCGAGCCAGCTTGCATCTCGCCCATCTGCTGCAGGGCGGACATGAGCTGGGCCTCGAGCGACATGTCGCGGGCGACGCCGTCGACCACCAGGCGCACCGCCTCCGTCTCCTCCGGGTCGGCGTTGGGACCGTTGACCAAGCGCAAAGTGCTGGGCTGACCACCGGCCATCCGTGCCGTGAACCCGGCGGGAATGGTCAACAGGCGGGCAATCTCCTTCTCGGCCAGCAGCGACGCTGCTTCGGCCTCCGCATAGGGCTGGACCAGCACCCCGCCTGCCGCGTCGAGGTTGGCGAGGAACGAGGCCGCAGCCTGGCCCCCATCCAGATCGACCACCGGCAAGGCGATGCGCGTGTCCTCTTGGCCCTGGCCGATCGCGCCGAGCGCGCCGCTAAAGGCCACGACAAAGAGCAGGGGGAGCAGGAAGAGCAGGATCAGCGAACCACGGTCCTTGATCAGGATCTGCAGGTCCTTGAGCGCGATGTCGAGCATCTTCATGGCGCTACTCCCTCAGCTTCTTGCCCGTCAGGTGGAGAAAGACGCTCTCCAGGTTGGGCTCCAGGATCTGCAGCGAAGTGAGGGCAAGATCCCGTTCGTTTAGAAAGCTGATCACGCTGACGATCGCCTGCTGGCTGTTCTCGGCGACGACCTTGACCACCGGCGTGTCTGGCAGCGGCTCGCCTTCTCGATCCTCGCCATCCTCGCCGGGTGCCGGGGGCGGGGCCACAGGCAGTGGCATCAGCTCCACCTCCCGTACTGCAGGCAGCGCCGCCATATCTGCCAGTAGGGCATCGTCGACGTGCGCCAGGCCGACCTGGATGATCCCTCCACCGAGCAAGGCGATCAGGTTCTTGATCGTGTCCAGGGCGATGATCTCGCCGTGATCGATGATCGCCACGCGGCTGCAGAGCAGCTCAACCTCTTCCATATAGTGGCTGGTATAGACGATCGACATCCGCCGGTCGCGGTTGAGGCGCATCACGCTCTCAAAGATGTGGTTGCGGCTCTGCGGGTCGACGCCCACCGTGGGCTCGTCGAGGAACAAGAGGCGGGGCTGGTGGACCAGGCCGGCAGCGATGTTGACGCGGCGCTTCATCCCGCCCGAGTATTTCTCCACCGCCTCGTCGGCGCGGTCGGTGAGGGCGACGACGCGCAGCACGTCCTCTACGCGTTCCTTCAGCTCCCGTCCGCGCAGGCCATAGGTGCGGCCAAAGAACGCCAGGTTTGCCCGCGCGCTGAGCGTCGGATAGAGCGCCAGGTCTTGCGGCACCAGGCCGTTAATCTTTTTCACCTGGGCCAGGTCGCTATGGATATCATAGCCACCGATGCGGGCCGTGCCCGCCGTCGGCTCCAGGATGCCGGTCAGCATCGAGATGACCGTCGTCTTGCCCGCGCCGTTTGGGCCGAGCAGGCCAAAGACCTCGCCCTCCTCGACCGAAAAGCTCACGCCCTTGACCGCCTCGTGGTCGCCGAACTTTTTCACCAGCCGGTCGACCTCTAGAATGGTCGGCATAATCGTGCCTCCTTTGTCTTTGTGAAGCGGCATGGGATGCCGCCCTACGCGCTGAGATGCCGGATCTATCCCCCCTTGGTAGCCAGGCGGATGCTTACCCGCCTCGCTCGGCTTGCTGCTTGGCCAGGCGTCGCTTCTGCACATCTGGGTAGAACATAAAGAAGACAAACCCGCCCAGCGCGACCCAGCCCACCCAGTCGCCGAACCGGGTGTACAGGGTGTTCGGATTCCCCAACGGCACGTCCGCCACGAGGGCAAAGGCCTCGCCGGCTGGCGCGCCCGAGCGGCGGGCCAGGATGCGCCCGTAGGGATCGACAATCGCCGACGAGTAGGCGGTGTCAGCCTTCACGGTCGGGATGCGGTTCTCGAGCGCGCGAAAGAGTGTCTGGACATAGAACACCTTCTCAAAGCCGGGAATGTAGGTCTCGAAGGTGGGGATGGCGAGCAGTTGCGCTCCCTTGCCCGCCACGATGCGCGAAGAATCGGTAAAGTTGGCGTCGTGACAGATGATCGTCGCCAACCGGCCGAGGACGGTGTCGTAGATCGGATACGTGCCTGCGGCGGGATCGGTCGCTTCGCCGGGCGGGACGTGAGTCTTGCCATAGACGTCCAGGAACTGGCCCTGCGGGGTGAGCATGACCGCTGCGTTGCGCGACTCGACGTCGTTCCAGAAGCCATAGCCGATCACGATGTGCGTATCTGTCTCGGCGGCGAGGGCCCGCAGCTCGTCTGTATACTCGACCTGGGGGTCGAACCCGATGCCTAGCTCAGGCCAGACCACAAGCTGCGCCCCCTGGGCCGCCGCAGCGCGCGTCTGCTCGGCGAGGCCCGCCAGGCGGACCTCGTGCGGCGTGTCACGGTCGATATGCGCTGGGTCGATGAAGCCGTGCTGTACCGCTGCGGCGCGGATCGTCGGTGCATCGGCAGGCGCTGTGCTAAGGATGACCAGGCTGAGGGCAACCCATGCGACCAGGGCGATACCAACACCGGCGAGCCAACTCCGAACCAGGCGCACCCCCACGGCGGGGGTACCTTCCCAGCGCCACTGCCGATCCAAGAGGGCCATAGCACCCTGGGCCAGCGCATAGTTGACGAATACCACCAATAAGCTCAGGCCATAGACGCCAAAGATCGAGACCGGCTGGATCAGCCAGGGCTGAGTATGCAGCGCGTGCCCGATGTAGCCGTGCGTGCGGACCAAGGGGATAAAGCGGCGGATCATCTCAAAGCCGACCCACTGGAGGGAGCCGCTCAACACGAACCAGCGGTACCCTGTCCGCTCGTGGAACTGGCGGATGCCCTTGACCGTGAAAAAGTCGAGCAGCGCGACCAGCACAGGGATCAGTTGGATGAAAAAGGTCTCGGCGCGGAGGCCAAAGAGGAGAGTCACGAAGTAGAGCACCCACAGATCGGTGCCAGCGATCGACGCTAGCGCCGCCCAGCGTGATGGCAGTACCCGGTACTGGGCGACCAGCATAGGCACCAGGCAAAAGAAGGCCAAGGGCCACACGTTGAAGGGTGGGAAGGCCAGGACGAGCATTCCCGCGGTGAGCAAGCCCAGCACGACGCCAACAGCGACGCGCGTGCCCACCTCACTCTCGACGGCTGCCTTTGCTTGCGAACGGGTCATCGTTGCCACGATCGTTCTCCTTTCACGTTAAGCCGAATCCTGCACTCAGTATAGCGCCTGCCGGCCCAGGCGTCATCACCTGTGGTGGGTGAACGACGGGTGATCCGGTGCGGGTGAACGAGCCGACCGGGCAAACAGATCCCCTGCGGAGACAGATGCCCTGCGGGGGATCTGTACAGGCAAGCCAAGTGCGCGGGTGTGGCCAAGATTCACCTAGCGATTGGGGTTGCGCAGCGTAACCCGGACGGCAAGCGACTCGGGAAGGCGATAGGTTCCCTCCATCTCGAGCACCCACGGGGCATAGGCGGTGAGCGCGGTCTCCTCGCCGGCCACGTCCACCTGGAGGCCCATGTCGGCCTGCCCATCCCCGTCGATGTCGACCTCTTCCTCGACCAGCGCCGGCAGCGCGTCGAGCGGTGCCCAGTCGATCTGGACAAAGCCTGTTTTGCGCTCGCCGATCAGCGCGTCAAAGACAGGACGGTGGATGGCGGCCTGGTAAGTGCCGTGATCGACCGTCTGCACCACCTCTCCACCCGTAAAGTTGGCCGAGACCTCTAGCCCGGTAGCGGTCATAAAGGGTTCGGCCAGGTAGTCAAGGCCCATGAACGAGACGAGGACGATCAGCGGGCTCAGTATAGCCGCCGCGTATCCCAGGAACGACTTGAGCTTGTTCATAGCGAACCCCTTTCCTCGATGCGCAACGCGAGAGTGGCCATCGAGGCTAGATCATGCTTCCGGTCGCGACCAACTTGAGGACGCGGTACAGGCCGGAGGTAAAGATACCGGCGCCGATGAACGACATCAAGATCATGGCCGGATAGAGGTACAGCCCGCGGGCCACGTTCGGCCGGACGCCGATGCGCGTGCCCTTGATGTGGTAGGCAATGGCTCCCTGGGGGCAGGCATCGATGCACGCCGCACATTTGGTGCACGTCAGCAGCGGCTTGCCGCTCTCCAGGCTGCTCTCGTCCAGGGAAAAGGTGGGACAACTGCGCAGGCAGCGCTGGCACTTGGAGCATTTCTCGGTGTCGATCCGCACCTCAAAGATGTTGATCTTGTTGAGAAGGGACTGCATGGCGCCAAAGGGACAAAAGAGACCGCACTGGACGCGCCGCCGCGACAGCAAGGGCAAGACGACCACCAGCCCGATAAAGAGGGAGACAAAGGTCGCAATCTGAAAGATGGCGAGGGCCGACGATGGGGCCTGGAACTCGGTGACGATCTTGAACGGGCACAGCCACTCGCAGTAGACCGGGCCATAGGTCAGCGCCGAGAGAAGCACGATCGCCAATAGGACGGCAAAGGGCAGGTAGATCCAGCGGCGATCGATACGACGGAGCAGCGGCCGCTTGCGGACGCGGATCCGCGAAAAGAGCTCGTCCCAACCCCCATAAAAGCAGCCCCAGCTACACCATCCCCGGCCCAAGGCCAGCGAACTGCCCACCCAGACAATGAACATGACCGAAAAGGCACCGTGTGCGGCGCTCGGCAAGAGCTCGCCAGGAAAGATCACCACCCGCTTGAACAGGGCAGGGATAAGGATCATGGGCATGGTCAGCGGGCAAAAGCTGGCGCCGCTGCTCAGCATCGTCGCCTCGGTCAGCATCATGCTGCCGTAGGTCTCGATCATATAGGGGACGAACTCGAGCGGCAGAGCAACGGCAACGAGGATAAAGAGCACAGCGCGGAAGCGATGCGTCTTGCCCGTGATGAAGATCAGGGCAAAGAAGGTGTTAAAGACAGCCCAGGCGATCAGCGCGGCCAAACCGAACAGCCCCACTTCGCCGGACTGGAGTACCTGCAGAGGGGTGAGTGCAGAGATGAGGGCGATAGGGAGCCACAACAGCAGTCCCTTCCACACCCCCAGCCGTGGCGGTCCTGAGAGAGCGCGAGCAGATGTGGTCATTGTAAGCCTCCTACAACCAAGAGCACACCGGCGTAGAGATAGTAGAGTGCCACGATCGCCGCTGAGAACTGGCCGATCGTGCGCAGCGGGGCGACGCGGCGAAACGCGCCCAGAAAAGAGATCGGGAGGAAATAGATCGACGTGCCCAGGAAAAACGTCAGGAACAGGGTCAGGCTGCCCCATAGGCTGTTGCTGCTCGCCGCGCCGGCAAAGGCGAGCAACAGCGGCGGGCAGACCTTCAGCCCGGCGAGAAGGCCCATGCCTACGGGCACGGCGCCCGGCCAGCGGCGTGCGCGTTGGAGGGCGCCCGTACCGGTCTGCAGCGCGCACGCCCCGGTCACCGGGGCACGCCTGCGCAAGGCCGTCACCAGCAGCAGGGCGGCGAGCCCGACATAGACGAGACCCAGCAGGACGCCCTGCCCCGCCGTGGCGCCCAGGAGCAGGCTGCCCGTCGCCCAAGCAGCGAGGCCAAAGAGCATGTACCCGCCTAGTCGCCCGATCAGGAACAGAAGGAGCGTCAGCAGGTTCTTGCGGACGCCTTTTCCTTCGCCGAGCAGGTAGGGAACGAGCACCGGGGCACAAAAGGTGAGGCAGGTCGTGCCGTTCGCAAGCCCGAGGAGGAATCCCTGCACTGCGTCCTCCTTCATTCGTCACGCATAGAACAGAGGGACATATGAACTGGATCCATGATAAGGGTCCGGAGCAACCGGGACATCACCCATGGAGGGTGATTGGAGGGTGATTGGAGACGCCGGCCGCGTTCTACCCGACGAGTCCGAGTTCCGCAGCCACAGCGGCTGCAGCGCGGCGATCGTTCACGCCCAGCTTGCCATAGACATTCTTGAGATGGGTCTTGACCGTGTTCACAGAGACGCAGAGCGCCCCGGCAATCTCGCGGTAGGTTTGTCCGGTGACCAGGAGCGACAGCACCTCGAGCTCGCGCTCGCTGAGCGGCTCGACGAGAGGGGACGAGCGAGGACGGACGGTGGACGACGGACGGCTGGCGACGGGCGGTGATGACTCGGCAAGGACGGCGGGCGAGGGCGCACCAAACGCTGCCAACAAACGACGCGCGTAATCGGGCACGAGCCGGCGTGCGGCGGCAGCGCCGAGCAGTTCACGCATCGGATCGCCCAGATCGAGAAAGGTGCGCAGGTAGCCTTCCGGCTCGGCAGCGGCGAGGGCATCGCCCAGGAAGGCGAGTGCTTCGTCGTGGTCCGCTGCCGCCACCGCTTGCAGGGCACGCGCCTGGATTGCCACCTGCCGCCAGCCGGCGTGCGAAGCCATAGCGTACAGTGCGGCCGCACGCTCGGCAGCGGCCTCCCGCCGCCCCTGCGCCAACAGCACGTGGACCTCGTTTGCCACGAGCTGCAGGTACTCGGGAAAGGAGCCACCTTCCTTGGGCCGTGGGACCTGCGCGGCGGCGACGGCAGCGGCATCGAGGTCCCCGCGCGCCAGCGCCGCGCGCGTGCGACAGACAAAGTGAAAAGAGCGCGCCACAGCCGGGTCTCCGGCTTGCGCCAGGAAGCTGCCGGCCCGATCGAGCGCCGCCTGCGACGCGGCCACGTCGCCGCACACCTGTGCGAGCACGCCCAGGGTCCCATAGCCGGCGGCGAGCAGCTCGGCGCTGCCACCCGGCGCTGCCAACTCGATCCCTCGCCGGACGTGGTCCTCGGCGGCCTCGATCTGATCCCATTCGTAACACAGCGAACCCAGGCCATAGAGGGCCAGGGCGACCACCGGTACCCGGCCGCCGTCCTCGATGATCTGCCGGAGACGCGCCGCTGCCTGGCCCAGGTGGCCCTGTGCAACGACGATCCGCGTGGCAAAAAGGCGTGCGGCGAACTCGACGTGCGCGTTCCCCGAGGCGTGCGCGGCACGCTGCGCTTCGGCGAGAGCCACCTCCGCTTCCGCCAGGCGACCGCGGTACCACTGCGCGATGCCCAGGTTGACGGCGACGATACTGCGGCTCGACAGGTCGTCCTCCGGCAAGAGCGCCAGCGCGCGTTCGGAAAAGGCCAGCGCCGCCGCGCCGTCGCCCTGCACGCGTGCCATGTGGGCCCGCGCAGTCGCAACCCCACCCAGCCACGCCCGGTTACCGTTTGCTTGCCCGGCCTCCTCGACGACCCCCAGGCACGGCTCGGCAGCATCGAACTGCTCGGTCAAGATGAGCGTCCAGGCATAATCGAGGGACAGTTGGGGACGAGCGTGTAGCTCCTCTTCCGGAAACGCTTGGCACCAGCGGCACACGGTCAGCACCTCGCCGCGCGACAGCAGCGCGCCGCTTAGCCCGGAGATGATGAGCACAGCCGCGCTCTCCCAATCCTTCGCCGAGAGGGCGTGGCGCACCGCATCGGCCGGATAGCCGTGGCCCGCGTACCAACGGCTGGCACGCCGGTGCAGCTCGGGCAGCTCCTCCTCGCCTTCGAGCCGCAGGCGGTGCGCGAGGAGGTCGCCAAACAGGCGATGGTAGCGGTACCATTCGCGCGCCGCGTCGAGCGGCACGAGAAAGAGGTTGGCGCGCTCCAGGTGGAGGAGCAAGTCGCGGCTGTCCTCCCGCCCGGTCACAGCGGCGCACAGCGGCGCGCAAAAGCGATCGAGGATCGATGTCTGGAGCAGGAATTCCTGCATGTCGGGCGACTGCTGGCTGAACACCTCTTCGATCAAGTAGTCGAGCACGTAGCGCTGGCTGCCGGCAAAGGAGCTGATCAGCCCTGCCGGATCATCGCTGCCGCGGATCGAGAGCGCGGCGAGCTGCAGGCCGGCGATCCAGCCTTCGGTACGCCGGTGCAAGGTGGCGACGTCGTGGGCGGGTAGGTTGAGTCCCATAGTGTGTTGGAGGAAATCGGCGGTCTCGCGCAGGGAAAAGTGCAGATCGCGCTGCCGGATCTCGACCATGTGGCGCCGCGCACGCAGGCGGGGCAGCGGCAGCGGCGGGTCCTCTCGCGAGAGAAGGACCAAGTGCAGCTGCGGCGGTCCATGCTCGAGCAAGAAGCCGAGGAGCCGGTGAATGGGCAGGCTCTCGATCAGGTGATAGTCATCGAGGACGAGAATGAACGGTTCGGGCGTCGCCGCCATCTCGTTGACCAGCGCGGTGAGCAACGCTGCCGGCGGTGGCGGCGTGGACGACTGGAGCGTTGCCTGGGCGGCCTGCCCGATCCGCTCGTCGATCTCTTTCAGAGCGGCGATCAGGTAGGAGGTAAACCGCGCCGGGTCATTGTCGTCGGCATCGAGCGCAAGCCAGGCGACGGGGCGGCCAACGCCGCGGATCCAGGCGGCGGCCAGCATCGTCTTGCCAAAGCCGGCAGGGGCAGAGATCAAGGTCAGTTTATGGCGCAAGCCACCGTTCAGGCGCTGGAACAGCGCCGGACGCGGCACCAGGTCCGGTGGGACGGACGGTACATAGAGCTTGGTCGTGAGGAGGGAATACGACATTGCGCCCTCCGTACGTGCAGACATGACCGTGGGAATGAGGGTAGCCGGGTTGGAGCGGAACGTTCACCGCACATAGTATAGCACGGAGGACGCAGTTTGGCAACGACCACCATTCCGCCCATTCTTGCTTCCCCGGAGGATTTGGTGCATCATCCGTACGGAGAAACGGGCACGCCTGTTCGAGGCCTTTCACAGCACCAAGCAGCTGGGATTGGGGCTGGGGCTGTACGTGAGCCGCAACATCCTCCAGGAGCACGGGGGCCGGATCGACGTGCAGAGCGAGCTGGGGTACGGGGCGACCTCTACTGTCTGGCTGCCGGCGGACGGCGCGTAAAAGAGGGCCACGGTCCTGATGCCCGGCATCTGAAGCAATCGCAGGCTGCCGATGCCGGGCGCCTTTCCAAACTCAGGCTCGATCGTGAGGCAGTAGCCACCGATCCATGCATGTCCGCGACGCGCCACAGATCACATCATTCGCGACAGCGCGGATGCAGCTCTGCGTTATGACACGATACGAGGCAGGACGCTGGCAGCAGATGGGTCCTGGGCTGCGTATCGGGCTGCATACTCGACCAAGATCGCCCGCTGGTGCGGGCTGAGGTCGTAGTGGAGCGATGGGTCGATCGCCTTCCTAGCCGCCAGGTAGGCTGCCCAGTAGCGCACCTCGTGAAGCGTGCTTTGGTCCCATACGCCAGTCGCCGGGATGCCTGACAGCCAGGGCGAAGGCAGGACGATCGCGTCTCCAAGGTGCCCGGGCGCCTGCCCCACAGCAAGCACAACGCGCAGCTCGAGGGCGCGGTCTGGAGGGCAGACCGGCCCTGCGCACAGATCCTCCAGCGCTTGCTTTGCGGCCTCGACTAACGGCTGAACATACGGCCGGTCGCGCTCGTGCGCATGGACCGTCACTCCACCATCGGTCCACTCGACCGGATCGCCCCAGAAGCCGGCGTGCGGCGCGGTGTGCACCCAGCCCAGTGCCGTCTGCCGGTAAAAACGGACCTGGCGCAGGCGGTCCTGCCCCGCGGCGACCTCGACCCAGGCGACACCGGCGGCGGCGGCCTCGCCCCACAGCTCGACGTGCTGCACCTTGGCCGCCAGATCGGGTGCATCCGAGCCGGGTTGCCCACTGTAGGTGCGTGCGAACTCGGCTTGCGCGGCCATCCACCCCGGCGCGGCCCGGTCCTGCTGTGCCAGGTAGCGCTCGATGTCGCCGCGGGCGAGGGTCTGTGCCTCGAGATCGATGACGCTCTGGATCTGAAAGGCGATGCGCTTGAGGGAGGTATGCTGGTAGCGCGAGAGGGCGATATAGCCACCGC
>Ga0307425_1002550_pt1 | contig 10206 bp, 10 predicted proteins | sample SalMarWE160330MG_FD_202152 | JGI IMG/M metagenome (GOLD analysis project Ga0307425, IMG submission 202152) | Salt marsh sediment microbial communities from the Plum Island Ecosystem LTER, Massachusetts, United States - WE1603-30 | ecosystem: Environmental > Aquatic > Marine > Intertidal zone >...
CAAATCATTTGCTGGAGAAGGTCGTCCAGGATTCGGGCTTGAAAGAAATCAGCATTGATTCCGCAGCCCAAGAGATCTTGAAGAAATATGCCTGGCCCGGAAATGTGCGTGAACTCTCCAATGTGCTTGAAAGGGTTCTATCTTCCCTGGAACGGGATGAGATTTACCTTTGCGATCTTCCTTTTCACCTTTACCGCAACAGGAAGGAGTCTCCTGAATCGGATCGTAGTGCTCTCAAGGCTGTCCAGAGCACGGCAGAGAAAGAGGCCATTCGCCACGCCCTGAGGTCCACCAACTACAATAAGGCCCAGGCAGCCGAATTACTTGGTATTCACCGGTCTGTGCTCTACAAGAAGATGAAGAAGTACAACCTTCCTCTGGTTCGCGATTAGGAGTATCCCTTACATGAATTTGGAGATTGAGGAATTTGGGAATTGCGAATTGTTGTAATGAGTTAGCTCTTAGGGAATCACCCAGATATCGAACTATCCGTCTTTTTGCGAGACCACCATCTTTGGACTATCAAAAACTCCCATTCATCCGGCCTGATAACAGGTTTTTTGTTGATACCGGGGAAACGGCCGAGGAGCGAATAGCTTTTGTCTTAAAGATATTGGAGGGGTTTGGCAATGACCCGGAGAACATATCAGAATTCATTAACAGGGTATATGCGAGCCATAATGTGGCTTTTGCATTTATTTACGGGAGCGCTGTCAATTCAAAATCGGCGCTTTATGAGATAGAAGATATCGATATCCTTGTTGTCACTCAGGGTGATAAAAAATTCGTTTATGAATGGACCGCGCCAAAAGGCACAGAAATACGTTACCTCCGTCTTTCAGAGATAAGAGATTTCCTAAAAGTGGAGAAGAGGTTTTTCACATCTGTATTCACCCAGGAATATAATGCATTAGGAGGTATTCTTGTTAACGGGCTGGTTGTGATCAAGGGTTCAGGAGATCTGGATTCAATGGTATCCGATGTAAGGCGAAATTTTTCCAAGATAGATATCAAGGCTCTTTCACAGATCGTCGAGAACGACTGCAGAAAGAGGATCGAAAAGAAGAATAGATTTGCGAAAACCAAGAGGGGATTTTCGTCCAATGATAAAAGACGATACGCCTTTCGTGGGAGTAAAGAACGTCTCACGCTTGATGAGGCCCGTTCAATGATAGATGAATCGATAAAGGGAAAGAATATTCACCCCGGAAAGGCCCCGGCCATCGCACGAAAGATTCTGAAAAGAATCAAGACGAGAGGAAGGTGTTGATATTTCACAAATCTTCAATCAACAATCGACAATTCCATGCCTTATGCCAGCCAGCGTTTCCTCCTGTGGTAATGCTTCACATCCCGGTAGCTCTTTTTCCCCACGGCGGTCAGCCCCAAGTAGAACTCCTTCACATCGGCATTGTCCTTCAGGGTTTCAGCATCACCGTCTAAGACGACGCGCCCATTCTCCATGACGTACCCGTACTCGGCATACTCGAGGGCCATGGCCGCATTCTGTTCAGCGAGGAGCATACCCACATGTTCGTCTTTATTAAGTCGCCGGATGATGCTGAATATCTCTTCCACCAGTAAGGGAGCCAGGCCCATGGAGGGCTCGTCCAAGAGCATGATCTTCGGCTTTGCCATGAGGCCACGACCGATGGCGCACATCTGCATCTCGCCCCCGGATATATAACCGGTCTTGGCGCCCTTACGTTCCCGGAGACGGGGGAAATATCCGTAGACCTTCTCCAGGGCCTCTTTAGTCCCCTTCGTGTCTCGACCCCTTGTATAGGCGCCTGTGAGAAGATCGTCTTCAACGGTCAGATGCTCAAATGTGTGTCTCCCTTCCATGATCTGGATAAGGCCCATCTTCACCAATTGGGGTGCAAACAGCCTGTCCACCCGCCTCCCATCAAATTCCACGGTCCCTTTGGTCACCTCTCCGCGCTCAGCCTTCACCAGGTTGGAGATGGCCTTCAGGGTGGTGCTCTTCCCTGCCCCATTGGCGCCCAGGAGAGAAGCGATCTGCCCTTCATAGACATCGAGGGAGACCCCCTTCAGGACCAGTATCACATGCTCGTAGATGACCTCGATGTTATTAACCTTGAGTAATGGCGTCTGCTCTGTGGCCATGATATACATTCACCTCCAACAACTGATCTAACTTAATGGCAAAATCTTTCAGACAGCTGGTTTTCCATTTCCCAGGGCAATAAGCCCCCGAAAGCAGCCTGGTTTATGCCGAAATCAGGGCGATAGTGCCCCAAGCCAAAATCCACAATCCTAATGGGGAAGGGGAGCATGTACACTCCCCCTTCCCCCAAGTTTAAGTATTGGTCTAATTACAGTCTCTTATCTTGATCTTGTGCTCTTTGGCATATTTGCCGGCTGATTTCTCAATCATCTCCCTGACAAACTTTTTCATGGGTTCTACGACGATCCCTGTCATGACCCATTTCTCGCCATCCCACTGCTGAAAGAAGACCGGTCCGCCACCCTCGTGATCTGCGCAACTGAGCTTGATGGGCTGCATAAAGCCGGCTGCGCCGATCTCTTTGAGTCTCTCCGGGGTGATGTTCAGGTTCTCAAAGCCCCATCGCACCTCGTCACCGTTGAGCACCTTGTTCCCGAACTTCTTCTGGGCTGTCAGGATGGCCTCAGTGTTGACGATTCCTGCATAAACTCCCCTGTTATAGTAAACCGAGCCCACACGGGTGAATGCCATATGCCCTTTCATTACGCCATAGACCTTATCGACGATCTCCTGGATAACAGGAAAGTCTCTGCCAACACCATGCCAGTTCGCGGAGTAATAACCCTTGGCTGCCGGACCTGCAGGGAGCACGTCCTCTTCGGATCCGCACCACCAGACACCGAGAATCCTGTTGCTGGGAAAGTGTAGCCTGGCTGCCTCTTTCAGCGGCACAGTACAGGAGACACCCCAGTTTCGGTTGATCACCCAGTCTGCCTTGTATCTTCGGACTATGTCCATCCACTGGGCCTTCTGGTCAATGCCCGGCCAGGGCACAGGAAAGTGCCTCACTGTAAAACCGTACTTCTTGGCCATGGCATCGAGGATCGGTTTGGTCTCCTGGCCATATGGAACGTCGATGTGCAGATTGGCGATTTTCAAACCCTTCAGATACTTCCCGATGGTCGCCATATCTTTCCCGTCCCAGCCCTGTTTTATGGCAATAAACTTAATCTTTGCCGTGTTCTGAGACCAGTAATTGGTCGGAAGGGTGAAGACCCAGGGAAACACCCGGCCATCCGAGGCATCGGCTCGACCATACCCGCTCGAGATAATGCATATGTGATCTTCTGTGCCCTTGGGGATCAGGGCGTAAGTGATCCCGGTGCTCAGCGGATGGGTAAAGGCCATTTTGTCCTTGAAGCGGTTATAGCACTCAACACCTCGTGCTGTGTTATAGGCGGTTTCGCACTCCTCAAATGAGTACTTGATGCCGTTCATCCCGCCATTCATGTTTATCAGTTCCATGTAATCTTCCATACCACTGCTGAATCCGCTGCCACCCGCTGCAAAGGGGCCGGTCCGGTAAGCCAAGATACCGACAAACTGGGTTGGCGCTTCCTTTTTTTCCTCGGCAGCCATTGCCGGTCCTGAAAGCAGGACAAAACTCGCTGCAAGAACACTAACAAATAAACCAAAAATCAATTTACGTCCCATGTCATCTCCTCCCATTCTTAAAGTTCGTGGTTAAAAAAACTTCCCCAAAAATTAGTTAATCGTTATTGGTTATTGGTTATTGGTTATTCGTTATTGGTTATTCGTTATTCGCTGTTAGTTATTGGTTTTGATCATTACCAATATCTAATATGGAAATGGCCAGAGCCGCAACTTATCCTTGATCGTATGCCATAGCCTGGCCATGCCATAGGGTTCAACAATTAGAAAGAGAACGATAAATCCCCCGAATACGATCGATTCAATATTGGAGAGGATATCAGCAGGCACCATTTCCATAAAGGCCCCTAACGAATGGTTGATGGCGATCGGGAGCATGACGAAAAAACCTGCTCCAAGAAATGAACCGAGGGCCGTCCCCAACCCCCCGATGATGATCATACCCAAAAGGGCGAATGAGGTCATGACGTTGAACTCCTCAATGTTCGCAGCCCCTATATAGCAAAAGGTGATCAGTGCGCCGGCAACTCCGGCATAAAAGGTGCTAACGGCAAAGGCAATCAGTTTATCCTTGTAGAGATTCACCCCGATGATCTCGGCCGCATAGTCAACATCCCTGATGGCCATCCAGTTCCTTCCCAACTGACCCCGTACCAGGTTCTTGCCAATGGTCATAAACAGGACCATCATGCAGAGGACCAGATAATATTTCCTGACCGGTGTATCTAAAGCAAATCCAAAGATAAACATCTTCGGTGCCTCAATGGTTCCAAAAACCCCGCCGCTGATCCAGTGTACATGCACGATAACCCATTCTATGATGAATTGCGAGGCTAAGGTGGAAATGGCTAAATAGAATCCCTTGATCTTGAGGGAAGGGAGCCCGAAAAAAGTCCCTACAATCGAGGCAACCACGCCGCCGCCAATGATACTCGGGATGAGCGGCACGCCGTACCGGCCGTACAGGATAAATGAGCTGTAGGCCCCGACGGCCATAAAGGCGGCGTGCCCGATGGAGATCTGGCCGGCATATCCGGCTAAGACATTCAGCCCGAAGGCGGAAAGTGCGAAACAGTAAAAGGGAACAACGATGTTCATGATCAGGTATTCGCTGGCAAATAAGGGAACAATGACAAAGGCCATAAAAAGCATGACAATGAATCCCCACTTGTCCAAAGGGATGGGGAAGATGGCCATATCACTGGCATAACTGTCTTTGAAATTACCGCATTCTCTATAGAACATAGGTTAACTCCATCATGTTGCGCTCCCGTATATATGCAGGGAGAATTATATAATCCTGGAAAGCCTGTTTCTTACCTTCGTTTTCTGACTTCCGACCTCCGGCTTCTGACCTCTGTTTTTTTTCATCCAACCATCCTATTCATCCAGTCATCCCGGCCCCGGACTCCTGACCTCCGACCTCCGACTTCTGTACTTACATCACACTCTCTCTATGATCTCCTTACCGAAAAGGCCGTATGGTTTAAAATAGAGGACAAGGAGGGCCAGGAGATAGGGTAAAAAGGTCTGAATGCCCCCTCCCACATAGGGCCCGATAAAGACCTCCCCCAAGTTTTCGCAGGCACCCACGATGAGCCCCGCGATGATCACGCCGGGGATGCTGTCAATCCCACCGATAATGAGAACGGGAAGAGACTTGTAGGCGATTAAGGCGAGGCTGAACTGGACCCCTAATCGTGTTCCCCAGGCCACGCCCGCCACCGTGGCCACCACACCTGCAATGATCCAGGTCAGGACCCAGGCCTTGAGAAGGGGGATCCCCACGGAGAGGGCCGCCTCATGGTCGTCGGACACGGCCCTGAGCGCCCTTCCGTTCCTCGTCTTCTGAAAAAACCAGACCAGCCCAAATACCAGCAAGGCTGCCACTACTGCAAAAAAGAGATCAAAAGAGCTGACAAATATGCCGGCCACCTCATATGATTTATCCGGTATGCCGAGGTTCAACCCCTTGGCCTGTGTGCCATAGATGGACTGTCCTATCCCCTCCATAAGGTATGCCACGCCAAATGTGGCCATGAAGAGCATGAGAGGGGGACGGTTCACGAGGGGTTTCAGGACAATAAACACAATGGCGTATGCCCAGACGACCATGACAGCCACGGTGCAGAGGAGGGCAAACCATAACGGGAGATGCAGATACTGCTTTAAAAAACCGTAAAGGGCAAGGGCCGCAAAAAGGCTCATGGCACCCTGGGCCATGTTGAAGACCTCCGATGCCTTGAAGATCAGGGCAAATCCGAGGGCGACCAGGGAATACATGATCCCCACCATAAGCCCGGTAACCAGTACCTCAAAGAAAAAAGCCATCTGTTATCTCCTCGCATTATTGGAAAAGTTTTAATTTCTCTTAAAGAATTCGCTGCTGATCCCTTACTCTATCAGCTACTCCAGCCATTACCCTCCCGCCGTCCCAAGATAGGCCTTAACAACCTCTGGGCTTGCCTTAACCTCATCCGGCGTCCCTTCGGCGATCTTTTTACCAAAGTCGAGAACCACGATCCGGTCACAGATATCCATAACCACCCCCATATCATGCTCGATCAGGGCGATGGTGTAACCCAATTCTTCGTTGGCATCTAAGATGAACCGGGCGATATCCTCCTTCTCTTCCAAGTTCATGCCGGCCATCGGTTCGTCTAAGAGGAGGAGCTTGGGCTCTGCGGCCAGGGCCCTTGCCAATTCCACCCTTTTCCTGAGACCATAAGGGAGCATGCTGGCCGGTGTCCGGCGGATGTTCTCGATCTGGAGGAAGTCGATGATCCTCTCCACGGCCTTTCTGTGCTCGATCTCTTCTTTCCGGCTGAAACCCCAGTAAATCCCCTGAGAAAAAATGTTGGAATGCATTTTCATGGTCCGCCCCACCATGATGTTTCCAAGGGCTGACATCCCCGTAAACAGGGCCAGATTCTGAAAGGTCCTGGCAATTCCCTGCGCCGCAATATGGTTCGGTTTCATATGCCTGGACCGCTTCTTCCCCTCGAAGGTGATACGGCCCTCATCGGGTTTATAAAATCCGTTGAGGATATTCAGCATCGTGGTCTTTCCCGCCCCATTGGGGCCGATGATGGCCAGGATCTCGCCGGGGTAGATCTTTAAGCTGACATTATCCAGGGCCTTCAGGCCGCCAAAAGTAATGCTGATATTCTCAGCGAGAAGTATCGGTTCCCCTTTTTCATTCATGGTCTGTCTTCTCCCTCAAAGTAAGCGCCAAAATCTTCCCTTCATCAAAATGTATCGACGTCACTGACCTTAAGGGTGGCCTTCATGGTCGTGGTCTGGCCATCCTCGTAGGTAAATGTCGCTTCCACGTCCACACTATCCTTTGTCGGGTCGTAAAGGGCATCAATGAGGCTGCCATATTTCTCAGCGATAAACCCTCTTCTCACCTTCCGTGTGCGGGTGATCTCTCCGTCATCCGGATTCAGTTCCTTATGAAACAGGAGGTACCGCTTGATCTGGGAGTTCTTGAGCCTTTTGTCTTCGCTCAGGCTTTTATTCACCTTAAGGATGGCCTCCCGGATAAGCTCATATACCTGGGGTCTTTGAGCGAGATCCGTATAGCTTGTAAAGGCGATGTGCCGCCTCTCAGCCCAGTTTGCCACGGCCCCGTAATCAATATCAATAAAGACACCGACATAATCCTTATTCATTCCATGGGCTACTGCCTCCTTGATATAGGGGCTGAATTTGAGCTTGTTCTCAATATATTTGGGCGCGAACAGGGTGCCATCATTCAATTTGTTCACATCCTTGGCGCGATCGATGATCTTGAGATGGCCCTGCTCGGTCATATAGCCCGCATCGCCCGAATGGAGCCACCCGTCCTCAAGGGTTTCGGCCGTTGCCTCGGGATTCTTGTAATAACCCAGAAAATTACCAGGACTCTTATACAGGACCTCCCCATTGTCAGCTATCTTTACCTTCACGCCGGGGGCCGGAGGGCCCACGCTTTCGGAGTCAATCTCCCCGTCTTTCTGCATGGATACGTAGGCGCAGCTCTCGGTCATGCCATAAAGCTGCTTCAGATTAACCCCTAAAGACCGGTAGAACTCAAATATCTCCGGGCCGATCGCCTCACCGGCTGTGTAGGCCACCTTGATTTTGCTCATCCCCAGGTTGTCCACCAATGGACCGTAAATGAGAAACCAGCCCAATTGATAAAGGATATTATCACCCACCGGGACCTGCTCATTGGCGATCCTCTTTTTCTCAACCCTGCCGGCCACTTTCATGAAGTAGGCAAACGCCTTCCGCTTGATCCAGGCCGAATCCTCTATCTTGATCATGATCTGGGTCAGGATATTTTCCCATATACGGGGGGGAGCAAAGATATAGGTTGGCCCGATCTCCTTCTGGTCGTTAACCACTGTTTCCGTGCTTTCCGGACAGTTGACGGTAAATCCGGAACAGAAGGCCTGACCGTAGGAAAAAATGTGGTCTCCAATCCAGGCCATGGGGAGATAGGCCATGACATTTTCCTTTTCATTCAGGTTGTCCCATTCAAGAAATCCGCGGGAACAATCGGCGATCATGCGGTGGGTTATCATAACCCCTTTGGGATTGCCGGTGGTCCCTGAGGTGTAACCAATGATCGACATGTCATCGGGCTTTACTGCGTTCACCTCATCCATGAAATAATCGGGGTACTCTTTCCCAAATTTCCGGCCCATTTCCTGGACATCGGTAAAGGCGATGAGCCAGTCTTTCTTGAGGTTCTGAAGACCTCTGGGGTCGTCATAGATGATATATTCAAGCCTGGGGATCTCATCCTTCAGATGCATGAGCTTGTCGGTCTGCTCCTGATCCTCGGCCAGGGCAAACCGGCACTCTGAATGATCGACAATGTAGTGAAGCTCTTTGTGTATGGCGTCCTGGTAGAGGGGAACAGGAACGCCGCCGAGAGACTGGCATCCGGCTAAACCCCAGTAAAGCTGGGGCCTGTTGTCCCCGATAATGGCCATTTTGTCTTCCCTCTTGAAGCCCAAAGAGGCCAACCCAAGGGCAAAATCCCTTACCTGCTCGAGGTAGTCCTGCCATGAGTAGGACTGCCATATGCCGTAGTCCTTTTCACGCATAGCGGCCTTGGTGGGAGGGAATTTTTTTGCGTTATCAATCAGGATATGGGGGAAAGTCATTGGAAGATCAGTCATCTCTTCAAACCTCCAAAAGATTGGCGATTGTCAATTGCTGGTTGTTGATTTGCCTCCAATTGAAAATCGTCAATGTTCAATTCTTCATGATACCCCGGCCGATGATCTCCAGGGCCAGTATCAACGTAGGTTCCAGCAGGTCCTTACCCTCATCAAGACCCTTTTTGGTATCTTCATTGAGCACCAGTCCGGCAAAGACGCTCCACACAATCTCGGCAAAGGCGACAGGCTGGCAATCCAGAAAAACGCCATCCCGGACCCCTTTTTCAAAAAGATCGGCAATAGCCCTAATGTACTGCTTCGTACAGTCCCTGATCTGGGATGAGAGTTCGGGAGAAAGGTTTCTGAGTCTTCCCTTGGATTGGAACCTGAGGACGTTTACAACATTCAAAGGGTCGGTCAGGTAGGCATCGTACAGCGCCTTTTCCAACCCCATTATACTCTTCTCAGGGCTGAGATTTTTTCGATCGCGAACGTCCTCCATCCTGGTGATGAGATCCTGTAGCATTCTGAGGTTAAGGGAGGCGAACATCTCATCTTTATTTTTGAAATAGAGATACAAGGTGGCAGGACTGAACTCGGCCTCCTCAGCAATATTCTCCATGGTTGCCCCGCCGAAACCCTTGGATGCAAACACCTTTTTTGCAGCATCCATTATCTGCTGGCGGCGCATCTGTTTCTCTCGCTCTTTTCTCTCCTCGATCCCCATAGTTTCTGAATATTATTTAGCGAATAAATGATATTTATCTTTTTGAGGTCAGTTTATACGCTGAACCATATTTACATGTCAACAAAAAAATAAAAAAATTTGAACTAAGAGGTTTCAGTCCTCCGTCCTGAGAGTCTATCAGCAGGCTTGACAAATGAGGAGGGCACTCGTACATTGAGCCAAAATCGATTTAGGCGGAAATTTTGGCAGACAAAAATTTCCGAAAGGAAAAAAGAATGACCAAAAGAATTCTGAGCATCTCTCTGAGCTTCATCTTGCCACTGATTGCCCTTACCTCCCTAAGCCAGCCACTTCCCGAGAAAAGAGGTGAGACTCCAGTTATTTATTTCGACAAGATAAGCTACACCTTTCCGCCTCTCTTTCAGGGAGAGGACTTATCCCATACCTTCACTGTATCCAACAGGGGAACGGCCAATCTTGACTTGAAAAAGGTGACCCATTCGTGAGGGTGTTTTGTGACCCGTTATGACAGGGTCATCCCTCCCGGCGGGAAGGGTAAAGTCGCCATAAAAATAGACAGCAGCAGGATAATGGGAAGGTTTGAGAAAAAGGCCATTGTCTGGTCTAATGATCCGGATAGAATGAGCGTGGCCCTCTACCTGAAGGGCGAAGTAAAGGCCCACATCTCTCTTGAACCCGGAGGGTATATCTCTTTGGTGGGT
>Ga0307425_1002553_pt1 | contig 10196 bp, 10 predicted proteins | sample SalMarWE160330MG_FD_202152 | JGI IMG/M metagenome (GOLD analysis project Ga0307425, IMG submission 202152) | Salt marsh sediment microbial communities from the Plum Island Ecosystem LTER, Massachusetts, United States - WE1603-30 | ecosystem: Environmental > Aquatic > Marine > Intertidal zone >...
TTGGGGGGATGAAAAAGAGGATTTAAGACTGAGAGCAAGGTAGGACGGCGGCTGCCCTGAGCTGGTTCGATCGGCGCGCAGCGCCTCACGAACCAGCGGATAGACCAGGCCCCTTCGGGACAGGTCATCCGCCGCACCGTTAGAATGATGATGATAAAAACTGAAGAAATCGATTCACATAAAATGACAGATAAGGGGGATGGCAAAATAAAGATGTCTCCGTTTGGCCACCTGTTTAGATTCATAGGTTGGTGGTTTGGATTCACGGGTCTTTATGCGATGTTTGCTGTTTGTCCATTCTGTGGTCGGCAAGGATGTCCGGTTGGTATGGTATCTGCAGGGACCATTGGGGCGTTTTTATCGCTGTGCATTCAAGATTGGAAACGTTTTTTTGTCTTCATCAGGCAGAAGTTAACGAAAGATAGAAAATAGGGAGGTTCTAACAAGCGCTCTCACAACCGACCGGGCTACAGCGGCGCTTTTTCAACTGTCACTGTTTATTGAAGTTTATCAAATTTTCAAAGTCTGTTGCCATGCCCCGCCCGGCGGGTGAAGCACAGCGTTATGTCTAAGGGAAAAACATGAGAATACATGAATCAATACCGACAGCAGGTGTCCAAGATGCTCTAATCGAGGTAGTTAAGCTGACCAAGAAGTTCGACGATATCACAGCCGTCAATGAGATATCATTTAGTCTGCATGAGGGGGAGCTTTTCGGCTTTCTTGGCCCAAATGGAGCTGGTAAAACGACTACGATCAACATGCTCACGGGTCTGTCCAGGCCGGATTCCGGAACAATTCGAGTAGCCGGCCAGGATTGTACTGAAAATCCTAAAGCAGCGCAGCACCTCATTGGCATTGTTCCCGATGAGAGCAACCTGTATCCCGAACTATCGGGATTTGATAATCTTTGTTTCTGTGCGTCATTATACGGCATACGCAAGAACGAACGCCAAGAGCGAGCAAGGGAATTGCTGGAAACATTTGAACTTAAGGAAGCAGGAGATCGGAAGTTCGCCGGTTACTCCAAAGGCATGAAACGGAAACTTACTATTGCAGCCGGCATTATTCATCGCCCACAGATTCTGTTCCTTGATGAACCAACCACTGGCATCGATGTTGCGAGTGCCCGCCAGATCAGACAGCTTATTGCCGATCTTCACCGTGCCGGAACGACAATCTTTCTTACCACACACTACATCGAAGAGGCTGAAAGGCTTTGTGAACGTATTGCTTTCATCGTCAAAGGCCGGATAGTAAAAACAGACTCTGTCAGGAATCTTCTGCAGCCGTTGTTAAGCAGACAAGTGATGTTGATTTCTGTTTCGAGCGCAGCAAACGATCTCTCCGGCAGACTTGCCACCGCTTTTCCTAATTATCAGTTTCAGTCCATTTCGTCAGAGCAGGTTCGTATCGAGTCCGCTGAACCGATCAGCCTTGGCCCACTCGTGCATTTTATTGAGGAGCAGAAAGTTGAGGTTAAAGAAGCGCGACGTACCGGCCCATCACTCGAAGATGTATTTGTAGATGTGACCGGCATTGAAGCCCACGTTTTGAAAAAAGAAGCTGAAAAAAAAGGCGGTGCAGTATGAAACAATGGGTTGCTTTCTGGAATATTCTATTGAAGGACATGCGTGCCTATTATCTCAAGCCGCCCAACATTAGCTGGGGGTTGATTTTCCCCGTAGCTTGGACAGGCATGTTTTTTATAAAATCGGGTAGTGCTTTGGAAGAAATTCCGATACTGCTTCCGGGCGTGATTGCAATTTCTGTGCTGTTCGGCACAACCTCAATGCTTGCAGTAACGATTACGTTTGAAAAAAAGAATCGGTCGTTTGACAGATTGCTGCTTGCTCCTATTTCGTTGAACCTTCTTATGTTGGCCAAGACAGCCGGAGCGATTCTTTTCGGTTCAGCCAACGCTATTGTTCCCATTGCTCTTGCTTTATTCTTAACCGATCTCTCTGCAATTTCATGGGTAATAGTGTTGCCTGCTATCATATTGATTGCGATTGTTTCAACATTTCTGGGGCTTTTTATAGCGGTATCTGTCAGCGAGGTATTTGAAGCTCAGACTTTTTCAAACTTCTTCCGCTTTCCGATGATTTTCCTTTGCGGTCTATTTTTCCCAATTGGCTCTATTCCGATAGTACTGCGTCCGCTGTCTTACCTATTACCTTTAACATACGGCGTTGACATTCTTCGTGGAGCAATAACTGGAACGAATATGATGTTTGTTTGGTTAGACTTCCTTATCATTACAGGTTTCTGCGCAATCCTATTTTATATTAGCCTGAGGAACATTAACAGGAAATGGATTACATAAATCGTGGCATAACAAGGCGCTTCGCTGGATGGCTTTTCCGCTGCGCTCCAAAGCCGCCGGTGAGCTTGGTCGTTAGGCACTGTGGTTGGGGAGAAAGAAGGGTAAATGTCGGAGGAAACGGATGGGCGGCGGTTTCATGGGGAACCAGACCGCTTGCGATCCAAAGAGAGGCTGGCTCTCCTCGAGGTAGATCGCGTCGTTGCACTCAGTATTGAGGGGTTGGGATCCGGACGAATACTGGATGTCGGAACAGGCACAGGCATCTTTGCGCAGGCGTTCCACACGAAGGGCTTTGAAGTCGCGGGCATCGATGCCAATGGTGTCATGTTGGAGGTAGCGAGACGGCTTGTGCCGGAAGCCGAGTTTAAGCAGGCCCGTGCGGAGGCGATCCCGTATGGCAACGGAGAGTTTGATCTCTCCTTTTTGGGGCTTTTGCTTCACGAGACGGATGATCCGGTGCAGGCTCTCAGGGAAGCTCGGAGAGTATCAAGATCAAGGGTGGTCGTGCTTGAGTGGCCCTATGTGGATGACGGGCACAGGCCCCCTCTTGAGCACAGGCTCAGTGTCGAGAGGGTTCTGGACATTGCGAAGCGAGCCGAACTGGAACACGTCGAGCACCAAAGGTTGACTCACACGGACCTATATCGGATGGCGGTGGAGGCGGGAAATGTATGATTCAATCTGGTTTCGCTGCCGAACAAGGGCATGCACCAGCCCCCAAAAGCTTGTATGGATACAGACCTGGGGTTGGACCGAGGTAACTATTTGATATAAAATACAAAAAGGCTGAATTATGGTGTTTATAGGTGCCTTAGAATGGTTTTTGGGGAATGAAAAAGAGGGTTAAGACGCAGAGCAAGGAAAGGCGCCGGCCCCTTCGGGGTAGCTCATGCGCCGCATCGTTATGCAGCGAAAATTTTGCTTTCATGAATTTTCCACAAAGAAGTTATTGAGTTAAGGTGATTGGTACCTATGCTCCATACCCAAATAATAATTTTCAGTCTCATTGGACTTGTCGCGGGTTTTATGAGTGGCATGTTCGGAATCGGTGGAGGTTCCGTCAGAATACCTTTACTTAATCTGGCTGGATTGCCTTTATTAACTGCTTTTGCAATTAATCTATTCGTTATTCCTTTTTCTTCGGGTGTAGGAGCCATTATTCATAAAAAGAATATAGATTACAAGATTGCCTTGCATGTGATAATCGGCGGTACTTTAGGGTCAGTAATAGGGGCTTTTTTTACTGGCTTGATTCCAACATTAGTTTTAGGAATCATCTTTGTCGTTATATCTATCATAACAATAGTCGGGATTTATCTCGACAGAATTGCCCCAGAGTTCTCTAAGAAATTAGTTCCAAGTTTAAGAAATATTGTTGTTGGTTCATTTTGCTTAAACCTGATAACAGGTATGCGTGGTGGAAGTGGGGGCTCTTTGTTTCCGCCATTTCTGAGGGCTATGCACCTTGATATTCATAAGGCAATTGCCACATCATTATTCGTGACAATTTTTACAGCCCTCGCTGCTATAATCATTTACTGGCATCGTGGCAATATATTCTGGTTGCCCGCCTTATTCGTACTTATTGGGTCAATGATTGGTGCAAGAGTAGGAAGTAAACTTTCGCTAAAGGCAAAACCCTTTTGGTTAGAAATTGGGCTTTCAGTACTTATAGTGATTCTTGCTTTGCTCACAGTATATAAAGCGCTGTAACGTATCTGACAGTTTTGCGTTTTTATGATAAATATCAGTTGGTATATAGCAGTTTTGCTGGGTCACTGATCTGCATAACAAGGCGCTCCACCTGACCGCTATTCCGCTGCGCTCCATAGCGGCACAGGTGAGCTTGGTCCTTAGCCGAGTGAACATGGGATCTTCATCTAAGAAGTTCATACTTGCAACCAAACAAGAGATTTTTGGGAGTCGTAGAAAGCTCGCTTGGTTCTCAATCCACAAAAGAGATCTCTATTTTGAAATGGCAGGTTTCCATGAGGGTAGCCACTCTTCATATCATAAAGATGTGTCCATATGGCGAACAAGCCCTGCAACGAATAAGAAAGCAAAATACGTTAAACATCATTATCCTTTGGCCCGTTTCCATGGATGGTTTGAATTGGGTATGGGTATGCTATTGAAGGCAGCGCTCCCTAACGATTCAGTTCTCAAAGCAAGCGATAAGAAACATCAAGTACAATTGGTTGATATCGATTGTTTCCCAAGTGAGGCATTGAACATCGTAGTTGATCTAATCGAAACAAAACGGAGAGACTTACTTCAAACAGAGGACATGCAACCCCCTGCAGATTCACAGATTTTCGAATTCACAGCAGGTGACCTGTCAATTATAACCACAATACTTGGGCATGAACACAATCTCCTTATTAGCCCTTACGTTGGTGACTTTAAAGGGGTAACTTGCCGGCACTTCAATAAAAGGTATACTGCAAGCCCTAAAGGAGAGCAGGTTGTTTTCGAAGCTTACAAATATGATTAACTATCATTTACGGGCGGCTAACCTCACACTACTCGGACTGGGGAAGGGAATAAGTGTCAGGTCTACACTCTTCACATTGAGTTTTTTGCCATAGCTCCTCACCCACTCCTTCACTAGCTCATTTTTTGGTCTTAGGCATATCGAGCATACAAGTCCCATCGATAAACTCAAGAAAATATTTAATGAATAGTGTAGACTTGACACTAAATCTTCTCCCTAAATCTTCTCCTGGGTATGCGCTCGCGTCCGATTTGACAGGTCTTGTTATTTATGGTTTTATTACAATAACTTCCTGTAGCAACATACTGCTGGATGGGCGATGCTAAGATAATAAAGGAACAGGATTCAAATCTAAGTCAGGGGGTGACAGTAGTGAAATGCAGCCGATGCGGCCATGATATCTCCCGGGACGAGGGCTATCCTTACCAGAGCGAAACATTATGTGAGGATTGCTATATGGATGTCATGCAGCCGGCAAATCCATGCGACCCGTGGGCAGTCTTTTGTGCTACCCGCTCCAGAGAGAGGTCGGGGTTTAAGGGTGCCGAGGGATTGACTGCGCTGCAGACGGCAATCTATGAATTCGTCAAAGGCAAAGGTAAAGCGACGGGTGAAGAAGTGATGAAGAACTTCAGTATCCCCCAACGTGATCTAGAAAGGCAGCTCGCTATACTCAGGCATTGTGAGCTGATTAAAGGACATAAGGAGGGGGATAAGGTTTACCTCGTTCTTTTTGGCTCATGAAAGGGGTGATAGTGAGGTTTGCCACGTAGTTTGGTGACCCGTTTGGATAGGTGTCAGGCCTACACTCTTCACAATGGTTTCTTTGCTATAACTCCTCACCCTGTCTCACCATCTCAGCGTAGATCTTTTTTAGGCATATCGGGCATACAAAAACTCGATACCCCGTTCTCCCCTCGATAGTACGTCGCACGGATATGCCCGCCTTGCATTAAGCTCCTATTTGCGGTACAATGTATTAAAATCTTATCTGACACTCAAACACTTCCTTATTTACTGTACTACTACGAGGGGGGAATACAGAAGGATTGTCTATGCGCAGGCTCTTGATCGTCTCCAACAGATTACCGGTCAGTATCGAGCGGAGAAGGGGAGGTCTGTATTTCCAGCCCAGCGCCGGTGGGTTGGCGACCGGGCTGGGATCTTTTTATAAATCATACAACAGCTTATGGATCGGCTGGCCGGGGATCACCGTAGCAAAAAAAGATGGGGATGAGAAAGAGCAACTCGAAAAACGATTGCTCTCCGAGTTCCATTGTCAGCCGGTCTTTCTCTCACAAAGCGACATAGAGAACTACTATCACGGTTTTTGCAATAAGACCATCTGGCCCTTGTTTCACTATTTCCCCCAGTATGTCGTGTATGACGAGGCCCTTTATAAGACCTATGAACGCGTCAACAAACTCTTTTGCGATGCCGTAATGGGGGTTGCCAAAAATGATGACATCATTTGGATCCATGATTATCATTTGATGCTTCTGCCAAAGCTCATCCGCGAACGGATGCCCGATGCCACCATCGGCTTCTTTCTCCACATCCCGTTTCCTGTGTATGAAATCTTTCATTTGCTACCCTGGCGAAGACAGATATTGGAAGGGCTATTAGGAGCCGATTTGATAGGATTTCATACCTATGGCTATGCGCAACATTTTCTCGGCAATATACGTAATCTGTTAGGTTATGAGCATACGTTAGGGCATATTACGGCTAAGGATCATACCTTGCGGGTGGATGTGTTCCCTATGGGGATCGATTACGAGGCATATGCTAAGGCCCCGCACAGTCCTGGGGTGCAAAAAGAGGCGGCCAAATTGCGAAAGACCATTCGGGACACAAGGCTCATCCTGTCGATAGACCGCTTAGACTACTCAAAGGGCATCCCTCAACGCCTGGAGGCCTTTGATGCGTTCTTGCTGAAAAACCCCCAGTATAAGGAAAAGATCACACTCATTCTCGTAGCCGTGCCCTCACGCACACAAGTAGAGCACTATAAATTGCTTAAACAACGGGTCGATGAACTCATCGGCAAGATTAATGGAGAACATGGAACTATTGATTGGACCCCTATCTCTTATCTCTATCGTTTTTTACGGTTCCCCACCCTCAATGCCCTCTATAGCGTTGCCGATGTCGCCTTGATTACACCGTTACGGGACGGCATGAACCTGATTGCAAAAGAATATCTGGCCAGCAAGACCGATGGTACAGGGGTGCTGATACTGAGCGAGATGGCCGGTGCGTCACAGGAGTTGGGGGAGGCGCTCATCGTTAATCCCAACGACAAAGATGAGTTGGTAGATGCCTTAGTGGAGGCATTAGCCATGTCGGAAGAGGAACAGATAGAACGAAATCGAATAATGCAGAGGCGTCTGCAGCGTTACAATGTGACGCGATGGGCGGAAGACTTTGTAGAGCGATTGCTTTCCGTCAAGGAACATCAACGGGAGTTGGGGGCGAGGATGTTGACTCCTCTCATGAGGGAGAATATAGTCAGCGCTTATCGTACCAGCAGGCGTCGTCTTTTTCTCTTAGACTATGACGGAACCTTAATATCCTTTTTTACGAGACCCGAAGAGGCAATGCCGACTGAGGGTCTTCTCTCTTTGCTCAAGGGGCTCTCCGAAGACCCGCGAAACGAATTGGTCATCATCAGCGGAAGAGATCGAGATACCTTAGAAAAGTGGTTCGACAGCATGAATCTCGGTCTCATAGCTGAGCACGGCGCGTGGCTGAAAGAAAAAAAATGGCAGGTATTAGAACCTGTTGCCAATGAGTGGAAAGAGGAGATCAGATCAATTCTTGAGATGCACATGGACAGGACTCCTGGTTCTTTGATAGAGGAAAAAGAATTTTCCCTCGTGTGGCACTACCGCAAGGCAGATTCTGAATTGGCCTCATTAAGGGCACGAGAGCTCAAGGATGCGCTGTTGCACTTTACCACCAATCTCGACCTCGGGATCTTGGAGGGTAGTAAAGTAATGGAGATCAAGCACATCGGGATCAACAAGGGTCGGGCGGCGCAGCGATGGCTTGCCAAAGAGCAGTGGGATTTCATCTTGGCAATCGGAGACGATGTGACTGATGAGGATACCTTTACCGTGCTCCCCGAAACGGCTTATTCGATCAAAGTCGGACTAGGTCCATCAAAAGCCCGGTTCAACATCGCCTCACAGCATGAGGTGAGGGAACTGTTAGCGGAAATGATTGCAAGAGGCTGAAGGGAGTTCGTGTGAAAAAGACAAGGAAAAATCAAGAATCTCTTCCTTTGCTGGTAAAAGACTGCGCTCTGGTTACCATTGCGACGGGTATTCGTGCGCAGAATTTGAGGGAACTGAGGGATAAATTAGAGACCGTCCATCCAAGCAGCATTTACTATCACTTTTGGGGACATCGTCTTGCTCCGAGCTTTGATCAGCCTGAGTTTAACAATGATTTTGCTGCGTGGGCACGCCATGGTCTGCACGATTACGTACTTGCCGAACGGCTTGCAGTGGTCGATCCTACAGATTTTGCCACCTTAGAGGCCTTGCGCCAAGAATTAATAGAGGTTATTGAAGAACGACTGTACGAGAGTACACTGGTACCATGGGCAAAGGCCGATCAGCAGTTTTATTTTAAGCGGTCCAAGATCGTCGTCTTCGACACCAAGCAACAAATTGCGGACCCTATGTTGCTCCCTCAGATGTTACCCGCTTTGTCGCTCAGCAGCATTTTTTATCACTTTATTGACGCCCGCAGACGAGCGCCTGAAGGTATCGATGACTTTTCCGCCTGGCTTGATGCCTACGGTGAAGAATATGCTGTTTTGCGTAACGAGATAGCGTCTATTGATCTCTACTTCTCAACCATGTCGGAGATACGCGAAAAACTCGTCCAGGTTTGTACCATGCGCCTGTCCTCACAAGGGGAAGCTGTATGATTGACCTTGCGCACTATGCCGATGTAGCGGGTTCGGATGTAATCGAACACTTGCGCCAGTTAGCCGCTCTTCTGAAGGGCAAACGGGTCATCCACGTCAATTCGACCCAAGAGGGGGGTGGTGTTGCAGAGATATTGGAAAAGCTGGTACCGTTCATGCAACAATTAGGCATTGATACCCAATGGGATATCATACACGGCAATGAGGATTTCTTCGTGTGTACAAAGAGTATGCATAATGCCCTCCAGGGGAATGTCGTTGATATACCCGAGCGATTATTACACGTCTATGAGGAGACCAATGCCCAGAATGCCGAGCGGCTTCGGGAGAAACTTGAGGCGGCAGATATCGTCTTTATTCACGACCCCCAGCCTGCTCCACTCTTTAAGCTGTGTCCGCAGAGGAGAGGCAAATGGATATGGCGCTGTCACATTGATATCAGACATCCTCACCGTCCCGTATGGAAATATGTGCGAAATTTTATAGAGGATTATGATGCGAGTATCTTTTCGCTCGTCGACTTTGCCCAGCCCCTTCCCCACGAAATATTCGTCGTCCCCCCCAGCATCGATCCCTTGAGTGAGAAAAACATCGATATCGATGATAACGAAGTTGCCTCGGTGTATGAAGGATTCGGTTTAGACCTTGAACGGCCCATTATCCTGCAGGTATCTCGCTTCGATCGCTTCAAAGACCCTTTAGGCGTCATTCATGCCTTCATGCTGGCGAAAAAGTATATCCCTTCCTTACAGCTTGTGCTTGCAGGCGGAGGGGCAAGCGATGATCCGGAAGGAAAGGCCGTTCTCGGGGAGGTCCGTGTCGCTGCAGCGGATCATTCGGATATCCATGTCCTTGCTTTGCCACCCACTGCCGACAGGACGATCAATGCCCTCCAACGCGGTGCAGATATTGTCCTGCAAAAGTCGCTCAGGGAAGGTTTTGGCCTTACGGTGACGGAGGCAATGTGGAAGGGCAAGCCGGTCATCGGTGGGGATGCCGGCGGCATCCGATTGCAAGTTATCGATCACCACACCGGATTTCTCGTTAACTCGCCGGAAGGGGCCGCCCTTCGGATCCGCTATCTCTTGAGCCATCGCGATAAACTTCAGGCGATGGGGGAAAAGGCGCGGGAGTTCGTCAGAGATAATTTTCTCATCACGCGACACTTGCGGGATTACCTCGCCCTGATGGTGGTCTTGGTCTATAACGTAGAAGAGCGGATCGAATTGAGTTAAGCTGGTCTATGTTACGAGATCGTGCACCAGTTTGAGGTAATCCAAGAGATGGCGGACGGCCGAATAATTGATACCTACCTGTCGTTGGGCCCTCTCCGCCATTTTTAGGGTCTCGAGGGGCGTCTCAAAACATCGTAAAATTTCCCCCGCCGTTTCCTCAGCAGTATACGTGAGATTCCCCTTTGTATCTCGATGTCCTAC
>Ga0307425_1002555_pt1 | contig 10194 bp, 9 predicted proteins | sample SalMarWE160330MG_FD_202152 | JGI IMG/M metagenome (GOLD analysis project Ga0307425, IMG submission 202152) | Salt marsh sediment microbial communities from the Plum Island Ecosystem LTER, Massachusetts, United States - WE1603-30 | ecosystem: Environmental > Aquatic > Marine > Intertidal zone >...
CTTATATATTGAAAAAGACAGCAAAACCCAGTTTGAAAACAGTACCGCCCCGGATGCAATTTGTGAGATAAGTTTTACTGGTTATGATGTGAATTTTACGATAAAGTAGGTGCTTTAAATAAGGTTGTCTCAAACGGAGGGTTCAATCCTGCAGGATAGTCCCGTTTTAATTTGATTTCATCAGATAATTTTTTAACCTTCGTGTTCTTATTCTACAGACAGGGGTAATCTGTTCCGTTATGGAATTACAAGGGGTAAAAAGATCTTTATTCATTCTTAATCCACATGCAGGAATAAAACCTGTTAAATTAATCATTTCAAAGGAGTTACAGCGGCGTAAGGACGAATTGTCCTGTTTCAAATCGCTGAGTATTGATGAATCCGGTTCACATATAAAGCAATCATTTGATAAATTTGATGTTTTCATTGCTGCAGGAGGTGACGGAACGGTAAGAAGTGTGGCATCAGAGCTTGTTGGCAGTGATAAAATATTCGGCGTTCTTCCTCTTGGATCTGGAAACGGATTTGCGCGTGAACTGGGCTTCAAAACAAATATCAGGTCTTTATTGAAGGATATCAAAAAAGAGGATAGTCATAAAATTGATGTCATAATGCTGAACAACCAGGTATGCCTGAATGTTGCCGGTGTTGGCCTTGACAGCTTCGTTGCCCATTCTTTCGACAAACTCAAAACACGCGGATTCTGGTCCTATGTGTGGGCTATCCTGTTAAATTTCTTCACATTCCGGCCGGTCAGTGTTGAAATAAAGATTCCTGGAGAAGAAAATATCTCAGAAGATCTTTTCCTGATGACATTAGCAAATACAAGACAATTTGGTAACAATGCATATATAGCACCTGATGCCCTTCCCAATGATGGTATAATTGATATCGTGCTGGTTAAACCCTTCCCAAAGATAATGCTGCCCGTATTAGCCTGGCGTCTGTTAAGAGGAACGCTGAAGAATTCAAAATATATCAGATATATAAAAACAGATAAATCTTTTATCATTCATACCGAAGAAACCAGGTTTCATATAGATGGTGAACCAATTGAAATCTCAGGCGATATTACTGTAAGCATAAAACATAAAATCCTTAATGTTTTAAAAACAAAACAGATTAATTTAAATAAGTCATTATCCTCGCTAATTACCGTCGGCTGAAGCCGACGGCAATAGAAGTAATTATTAATTTTCTATCATTCTTTGGCTGCCGGGGTCAGGGTAAATGTTACCGGTACCATATACCATACATTTACTGGCCGACCACCCTGCATTCCGGGTTTGAATCCTTTCATTAAGCTGATTACTCTTATCGCTTCTGCATCAAGTAATGGATGAACACCCTTAATTACAGATACACCGTCGACATTTCCTTCTTTAGTAACAATAAACCTCACTATAACTCTTCCTTGTATTCTTGCTGTCTTAGCAGAGTCGGGATAATGGGTATTCTCTGCAATAAACTTAAGCAATTCCACTTCACCTCCCGGATACATAGGCATCTCTTCAACTACCACGAAAGGTTCTTCTCTGATAATCCGGTCAGGTAGGTGAAATAGCACTATAACAGATGACGGGAATGGTGAATCGACTTCAGTATTTTGTGGCGGATCCCATTTTGGTGATGAGTTAATTACTCTTATAATTTCTTCTAACAACAACGGTTCACCCTGGCCACTTGGAACAACATTGCTTATAGTGCCATCAAGCTCTATTGTAAAATTAACCGCTATATAACCTTCAATATTTTTACTTTTGGCCTCTTCAGGGTACTTTGCCTGGTCGCAAACCCAATCGGTAAAACTGGTGTATTTTTGGCCCTGGAATGTCGGATAATCTGTTGGGGCAAGCCTTGGTATGGGTACTTTCATACCCATTTCCAGAGCTTTCTTTCTTGTAGTTATTTCCTGTACGCCATTAACACCTTTTTCTCCGTATTTTTCAATTGCTTCGTTACCTGATAAGAATTTAACAGGACCCATGTTATAACCAAGTTCTTCTACTATTTCGCGATAGTCTTTTTCCGAAATTACACCATCAACTGTCACCAGTCCTCTGGGACGAGCCTGTATTCCGGGAGTATTGGAAGCGGTTTTTTCAGGTGTCTTATATTCCGGATCTTTCAACATTTTTATATCCATGGTTTCAGAAAAATCTGCTTTTCTAAAGTCTGTTTTATATCCGACAAATGAAAAAACGAGAAATGAGTTTTCAGGTACACCGATTAATGTAAAATTACCTTTGTCATCACTAACAGCTTTTATACTGGTTCCGGTCACAGCAATTGAAACATTGGCGAATGGTTTTCCATCTTCTGTTAATACAATACCCCTGACCTCTTTCTGTACAATCGGTGCAGACTGGTAAATAGTAAATGTATCTTCTTGTCCATCGTCCTGAGAAATATAATTATACTCAGGAGTGGCAAATGCATAGAAAATACCTGCAATAACAGGTAATACAAGGAATACTTTAAGTTTCCTGTAAGGTGATGTGATTATTTTCTTCATCATGTCGAATCGTTTTTTGTTAAGCGAATAATTAAAAGAATTGGAAAGACTTATTACCGGTGATCTGAAAAGCTGATTAAGAAGCGCTGCCCGGTAATAAGCCGGATCAGAGGTTCTCTGCAGGGCACCTTCATCAGCCATATATTCATGATTAACCCTGATAAAGCCTGTATAAATCCAGGCAAATGGATTTATCCATTGAATAATACGAAGTGTCTCGGTAAGGAGAAGATCAAGCCAATGCTTCTGGTTTATATGAATAAGTTCATGATTGACTATCTCCTTTATTTCATTGTCATCAGTTGAAAGATTGATAAAAATATAATTGAAAAACGAAAATGGAGATCTGAATCCTGAGACTTTTACCAGCCGTGCCTTCCCATTTTTTATTATTGTCGTTTTCTGTATTTCCCTGCTTAACAATAATATATGCCATAACAACCGGGAGACCAGTATAACTACTCCACCCAGATACAGAAAAAGAAGTAAGGTCCTGTAATCAAATGATCCGGCCTGTACTGAAGGAGATACTGCTGACACAGAAGATACATCCGTCGCTATATATCCTGAAGTATTGATAACCGGTGCCGTCATTTCTACCTGGTAATGTATCGAAATAAGGGGACAGACAAGTGATACAATAATTCCCGTTAACAGGTAGATTCTTTTTAGAAGGAAAAACCGTTCATTCCGTAAAAACAGGAGATAAACGAGAGCAAAGCCTGTAAGCCAGATGACCGACCTGAACAGGTAAATTGCAAATGATTCCATTACTTTCTTTTTTTACTTTTTTTAAGCTCTTTTTTCGTATCCTCAAGAAGTATATCAAGCTCCTTGATTGAGAGATCTTTTTCCCTGGCAAAAAATGATGCCATAGCGGGGAATGAATTATCGAAATAGTTTTCCATGAGACCGAATAGCTGGCTTTTGGAATATTCGCTTTTTGAGACCAGGGGATAATAGCAGTGGACATTGCTGTATGCCCGGTGTCCCACATATCCCTTTTTTTCCAGTACTCTTACTACTGTCGAAACAGTATTCCTGGCAGGTTTGGGGTCGTCAATCCTGTTACGTATATCCTTTACCAGCCCCTCACCCATATCCCAGAGGATATGCATAATCTGTTCTTCTGCTTTTGTTAGTTTCATAATCTAATATGTTTTAAGTTGTTAATATTCAAACGAAAGGCGTCGGGCATCGGAGTTATTATAATTGATCATATAACGCACCTTGCACCTTGCATATATTACAAAGCTACGACTATTTTTATAGTCATGCAAATATTTTTTAAGAAAAATGACTATTTTTTTAGTCTTAAGCGGCAGTAAGCTGATTTTTAATACAATAACGTAAAAAGAATTAACCACTGGTTACACATAGATCACAGACAGGCCACAAAGTAAATCCGTGTCAATCCCCCTAAAATTCGGGGCAAGCTGTGTTTTAGTGGTGTAAAAAAAGGTGCCGGAATTTACGATTATGTTATAAATATGTTAAACCAGTCTTTCAGATGAACATAAGTTTATTCCTTTTGTTTAACTGTGGTATCTCATTTTTAAAATGACTTGTCAAAATTGCTATTATTAACCATTTTAATTCGTACAAGTGATGTTCTTATTTACAAATATTTTCAGATGGGGAAGCAGTCAGGACAAGCCACAAAGAAAGTTCGATGGCAGAAACTTCCGCATACCTTTAATAGGTGAACAGGCGCCTTCATTTACTGCTGAATCAACATCAGGGACTATCAATTTCCCTTACGATTATGTCAGTAACTGGAAGGTAATTCTCAGTCACCCGATGGACTTTACTCCTGTTTGCTCAACCGAATTAATTGAGCTGGCAAAGCTTCAGAATGAATTCGATAAGCTTGAAGTAAAGTTATTAATAGTCTCAACAGATCCCCTTGAAACACATAATCAATGGAAGACAATTCTTGAAAAGATAGAATATAAAGAATACCCTCTCCAGACAATAAATTTTCCAATTGCTGATGATTCTGATCTGGTAATTGCAAAGCTATACGGCATGATTCATTTAGAATCGGATAACAACAGGGATGTAAGAGGAGTTTTCATTATTGATCCCGACAATAAAATCAGAGCAGAATACTTTTATCCGCAGGAGGTTGGAAGAAATATGGATGAGCTTTTAAGAACGGTTATAGCACTTCAGACTGCAGACAGGAACAAGGTAATGACACCTGCCAACTGGAAGACCGGGCATGATGTATTGGTGCCCTTTCCCCTGAAATCCAATATGTCACTCATGAATAAAGAATCAGGAGAATACTATCAGTATTCATGGTTCCTGATATTTAAAAAGGGTATCGGGGGATAACTTAAGTAATACATTAAACCCAGCCCGACTGACCTCATCAGCAGCCAGGTGGGAAACCGGTGACCTCTTGCCTGTCATCCGCCGGCTGGCGGATTCGGAGGGCTATGGTGGGGCGTACTGGGATCGAACCAGTGACCTCTTGCCTGTCAAGCAAGCACTCTGAACCAACTGAGCTAACGTCCCAATAAAGCTGTAAAAATAATAAAAATAAGATGAATTTATCTGAAATTATGAGAAGTCAAATCCAGAGATATATGCCGGGGCATCATAAAAACGTTCTTTTTCTTCTTCTGTAAGATTCAGGAATTTCATGTAAACAAGTCCGGGTTTGGCATTCAGCATCCTGTTAAGGGCACCCATTCTAACTTCAGTTCTCATCTTATCGTAAAGCTCACTCCTGTCGTCAAGCCAGGTAAGACCTGTATTATATCCTTCCAGGTCACAGGCTGTTTCAAAAAGATCAGCCAGAACAGATTCTTTTCCTTTCTTACAATAAATCGCATCAAAAACAAGATACCTGAATTCGCCCGGCTGGAACAATCTCCTGAAATATGGAATCTCAGGAAGAACCTTCATTATTACCCAACCCCAAATTCCGGGTATATCATACACTTTATATAATGCCGGAATTGCACAAACTCCGGCAATAATCTCTTCATTTTCTTTCAACACATAGTAATTGTCACCCCCAAAAGCATAATCAGTTGAAAACAGGGAATAATCTTTATAGAAGTCCATAAGCAGACTATTCATTTTCTGTTTTTCATCTTCCCTGAGTTTTGAAACCCTTTTGTCGGGTTTTGGTGAAAATCTGCTAAAGACCATGGTCAGAAAAGACCTTATATATTCATATTCAGCCTGGTGAACAAGGTTTTTTGATCTTTCATTCATGCTCTCAAGAAAAGCATACATGATGTGTTTATCTTTTTCAAACACATCAGGCAGATCCAAAATATGTGGTTTACTGAAGATCTCCAGTGTTCTTTGTTTGAATGATTCATCTGATTCAGGCTTTATTATAGCCTTTTCCCTTTTTCTCCAGTTTATGGCAGACTGGTATGTTGACTGAAAAGCAAGATATCTAATATAAGTCGACGGGTAACGCAGTTGTCCCTGTCCGGTGATCCGGAAACATGCACCGACAGTACCTGTTATTTTATTTTTTTTGTACAGTGAGACAAACCTTATCTTGTCTTCATAAGCGGCTATGCGATCAGCTATATTCTGCAGTGAAAACCGCATACCTCCTTCCGACCCCTGGACAGCGTGGTCCAGTATGTTCAGTATTCCTTCGGTGGCATGGTCTGATACTTTTACTTCAAGCCCATAAAAATCAAGTATCCTTTTTTCAAACATTGTGTCAATTGGTTGTTTGGCTGTCAAGACTTCCAAATACTCGCTTCAGTAGTGGTGTTACTCTAGCGGACACATCCTTGCGTATTTTCAGCTCCTCATCCTCAACTTTTGAAAACATCCCGGCCAGAGCTTTATTTGTCAGATAATCATCAAGGTCAGTGTTTACCGGTTTCAGGTTAGCTACCTGTCCAGCAATGGAATTTGCTAGTGTGTTCCATTTTGATGTCAGTGTTTCCCATGATCTCTTTGTGGAAATATCACCAACGATCTTTTTCTCGGTTGAGGCTTGAATTTTAGGTTTATAAAGATTATACAGGTCATTATAGGTAGTACTCTTCAGGTAGTTAGTTGCAGCATTATCGGTTCCGTTAAGGATCCCGAAGGCATCCTGGATTGACATCTGTGTAATGCTGTTAACAAATATTGGTGCCACCTCTTTTGCTGCATCCTCGGCAGCCCTGTTAATACTTAATATTACATCTTCTACAAGCTGATCTCCGCCCGGAATCCTGGAAATATTATCCACAATGACCATTGCTTCATCAGGAAGCAGTATTTTAAGTGCTGCATCGCCATAATAACCATTTTCCAGAGAAAGTCTGCCTGCGGCATTGCGTGCCCCGGTTGATAGTGCTTCTTTTAATCCGCTCACAACTTCCGATTCGGTAAGCGGTAATGGACCGCCTGCAGATTCAAGGACAGTTAAAAGTTCAGCACAACCCGATAATATAACTAACAGTGAAATCACCAATATTGCTTTAATTTTCATAATAGTATAGTTGTATTAATTTTTTAAAACCTCAGCTATTAAGATATCTTGTTTTACGAAAAAACAGGCAGCAGTGCTGTTGATATTAAAAGGTCTTCCGGGTTAGTTATTTTTATATTTTCTCTGTTACCCTCTACAAGATTAATTTTTATTCCTGTTTTTTCGAGTACTGTTGCATCATCGGTAAACTCCGGTATATATTCCTGGCGATATGCATTTTTTATGAGTCCGGCATCAAAAACCTGTGGTGTTTGTACCTGTCTCACCTGCAGTCTGTTAATGGGCTTATTCTCGTCTCCCGTGACCATCCGTAAGGTGTCGGATGGAGAAATGACCGGAATGGCATTCCCGAGTTTTTCTGCCGTTTCGAAGCATTTTTTTATTGTTTCGACCGACACAAAAGGTCTCACTCCGTCATGTATTGCCACCAGTCCCGGAATATCCACAAACTTTAATCCGTTTTTAACAGAAAAAAATCGTGCTTTACCTCCTTTAACCAGGGTATGGGGTATATCGAAAGAATATTTTTTCTGCAAATCATCCCAGAACCTGAGTTGGTTTTCAGGAAGTACAGTAATTATTTCAATCTCACTGTTAAAAACCTTGAATCGTTCCAGTGTATGCATCAGCACCGGTTTCCCTGATATTTCAAGAAACTGCTTTGGCCGCTCGGCATTCATTCTTTTGCTTGATCCTCCTGCTACTATTACTGCATATAACTTCATTTTTTCTCTGATTAAGGACCCCCAGGGCCCCACTCTGGCGGCGCCACTCCCTGAAAGGGCCTAAAACCGGTTATTTAACAAAATAATACCTGGTTTATAGCCCCCCTTCAGGGGGGAGGGGGGTAAATTATTCTTTTGTATATAAGAATCTCTTTATGCTTCTCTTTGGTGTTTTGGTAAACTCTTCGGGATGTATCCTGAATTTACTTACCGTCATAAATTCAGGTACCCGTTCGTTGACCTGTTTTCTTGTATCCTCGAGTATCTGTAAAAGATGTTCGTCAGAGATACCATCCTTTTTCACCACTTCGAAATCAGGATATATTAATGCAACGAGTTTATTGTTTTCAGATATTACAAGCGATTCGGCAATATAATCCATATTATTTATTACTGCTTCAATCTCTTCAGGGAAGATATTTTTACCTGATGGTCCCAGAAGCATTGTTTTGCTTCTTCCTTTGATAAAAATATTACCCTCTTTATCTATTATTCCAAGGTCGCCGGTATGCATCCATCCGTTTTTATCTATTATCTCTCCTGTGGCCTTTTCATTTTTATAATATCCTGTCATTACATTTTCTCCGCGCAGAATTATCTCTCCAATCTCTTTGCCGGGATCAGAAGAGTCTATTGTAATTTCCAGTGTATCAACAGGCCGGCCGGAAGCGCCCAGTTTTGTTGTATCCCATGACGCATAACTTATCAGCGGACCACATTCTGTCATACCATAACCCACTGTAAACCTGAATCCAATCTTCTTGAAAAATCTTTCAGCTTCAGGGTTAAAGGCAGCACCGCCTATTACTATCTCATGAAATCTGCCCCCGAAAGTATTTGTAAGTTTCTCTCTTATCTTTTTGTGCAGGATCTTGTTAATCCCGGGTATGGCCAGAAGTATTTTCATTGCGGGTTTATTAATCACCGGCAGAAGTTGTTTTTTAAAGATCTTTTCAATAACGAGAGGTACTGATAGAATAAGTCTCGGCTTTATATCACCAAATGCCTGTATTATCACCTGTGGTGATGGTGTTTTGGAAAGAATGGTTATATGACATCCGTATGTGAATGGAAACAGGAATTCAAATGCACATCCATAAGTATGTGCCAGCGGTAAAAATGAAACAAGGGGATCGCCTGGCTGAAGAGGCATGTTATTCTGTGCAAACCTCACATTTGCAGCAAGGCTGTTATGTGTAATCATAACCCCTTTTGAAAAGCCGGTAGTCCCGCCGGTATAACTTATAACAGCCAGTTTATCATTGGTAATATCAGAGAATTTTATATCTTCAGGTTTAAGTTCCGGATAAGCTTTCAAATATTTCTCTTCAATTTCATTAAAAGCTGTATTCACTTTTTCATCCGTTGTGAAAATCATCTTAAAGGTATCAACCGAAACAATACCTGTTATTTCCGGCATCTTTGCAACATCAAGCAGCTCAAAGATCTTGTCATCAACAAAAAGAAGTTTTGCGTCGGAATGATTTACCAGGTTAATAAGATCATCAGACTTAAAATCGGGTAGTATCGGAACTGTTACAGCACCATAGGTTACTGTAGCAAGATATACAGTACACCAGTTTGCAGCGTTTCTTCCGACAAGAGCTATTTTATCCCCCTCCTTTATACCTGTCCCTTTGAAAAAGATATGAAACTTGATTATTTGTTCTGCTATTTGTTTATATGTCAGACCCGGTTCTTTATAATTCGATAAAGCTTCTATAGACCAGTTTTGTTTTATGCTCTGTTCTATATACCCGATTAAACGTTCCTTGATCATATGTATTAGTTTAAGTTATTAGTAATAGCAAAGTTAAATAATAGCTGATATTTAGAACAGGGGATATTATCCATTTTGCAAATTCCCTGAAATACAATCAAATAAAGTACATTAATAATATCAGGATTATTGATAAAACATTCACTATGGTAAAAAAGTAGTTGTATCCCTCTCTTTTTTTGCTGAAATGACCCAGTTTTCTTGCAAAAATGCCTATAGTGGGAACAAACAGAACAACCAGGAAAGCAAAAAACTCTATCCCCATAAAGATTTCTTCAAGGCCTCCTTTTACAAGTGCTGATAAATAGACCACAATAAGCAGGATAAGTAAATATGTAAGGTAGCTTATTTTCAGAAGCAGTGTTGAGACAAGTCGTCGTTTATGAAGCTGGTGTGGTTTCAGGTATGCATAAGCAAGAGAAAATATTATCACGATAAAGACAACGCCGAGAATATGATTTAAGATTTCACTGAAATTCGCCATGGCTTCTGTTATTAATATTTTTTGCATTATGATTCCAGAACTGACCATACCAGTGAACTTGCACCCAGTACTGCAGCATTTTTTGTGTTGAGTTCCGATGGAAGAATTTTTACTTTATCCCTGTATATGCTTAAAAGATGCCTCTCCATCGATTCTTTTGCCGGTTTGAATATAAAATCTCCTGAAAGTGCAAGTCCTCCAAAAAGGAAAATAGCCTCAGGGCTT
>Ga0307425_1002558_pt1 | contig 10191 bp, 8 predicted proteins | sample SalMarWE160330MG_FD_202152 | JGI IMG/M metagenome (GOLD analysis project Ga0307425, IMG submission 202152) | Salt marsh sediment microbial communities from the Plum Island Ecosystem LTER, Massachusetts, United States - WE1603-30 | ecosystem: Environmental > Aquatic > Marine > Intertidal zone >...
CAGATAAGGGCTCAACAAAAAATAACTTAGCAGAATTGGCACTCTGATTCATGTTAGATTTGTTTGATTTCAAACCACAAAAGCTAATGGAATAGCAGGCTATTTTGATGTTTTTGTGGTTTGAGATCGGACGAAGATGACGTGAAGACGGGATGCAAAAATGTGAAATTATTTTTTGTTGAGCCCTAAGCGCAGACTTCGAAAGGGGCGTTTTTCAAAGGTCTCAGCATATGCAGGACAGAGTGGCGACCTTGGACACAAAAAATATCAACAGTATCTTACTGATACAGTTGGGTGATATAGGAGATGTGGTCCTTACCTTCCCCTGCATTAGGGCCTTGCGCGAAAATTTCCCTGAATCCAATCTGATTGTTGCGGTAAGGGAGAAGGCCGGTGAGCTGATAGAAGACTGCCCCTGGGCCGATGGAGTAGTTTCCGTAAACAAACAAAAAAGGGGGCTAACTAAGCAGTTAGCCTATCAAAAAGGGTTTTTTCTAAGTCTGAGAAAATTCCATTTTGACCTCACCATTGACATGAGGACAGGCACACGAGGCGCCATCTTGGCCTTCCTGTCGGGGGCGCGTCAAAGAATAGGGTACCATTCCATGAATGGCAAATTATGGCGTAATCGAATTTTTACCCATCTGTATGTTAATGAGTATAACCCACTTGAACATGTAGCAGAGTTTCACCTTAGTCTATTGGCGGCTTATGGTCTGACAACAGAAAATATCTGGCCCGAGATTCATGTCCCCGATGAAAGACATCAAAACGCTACAGCGCTTTTCAAGCAAGAGAAAATACCATTGGACCGACCGGCTATTATCATTCAGCCTTTCTCTCTTTGGGGATATAAGGAATGGGGAGCAGATAAATACGCCCATCTGATTAACTGGATTACTTCTCAATACAGATTCCCGGTGGTTCTCACCGGTTCTCCCGGTGAAAGTAAAAGAGTCTCTGAAATAATGAACATGTGTGGCCGTGGTGTCTATGATGTTGTCGGAAAGACTTCCATAGGAACATTCTCCGCTATATTGAAGCGTTCCCTACTCTTCATTGGTCCGGACAGCTCCGGGATGCACATTTCCGGCGCTGTTGGCACACCTACAGTAACCATTTTCGGCCCCTCTTCACCTGCTTCGTGGGTACCCAAAGGGAAACAACACCTTATCGTTCACAAGGATCTTCCCTGTGTGCCATGTAGACAGAAGGGCTGCCAGGATAGGGGAATCAGTCGCTGCATAGAAGAATTAACTGTAGAAGAAGTGAGATCAACCGTGGAAAGACAGCTTCTCCACACGAATTTCCCACCAAGAGAAATCTCATCGAATACCCTTTGACGATTATCGATCGTTGGAGTACAGCCGATTTAAAAGGGTTAGCGAAGGAGAAAATTTCATGCAAACAGGCGCAGACACCTTGTTGGAAATCTTGAAAGCAGCGGGAGTACACACCGTATTCGGTATACCGAGCATTCACAACCTGGGGTTCTATGAGGCGCTCAGAAAAGACGGTTCTATAAGACACATCCTCTGCCGCCATGAGGCCACAGCCACCCACATGGCAGACGGGTATGCCAGAGAGAGCGGCACGCCGGGGGTCGTGATTACCTCAACGGGACCTGGCGCGGGATATGCCGTTCCAGCCCTGCAAGAGGCTTATGGCAGCAGCGCTCCCGTTCTCATGATTACAACCAACATCGCGGCATCCAAAATCGGCAAAGGGCTTGGCACTCTTCACGAGGTAAAGGAACAGGATGGGATTTTCAAGAATATCACCAAGGCCGTTTTCATCGTTCGGGCTGAAGAGGATATTGAAGACCTCACCCGGGAAGCCTTGAATACCTTAAAGCTTGGAAGGCCGGGTCCCGTTTATCTCGAAGTCCCGACCGATCTCATGAGCAGGGAAATCGGCGTAAAAAGGGATTTGGGGACCAACACGACCGTGCCAAAGACAGATCTCCCTGATCTAAAAGAGGCCATAACGCTTATCAAGAATGCGGAGAGGCCCTTGCTTGTAGTAGGGACGGCTGCCGTGCGCGCGTGTATGGCTGAAGAGGTGGTGAGTATCGCGGAAACCCTGGCCGCCCCCGTCATTTTCACACCCAGCGCTCGAGGGCTTATCCCGGACAAGCACCCCCTTGCCCTCGGCAATAGCGCAAGAAGCGGCGCCATTCGGGAGACCGCCTCATCCTCCGACCTGGCACTGGCCATCGGTACCCGTCTGAGAGAGGTGGACGCAAAAAGGAGAGGCCTTGTGTTGCCCCATCTCATCCATGTGGATTGGGATAATGAGTGGACAGACAGAAACTTTCCCTCAAATATCTCCCTTTCAGGAGACATGCCTGGAATCGTGCGGGCCATGATGGAAGCCCTTGAGTCTCCCTCAGACAGAGAGCGACGCTTACAGCGTGTTCATGAGATCTCTCTAAAGATACAGGAAGAGGAGGCCGAAATCCGCCGGAATCATCGTGAAATGACCTACCTAAAGGTCATTAGGGATATATTGCCCGAAGAGAGCACCCTCGTGGTCGACAACACCCAGCTTGGTTACTGGTCCGAATACTTCTATCCCTGCCATGTCCCCGGAGGATGGATGGGAGCCAAGGGATCTGCCATTATCGGGTTCGCCTTTGCCGCAGCCATCGGGGCCAAAATCGCCTCTCCTGAAAAGCCGATCATCGCCGTGATCGGGGATGGGGGATTCCTTTACAGCACCCAGGAGCTGGCCACCTGTTTGAGACATGGGATCGGTTTTCCTGTCATTGTTGTGAACAGCAAATCCTTTGGCATTATCGCCTATCTTCAGAAGAAATTCCACAAATGCGAATACGAATCGCGATTAACAAACCCCGATTTTGTGGCGCTCGCCAACGCGTATGGCATAGCAGGCAGGCGAGTCGCTTCGCCGGACGGCCTCGGACAGGCCCTGGACGAGGCCCTGTCATCCGGTAAGATGCGGATTATTGAACTGTTGGAAGATTTCCCGGAACCCCCATTCGGAAGATATTAACGACCAGCCCAGGGCACGCCCTGCCTCAATAGCTGTGATTCTGGTGAAAGACGAAAGAAAATTAATTTGAATAATCGAATCAGTGGCGCAGAGTTGATCAGTTTATTGTGGTATGGTATAGTAATTTGCAGCCGATGCCTTGCCTTTTATCGGCGCGCGATTTTTCTGTCGATTGCACGCCGTTGAGTTTTATTATCATCAAACCTTTTACAAAAAAATATGGAGGTTATTATGCAGGGAGCAAGTGAGCAAGTGCTTCTGTTTATCACTACCTATGGTATCAAGATCATTGGCGCTATTATAATCCTGATCATTGGTCGTTTTGCAGCGGGTATGGGCCGAAAGATCCTGAAAGGGGCATTGGAAAAGAGAAATGTGGATCCTTCCATTGTCTCCTTTGTAGCCGCTCTGACCTATACCCTCATTCTGGCCTTTACGGTGGTGGCAGCGCTGGCAAAATTCGGAATTCAGACGGCCTCTTTCGTGGCCATACTGGGCGCAGCCAGTCTTGCCGTCGGCTTTGCCCTACAGGGCTCCCTGGCCAATTTTGCGGCCGGTGTTTTGATCCTGGTGCTTCGACCCTATCGTGTGGGTGACGTCATCGAGAGTGCGGGTGTCATCGGGGCTGTCAAAGAGATCCAGCTTTTCACCACAGTATTGGCCACCCCCGACAACATCAAGATCATGGTTCCAAACGGGAAGATCTTCGGAGACGTGATCAAGAACGTCTCCGCCTACGACACCAGGCGGGTAGATATGGTGATGGGCATCGGCTATACCTCCGATATCCAGAAGGCATATGACGTGATGTCGGAAATCATGAAGGCTGACGACCGGATTCTCTCAGATCCTGCTCCGCGGATCGCGGTTTCCGAATTGGCTGATTCCAGTGTAAATCTGGTGGTGCGCCCGTGGGTGAAGAGGGCAGACTACTGGAACGTAAAATTTGATCTGACCCGCAAATTCAAAGAGGCCTTTGACGAAAACGGCATCGATATTCCGTTCCCACAACAGGTGGTCCACATGATGAAGGATGTTTCCGAATAAGGCTTTTGAATTACCGCCCCCCTACCCAAATCGTCTTTGAGACGAAATGGGTAAGTATTGAAAAAGAGGATCAATGCAACCAAATGATACCCGGCGATACGCAGGCTGTTTTGGACATACAACTGCGGACAGTTGTGAATTTTCCAGTGGGACGAACTCGTAAAAAAGTTAGGAATGCCGAGCCGGAGCTCAAGCATTTGGCGAGGCCTGTATGCAGGAAATGGGGATATCATCAAAAGCAGGGTTTATGTACCGCCATGAGGCGCTCTTTGTTTTTATCGTAGGCGTTCTGTTATTAGTCCCCTGCATCTGGTGTGAGACAAGCATTACGGGTCAGGACGAATACTGGCTCTCTTTTCGCACGCCCATGGAAACCTTTGCCCATGACAGCTGGTTCACGCCGTGGGTAAACGGAGAGCCCCGGCTAAAGAAACCTCCTCTCCTCTACTGGACAATCTTATTGAGCTACAAGCTGTTAAGCATCAATCTTTTTGCAGCCCGAATCTGGGGCGTCCTCGCAGGGGCCGGACTCGCAGCCTGCTCCACCCTTTTGTTTCGGGAGCTGTTCAAAAAAAGTGGTATTCTCGCAGGTCTGATCGCCTTAGCCACCCTCACCGTAGCCATCGAAGGGCGCAGGGCCATGCTGGACCTCCCCCTCACCCTTTTCACTACCATGGCCCTGTTTTTTGCCGTAAAATGGGGGAAATCGGGTCGTCAGGGCTGGATACTCTTATCCGGCTTTTCCTTAGGGCTTTCTTTCCTTGTGAAGGGCCCCGTGGGAATGATCCTTTTTGCTGTAGCCTCCTTAAGCGCCCTATTTGTATTCAGGAAATGGGGCTTTTTGGCTTTAAACTGGGCACAGGTTTTTTGGGCATCTGTCTTGGTTTTTGCGGTATCTCTACCCTGGCCACTGATAATGGTCTATACCTGGCCCAATTTCCTCAAAATTGTTGATAGCGAGGTTGCTGCAAGAGGGATTGGAACAATTCACATTGGATCCCCCTTTTCTACCATAGGGGGGGCATTTGGCCTCGTTTTTCCGTGGTCACTGATATTATTTGCGGCATTGATACGATCGATCTGGCACTTCGGAAAGGGTGAGGGGAAAACGGATCTTTGGCTTACGACCTGGTTTTTCGGGTGCATAGTCCCCTTTATATTCATAAGATCTTTTGCCCGGTATATGACGCCACTTATCCCGGCTGCGTCCATACTGTGCGCCAACTGGCTTGAAGAGGTCACGGGGAGATGGAGAACAGGTTTGCTCCGCGTCTCTATCTCATTGTTAGCATTGGCTGCCATATCCTTTTGTCTGTTCTTCATATGGTTTGGCCGCGGCGTTCCCATGGCAGTCCTATCTCTTATGGTCGTGGGGCTAATGCTCTATATCACATTTTCCGGAAAGGATGTTCGCGTGGTGGCCGGGGCTGCTGCAGTTCTGTTGACCTTCATGATGGGGGGCCTGTATCCCTCCTTGGGAGTAAATGCCATGCCCTCAGACCTTGATAAAATTGTGGGCCAAAGACCGGTGGCTGCCTACAATAGCTCACAGCCCTCCATGCTCTCAATCCGCCTGAAACGGAGCGCGATCAGGATACGTTCCTCTAACAAGGATGATCTCCGCACCTTGAAAAATCTTGACGGTTTTGTTTTTGTGAGGAAATCCGACAGGGAAGGGTTCGAAGCCCTTGCTGACAAGTTAGGTATTTTTTATAAGAGGGCCGGCCAGTTCAAGACCTTTTACTCCCGCCAGGCCTGGATACGATTCGCCCGTGAGGATGCCACGGCCCATGATTGGAAGGATGCTGTAGAGAAGCGATCTCTGGCTAACCTGAGGCCCACGATCTTGTACTATCGGGTAAAGCCCCGTGGGAACCCACAAACAGGGCAAACGGGCCTGAACAGGGGCCCAGCCGGTCATAAATCACAGCATCCCTTCACCCGGCTTTATGACCCGGCAAGTGCCGCTTCCTAAAAGGCCCACCCCAGGCCAAACACCCATGATTGATCGTAATTCTTTTTTCCGTCAGCCGGCTGATTGTCATAATCGTAGTTGAATTGAAAAGAGGCAAAAAGCTTCATCACCATCGGTATGCGAACCCCGGTACGGGTACGAAGCATCCAGTTGGTGCTATCCTGGAAGTCGTACAGAAAATCGTCGTGATGAAAAATCTGAAAAAACTTATCAAAAAACCACATATCAAAATCTAAGGCCCAGTAACCGGAAAAATAGTCCCGCTGGTCCTTACCGCCCAAGAAATCCATGTTTTTGGTATACTTTTCATAGCCATAGGCCGGCCCTAACTTGGCCGAAAGATTCAAATCCCTGGACCTCCAGAATTGGTAGCCGGGACCTGCCGCAACACTGCCCAAAAGATCCAAGTCCTTGAATTTGTCCATCTGTGCTGTTGCGTTGCCAAACACAAACCACTTCTCGGTGAGGAAACGCTCATAGGTGGCGGAACCTAATCCATTGTCCTTGTTGAGTTCGTTTTTGGCCCACTCCTTGTGAAATTCCGCGTAAAGCTTAACCACATGCGGCAATTTGGAAACCGTCAGGTTACCGGTCAAGCTGTATTTTTCGGTATTGGTGTTCCCGGTTTCCTTGCTGGCACCTGCGGTGACGTTTCCACCGAATTCCCAGTCAGCCGGCGGCTTAGGTCGTTCCATGGACTTGACCTGGGCCAACGGGACGGGTACCGAAGGGGTGTCGTCCGCCAGGTAAAAAACCAGAGTGCCTTCTTCTGCGGCTACAATTTTTCCTATCAGGATCTGTTCGTTCCGCAGATAGGCCTCCAGGGGTTTCTCAGTAGTAAGCTTTGCCACCTGGTCCCATTTGATGGTGATTTCACCAGCATACGAGGTCTTGAAAACCAGCTTGCCTAAGGACATTGAAACCACACTCCCCTGCAGACGATCGCCGTTTTTCATGAGCAGCTCGTCAGCACTGGCAGCGCTTACAAAAAAGATAACCAGAAGACCGGCCAACATGCCACTTTTCAGGCAAGTCTTGACCAATCGATGTGATCTTCGTTGGGAAGATTTTTCGTTGAACCGATTATAAAGCTTTTTCATTAAAGTCATTTCCTCCTTTTGAGGCAAAGCTGGAGAGATTTTTTTGGCGAAGGACTATAAGTGAGAAACAAATGCGTGTCAATGCCTAAGCCGCTATCCTGCTGTGAGGATGCATTATCGCCACTGGTGCGCTTCTGCCAAAGATTTATCCGCAAGGGGGGGTTGAAGCGGTATGTTACCGGTTTCGTAAGAAACAAAGAAACATCCCTTTACTATTATTCTATTTCTTGATAAATAAAACTTTTGTATTATAATTCGTTTTCCAATATCCCCGACCAGGAAATTGTATAGCCTGGAGAGGGACTATGAGCACGAAGAAAGAGAGGATAACATAATGGCATCAAAAGAAAAGACAGCGAGATTAGAGCAGAGGGTCTATTGGGAGGAGAAGTTAAATCAGCGGCTGTCCATGCTGGCTGATAAGGGGGCTGAGTCTGAGAAGATTGCCAAAGATACCACTGTGAAGAAGTTGCGCGCCAAGATGAGAGAAACAGACAAGAGGCTGAAGGCAATCGAAGGGAAAGAAAAGAAATTAGAGGATATGGCTAAGATCAAGGCTGAAAAGTTGGCAGCCCCGAAAAAAGAGAAAGATAAGAAAGGGAAAGTATCGGAAGAACAGACTGCCGAGAGCAAGCGACAGCAGAAGAAAAAGAAGAAAAAGGAGAGTCAGAATAAAGGCTAAGATTTTTTTTGGGCATTGGAATTCAGCCCCCTGATACACATTTTGTTTTGATTCTCCGCCATATGGGATAACGCTTCGGGGCTGAATTTCAACTTTTTGAACAACTTTTCCTGGACCTGTTCGCAAAAAGAAAAATTTCCTTTAATAGCCTGGGATAGCTGCTCCCGGTTTCTGCCATATCGCTCAAGGATATAGGAGAGACGTTCATCTAAATTTACAATCTTATCATGCTTTACCCGCTTGTCGGCGTAATAGACTATCTCTTTCTCTGAGTAGTCGCCGTTCAGGTTATAGCTGCGCAACCTGACATGCTCCGCAACAATGGGGGCAATTTTGTCGAGATGGTTTTCTAAACAGATCTGCCTCCCTATTTCAGAATGGTCCTGGCCCGATTTCAGAGAAGCTGTTTTGCCGATGTCGTGCATGAGGGCCGCGGCAATGGCCATTTCAACAGATATATCGACTTCCGCTTCCCGGAGACCCTCAGCGATCAGGCAGGTCACCCTTGCTACTACCACTGAATGGGCCTTGATATTTTCAAGCATATGGTATTTATCCATAAGATGAAAGCATTCTCGAATTGATGGAATCATTTTTATCTCCTCTGTTCAGGGCCCAAACCTATACCAGCAATTTGATTGCCGTTCAACTTAAAAGCACAGGTTAAGAATGGGTGGAACAAAGAAGTGTTTCAGCAATCTGCAGTGTTGACAAACAGAGCTGTTTTGCATATTTTGTAACGGTCCATGTCGGCGCGTGAACGTATATTTGTAGACATTTTTCATTTCTCGCCCTGACGAAAGGAGTAAGGCCATTTCTGATTTTTCACAAAATAGCAGTCAGATAACCTCTTTTCATATACTTCGGAAGGATCGGAAGCACCTGAAGACCAAGCTTAGGCTCCACTCCAAATGGAAAAAAACAGTTTTGGTTATCCCGTTGTTAGCGAGTGAGTATACCGACCCTGCAAATCTTCCGGTATTCAGGAACATACTCAAGCAGTTAAGGGATATAGCCTATCTTTCAACGATTATCTTTGGCCTCGATAAAGCCAATGAGCGAGAAGCCTTCGTGTTGAGGGATCTGATACAGGCATCGAACATAAAAAACCACCTTATTCAATGGAACGATGGCCCTGGTTTCAGCGACATATACAATACACTCAACGAAGCAGGGTTCAATATCAGTGAACCGGGCAAGGGAAAGAATATGTTCTTGAGTTTCGGGATCGCCATTGCATTGGGCGCTGAATCTATCGGTCTGATCGATGCAGATATCCGGACTTTCAAACGAATTCAATTAGACCGGCTCTTTTATCCTGTTGTCGTCCTGAACTACGACTTCTCAAAGGCGTACTACTCCCGCATAAAGGATAATAGACTATATGGCCGCGTAAAAAGACTCCTCCTTGATCCGCTTCTCCTTGCGCTAAAGAGAAAATTTACTGAAAGCAAAGAGCAAAAGATGTTGAATCTGATCCAGTTCCTCTTAGGCTTCAACTATCAGCTTTCAGGAGAGGTGGCATTTCACGTAGACCTCTTAAAAAGGATGCGTTTTGCAACTAACTGGGGCGTGGAGATATTTACCCTGATTGAAGTTTACCGCAAGGCCTCGTCTTCTGCACAGGTCATGTTTTCTAAAGACCCCTTTGACCACAAACATCAGGATGCCTCACCGGAAGATCGTACTAAAGGCCTCAACCGGATGGCTATCGATATTGTTACAACGCTGATGAATGCCCTTATCATCGAAGAGGGCCTTGAGATCTCTGACACATTTTTTAGAGACCTGACCGTTATTTACCAGGCCGTGGCTGAGGAGCAGGTAAGAAAATATTCGGATGAGTCAGGTTTCAGCAATCTCGACTACGATAGGGACTGGGAGGAATACTTAGTCAAAGAGGTCTTCAAGGATTCCATCCTCCAGGCCGGTGAAATGCTTGCCTCGCCATACAGGATGACAGAAAAGTTTTTGAGGTTTGTCAACTCTCATCCTGAATTCAAACCCTTCATCAAAAACGGGCTTGCTGAAACCATCCTCGAGGTTGAACGGAACGTAGAACAGAAGTTGTTCGAAACGCCGCAGACCGTCTCATGGGAGAGGGTTTCCAATAAGTTGCCACGGATTTTCTATGATTTGATTGAAGTGGTTGAAATGGAAAAGAGACGTTTTTCCTGACGCTGTAACAGCGCGATCTGATGATGAGCCCCCCATTTTTTCTTGTTTTTACCGATTTAGACGGTACTCTGCTGGACCATAACAGTTATGGATGGGAAGAGGCCATACCGGCGCTTGAACTATGCAGAACAAGAGGTGTGCCCCTAATCCTTGTCTCCAGCAAGACCAGGGCCGAAATGGAAGTTCTTCGTCGC
>Ga0307425_1002560_pt1 | contig 10188 bp, 25 predicted proteins | sample SalMarWE160330MG_FD_202152 | JGI IMG/M metagenome (GOLD analysis project Ga0307425, IMG submission 202152) | Salt marsh sediment microbial communities from the Plum Island Ecosystem LTER, Massachusetts, United States - WE1603-30 | ecosystem: Environmental > Aquatic > Marine > Intertidal zone >...
AGACTATGAAAACAAACAGGAGGGAAGTAAATGAATAATGAAATTGAAGTAGTAAAACCAAAGGCAGTAAAGAAACGCGCAGTAAAAACAGATTTACCAGCAACACCTGAAAATATGCTTATGACAGCATTGCAAAGCGGGATGTCAATTGAGGTTATTGAAAAACTTTTGACGCTGAAAGAACGCATCGAAAAGAATGAAGCGGAAAAAGCATATCAGGAAGCGATGAGTAAATTTCAAGCAGAATGTCCGGTTATCCCTAAAAAGAAACCAGTCAAAAATAAAGATGGAAAGACAACCAGATACAAATATGCCCCTATAGATGATATAGTTCCAATTGTATATCCAATTATGACAAAAAATAATTTATCATTTACAGTTAAAACTCGTTTAGAAACTAAAGATGAAATTGCTGGAATGACAGCAATAGCAAAAATATCTCATATTTTAGGCCATTCGGAAGAAACGGATTTCTGGGCTCCCATTGATGATAATGAATATATGACACGGCAACAAAGATATGGATCAACTAGAACATTTACATCAAGATATGCCTTGTGTGATGCGCTTGGAATCATAACAGGCGACGAAGACAACGACACAAATGATCCGCAAAATTTAAAAGATCAGGAAGCCGCAAAGCAAGCTGAACTTGAAGCTCATGCAAAACTAAAAGCAATGCCTGAAAATATAATTAAAGGATTTCAAGTATTAGGATATATCACAGACAAAAGCTGGAAGGCAGCATGGAAATTTGCAGAAACACGGAAATGGAATCCGGAAGTCATATTAAAAGAACTAAATTTCCTCGCCGACAAAGAGGCCAATAATGGAAAATAGATTCGATCAGGAAAATCATATATTTTATATGGACGGCGAACGAGTGCCGTCCATTACTCAGGCCATGCCGCAACCGGAAAAATATGTATCAAAAGAAAGATGGGAAGAATTGCAAATCGAAGGATCGGAAAATCATGCATTAATTAAAATGTATTTTGATACCGAAGATATTTTTAATGAACCGATGCTGTTCGCACTCGACATCTGGTATAATGCCAATAAAGATAAATTAGGAAAATTGGTGTGGCATGAAAAGCCGTTATATTCCGAACAGCACAGATTCGCAGGGATACCGGATGCAATTTTTGAACATGGAATAGTAGACTTCAAGCGAACATTTAGCAACAAAAATACTCACTCTTTACAGATCGGGGCACAGCACATTTTGGTAGTAGAGAATAAAATTATCGAACCGACAACATTATGGTTTATCGTTTATTATAATAATGGCAAAATGGCAGCAAAGGATGTTTATAATCCGGAAGCAGAATCAGGATTTATTACATGCGTTAAAAAGTTCTATTTAGAACAACAAATTAAAAACTATCTTAAAGGAGAATCAAAATGAGTAATGAATTACAAACAATCGTAAAGGAAAGTGGGTTACCACAAACTAAGGCTGAATATATTTTACAGCAATTCCAGCATTATTTTACAATGGCTGCCGAATGGGAAATAAAAGCAAAATCAATTGTTGTTACAGATGAAAACCAGAAAACCGAAATGGAAATGGCAAGAGTAGGAAGGCTATTTTTAAAAGAGCAAAGACTAAAAGTAGAAAAAGCAAGAAAGGCCATGAAGAAAGATTTAATCATAGAAGGTAACGCAATTGAAGGTATTGCTAATATCCTGAAAGCATTGATAGTTCCGATTGAGGAATATCTGGACAAACAAGAACACTTTGTGGAGAATAAAAAGAAAGAAGAAGAAGCCAGAATAAGAATTGAAGTTGAAAAGAAAATGGAAGAGGAACGGATTGCAAAAGAAAAAGCCGAAGCTGAAGAACGAGAAAGAATCCGGATTGAGAATGAACGATTAAAAGCCGAAGCAATTGAAAGAGAAAAACAAGCACAGGCCGAAAGAGAAAAAGCAGAAGCAGAAAGAAAAGCAATTGAGGAAAAAGCCAGAAAAGAACGGGAGAAACAGGAAAGAAAACTTGCTGCCGAAAAAGAAAAAGCGCGCAAAGAACAAGAACGAATTGAATCCGAAAAGCGTGCAATTGAAGAAAAAGCAAGGAAGGAAAAAGAAGAAGCCGAACGTAAAGCGAAAGAAGAAAGAGAAAAGCAAGAGGCTGCACTTGTAGCACAAAAAGCACAGGCTGAAAAGGAACGCAAGGAAGCTGAAGAACGGGAAAAAAAATTACAGGAAGAACTCACAAATAAAAAAGAAGTTGAATGTCCTTTCTGCCATAAAAAATTTTCAATATGAAGCCTGAAACAATCACAAAATACTGTCTCATCTGCCAAAAAGACACAGATCACAAAGTCAGGCAGTTGAAATCCGGGAACGAATATACCTGTTTGGTATGCAAAAGCAAAAAGTTTATACCGGATAACATAAAGCCGGAATACAAGGAGAAAGAATATGATTTATGAAGAAATATTATATGGTTTTAAATACGGCGCTGCGGAAGTAACCAGACTAACTTCGGATGATAAAAAAGGATGGGTAGTTTTACAAGTTAAAACTCCAAAAACGGAAATACAAATTTACGTTACAAAAACTGGGAAAGTAAGGATATATAAAGATGGTAAAGAATGGATTAAGGAGAAAGACAATGAATAAAGAAATAAGTTGTAAACATTGCATACATAATGGAGATCAAATGCTATACCCTTCTGGTTGCACAGGATGCGGAGAAAATCATGAAAATTTCATAACTCGTAAGGATGTTGCAAAAATTCAGAAATCGGATATCTATAAAAACTATTTATTAAAGCCGGAATACAAGGAGAAAGAATAATGAATGAGAAAGAGAAGATAGAAATAGATCGGAAAAAAGATTGCGTAAAATGTAAGAAACTTGAAGGCTTAGGAATTATAGCTAAATCAGATATATGCAGGAATTGTAAATATAATTGGTATCAGAATAAACTTATTCAAGAACGTCAAGCAAAGAAAGAGCTGGAAGGATTATATTTTGATTTATTAAATCAAGTAGAAAATAAATACCTACATGAATCAAGACATGAAACCGCCAAAAGATATATCAGAGATTATCATAAAGTTTTTAATATAGCACAAGAAGAAACCATTAAACATAAGGAGAAAGATAATGTTAAAACGAATTGATGAAATGATAGAAAATTATATTATATTACGAGATGAATCTGATCCAGATTCTGATAGAATATATATTTATCTCGATATTTTATCTGATCTCGAAGAACTCAAAAAGCTAAGACAAGAAGAAGTAAAAATAAATTAAGAAACGATATGGAGGGAATATGAAACCAGTAATTAGAATTGACAGCGTTATCGAATGCGTGGAAACATCATCAGGTACTTATTTACGAGATTCTAACGGTGATTGGATTTATCATTGGAAGTACTTAAAAGATTATGATATCCAGATAGAAAAAGAATTCGAAGCGGCTTATCAAAAGTTCATAAATCCACCGTTTAAAGTAATAATAGCAAAATATATAAAAGATGAAATTGCTGTACGGTTTCAAATAGGAGATGATATTTTTTATTTAAGGGCAAGTGATAGAAGTTTAGCGAAACAATCAGAACAACTTGAACAGGCACTCAACAGCTTGATGGAGGGGAAATGATATTTATAGATGGAGATTTCAAAAGCGGAAAAGGTGATTGCAAATACCATTGTTTACCCACGTGTCATTTTGCTCAAGTTGGCCCGGATTGGAAATATGGCTGTACACATAAAGCCTGGTGGCAGAATAGAGCAGGTGATTTTGTGCCTATAGTGGAATGCGGCGGTAAAAAGAAAAATTGTGAATTAAAAGATCAGCGGTGTCTGAGTTATTACAAACGTGGATTACGTCAACGCATTAAAAATGCAAAAGCAAAAATTGAAGGATGGGAAAATCTATTGAAGGAAATTGAAGAACTGGAGGGAATATGAAAGTAATTTCAGTAAAAAAGAGAGAATATAAAGAAGTAGAATTTGGTAAAGAGTATTATCAAAGATATGATTGTTTAACTTGGAGATGTTCTGGTTCGCTTAATATGATTACATCATGGATGAAAATACAAGAACTCGAAGAGGCTTATCAAAGGTTCATAAATCCGCCGTTTAGGGTTGAATGCGATCCCGAAGGTGTGGTATTAACAATCAAAGACAAACATCCAATTTATTTTAATTCACATTATCCTATCGCATTAAAAGAAGAACTTGAACAGGCGCTCAACAGCCTGATGGAGGCCAAATGAAAGACTGGAAAGTAACAGTTGAACTTCCCGATGAAATCAGAATGTACTATCATAACAAATGGGCTGAGAAGAAAGACACAAAGTGGAGTGAATATATATCAGCAAAAGTAATAAAAATTTTAAAGGAGGGAATGGAGCATGAAAAAAGAATTGAACAAACTCAACAAGAAAATCACGAAGAACAACGAAAATTTTCGGGAATTTTACAACCGGACGAACTTGCCTTATCCTGTGGCCAGGGAGCAGTGGAACAATAGGCAAGACAGGATCGAGAAAGGCCTGAAGATAGCTGTGTTTGTCGTTGCCGGAATTTTTATTGTTATGTTTATTTTAGCGACAATAATATTAATTTAAGACTCGTACCGTATCGCCGAGGAAGCAGCGCGGAATTATCTCCGTATCGGTGGCTGATATTAAGTGAAAGACTGTAGCTGTTCCGGGGCAGTGGCGATCTGGAGACCACCGGAGACGATAGAACGGCCGTTTGAACAACTGTCGTAGAAGACCACAATTTAAACAAACAGGAGGGAAATAAATGAATATAGGCACTGATAGAGGAATTATGGATTATACAACTGATGAATTAAAACCATGTTCCTGTGGAAATAAAATAACAAAATATTCTTTAGCTTATGGGAGTACTCCTTATTCAATATTTTGTCCTGTTTGTAAAAAGAGTACTAATTTAACAGCTTTTTTAGTTACCGGATGTGTAGATAATTTTATAAGTTACTGGAATGATCATTGTGCAGATATGACAAATGAAGAACTTCGTAGTGAATTAAAAGAATTTATGAAGATTAAAAAAGAAAAATCGGGTTATCCAAATTATTGCCGTAGATATGAATGGTATTGGGACTCAGAAAAACCACATAAAAGAATTTATGAACTTTATTAAAACAGAAGGAAGTATGAAATTAGTAATTTGCAATCATGCAGGAACAAAATTTTGTAATTCAATCAAGGAAAGATGCAGACATAAAGAGCCGCATGAAAAAACAAGTGACTGTTCTGCGCCGAAATGTAGTAACGGAGAAATAGAAATTAAGGTCAAATGTATCCCATACAAGGAGAAAAGCAAATGAATCAAGATATTTATTCGGAAGGAGCTACCTTTTTGGTAGTGTGTAAAAGATGCGGTAAAATATTTACGGTAATCAGAAATTGGGGTGGAGGCATCCGCAGAGCATCTAAAAATGGACTCCCAGAAGAAAATCCAGCTAAATGTTATTGCGGATCGAGACAATTAGAATTGTATTAAGCAATAAGGATAAAGGTGAGATATAATTTCAATAATTTCTTGACGTAATGAATGAGTATGGTAGTATAGACACAAAATCAGCGAACAGGTTAGGAAACTAATGGATAGGCCAAAAGCCGTGTAACTGATTTGAAGATGGAGAATTCCATCGAACACAATTGACTGGAAACGATTGTGGGAAGAAAGCAGGAATGTAACTGGGTGTTTTCCAGTACTGTCTTTGACGGTAACCCGGTTATATTTCTGCTTTTTTTATGGAGGTTTTATGAAATTAGAAAGAATAATTCCAGCACATAAATTGACAATTAAAATTAAACAATACAAAGAAAATTTTAGCACAATGACTCCCCGATGGAGGGAATTAAGACCTGACATGAAGATGGAATGTTATTGGTGCAAAAATAATTTTAAAGACGGCGAACAAATTTCAATTGCAATTCCTGAAAAACATAAAAACATTTTATTATGTAAAGATTGTATAAAATTAGTAAAAGATAGCGAGAATATATAATTAAATGAAGAGGATATGAATGACGGTAAAGCAACTAATTCAGCAACTACAGAAATATAAAAATAAGGACATGCAGGTATTTTATAAAACTGATCCGATATATAGCATTAAATTAGATCGATTAAGAGTTGAGCAAATAAATAAAGTAGTAAAAGTAATAATAATATCATAGATACATTGAAAAAAATAAGTTGACAGAATAGTTCTATCTGTTATAAGGGATACAATTCTCAGGTACAGAATCTCCCGATCAGGAAATACGTACCTGCCCGGATTTGATAAAAGTACAATGTCATCTGCCGGGATAATGAATAACTCTTTGGAAGGGAGTATTAAAAAATTGACTGCAAGATCGGACACTTTATTAAAAGATAGAAGCCAGTCCTATAGGCGTTGTTTGCTGATTCTTGCAGTCCAGCAAGCACTTCCAAACGCTTATAGGATTGGCTTTTGTTGTTTAATATGGGGGCTATAATTGGCAAAGAAAAGATACTGGTTAAAAGTTAAAGAAAACTTTTTTGATGATGATGAAATTGTTTTTCTTAAAAGTCAAGATAACGGTTATGAATATATTTATCTTTGGATGAGATTATTATTAAAATGTTTAAGATCAAATGAAGAAAATGAATGTGGTTTTTTACGAATAAATGATAAAGTGCCTTATGATGTTAATATGCTATCAAATTTATTTGGAATGAATGTTGATAGTGTCCGAGTTGGAATTGAATTATTTAAAAAAATGGGAATGTTGGAAATATTAGAAGATGGCACTTATTACATTGAAGCAATACAAAAGATGATAGGAAAAGAAGGCGAAAGCGCAGAAAGAATGAGATTGCATAGAGAAAAAAGAAAACTAATTGAATTGTCACAAAGTGACGAAGAAGTGACTAAAAAGTGCGACAATATAATAAAAGAAGAAAAAGAAAAAGAAGAAAATAAAGAAATAGAAAAAGAATCCTTTGAAAAATTCTGGAAGCTATATAACTATAAAAAGAATCGTAAAGACTGTATTAAAAAATGGAATAAAATAAAATTAGAATTACATGATACTATTTATGAACATGTTAAAGAGTATGTTAAATCAACACCTGATAAACAATTTAGAAAACATCCACTAACTTATTTAAATGGTGAATGCTGGGATGATGAAGTAATATTTAATGACAAACAACAACCTAGTCAACCAAAACAAAAGTACAAAGAAGGAACCGGGTTTTACAATGTATAACGAGCAAACAGAAAAGATAGTTCTGGCAAATTCAATAATGTACCCCAGCAGTCTTTTGCAGGTACTTGAATTCCTGTCCGAACCTGATTTTTACATCGACAAACACCGGTTAATTTTTTCAACCATAAAGACGCTCAATCAAAGTAATATAACAATAACGACATCAACAATAATTTCTTATTTTAACGACAATAAAATTGATCTTATATCTTATTTACTTGATCTTCTGGATTCACGCACAACCGGGAATATAAAATTATACATAGACGATCTAATAGACTATTCGTCACGCCGGAAACTCTCAAAACTCATACAGGATACGAACCAGTTAATACAGGATAAAAACTATAGCCTTGATAAAGCCTGTTTTGATATCGACAACCAGATAAAAGCGATCAACAGCATATCAACAAATAGCCTGATAGCGATGAAAGATATGGCTACCGGGAGAATAGAGGATGTGGCGGAATCGAAGAAATTCTATAAAACCGGGTTCAGGGATTTGGATTCTGCGATACACGGAATATTTTGTGGGGAATTAATTATCCTTGCGGCACGTCCGAAGTCAGGAAAGACGGCAATGGCCGGCAATATAACCTGTAATATAGCCGAGAATCACCCCGGGCATATTTTGTTTATGTCTCTCGAAATGAAACGGAATCAATTAAGACGACGTTTCATAAGCTCATACGCAGGGATTGACAGCTTTGTTTTAAAAACTGGAAATTTTGAAAACGAAGATCAGAAGATCAGGGCTGAAGTAGCTATGACAAAAGTTGATGCATTGCCTATTTACATAAGCGATTCAGTCTTTGAGCTCGAAGGTATTATTAACACCGTGAAAAGATTCGCAAGCCTTAAAAAGATAGACCTGGTGGTAATTGATTATATACAGCTTGTTAATAACTACATCAAAGGAGCATCAAGAGAACAGATGGTATCGGAGATCGGAAGGAATTTTAAAATCATGGCTGCTGATTTAAATATCCCTGTATTAGCGTTAAGCCAGTTGTCAAGAGCGGTAGAGGCAAGACCTGACGGTAAGCCGATTCTTTCCGATCTCCGGGAATCGGGTGCATTGGAACAACATGCCGATATGGTATGGTTTATTTACCAGGACAAGAAAGCACTGGAAAAGCACGATATTGACGACACTCAATACCAACTGGACGTAGCCGCCAACCGGGACGGGAAAGCCGGGTTTGAAGTAGACTTGACGTTTCATAAGATTTATACTAAATTTACAAACTTCATGGAGGTTTAATATGGAATACAAAAAAGATATGCAATTATGTTTTAAAAATGAAAGTGAATTTATAGGTAATATTGATTCACCTGCTAAAATAATAATTAAATGCGATTATGAAACAAATGGATTTTGTATTTATGCTGATTCTTGTGATTTTATAGAAATACTAACAGAAAAAACAGCAAAAGAATTAAATGGATAACGAGGTTTAATATGATTACAAATTATGAAATAATCCAGAAAGCAAAAAATAAATATGAAGAACTCGGCGGCTTAAAAGATGAAACCGCAAGATTATTAAGAAGTCTGTGGGAAAGACTCGAAACGGCAGATGAGAAAGTGCGTCAATTTAGCAATGAATTTAAAAAGAGTTAGCAGTACGGTAAATTCATGGAGGTTTAATATGATAGCAAAAGAAATTAAAATTATAAAAGTTAAGAAATGTGATGAGTGTCCAAGATTGATAACTAATTTAGTAAAGGGTTCTTATTGCCAGGAATTAGAAAAGAAAATTTACTTTGGAATAAGAGATGAATTTGGGTTTGATATTGGTTATGAAAAAATTATTCATCCTGATTGCCCGCTTGAAAGTTATTATGATGCTATTTAATAGAGGTTTAACATGTCAGTAGAAGAACAGAAAGAAATAGAATATTGTGAATGGTGGCAATATACAAAAAACATGTATCGGAATCATCATGATACAGATAATATAATTTCTTCAGTAATGTTATTTGAATATAAATACTGTCCTTATTGCGGGAAAAAAATAAAGGTGAAAAAATGAAAAAAGAATTAAATAGATAAGGAGGTTTAACATGTCAGTAGAAGAACAGAAAAAAGAATTATGGCATAAATTAGAAAAAGATTTTTTTGAGCAACAAGGAACAACTTGTTTGTGCGGCGATAAAGGATATGATTTCTGTGATTATTTATTTGATTGCTTATTAACCGAACGTGAAAAAATAAGTCAGTTACAAGATAGACTAAACGGATATTATGACGATCCTAAATGTTATCACGAATGTCCGGAATGTCAGGCAAGATGTAATTGTACCTATGAAAAATGTAATCATTGTAAAGATATAGAGGAGTAAAGAAATGTCAGTAGAAGAACAAGCGGAAAAAATAAAACAAGAATTATTAGATCGGTGTAGGCAATGTAATAAAAAGCATAATCCTAAAATATGCCTTAAATGCGAATGGAAATATTTATTTACCTGCCTATTAACTGAGCGTGAAAAGAACCGTGAACTTGAAAAAGAAATAGCCTGGTTTAAATCACATACGGTTAAAGTTGATGAGTACAATTCAGCAGTACAGTAAATTTATATAAAATACAGAGGTAATAAAATGTGTGATTGTTTAGAAAAATCAATAAAACAAATTAAAGAGAAATATCCTAAATGGAAAGATAAGGATGTTGATGATTTCTTTTATTCGGATTGTGGAATAAATTTTACTACTGGAAAAATGAATTATGGAATGGGTATTGATATACGATTTAAGGGGCAGAAAAAATTAGGTCATACAATGCTTAATATTTCTCATTGCCCATTATGTGGAAAAGAATTTAAATAAGACATTCAGTGAAATATAAGGAGGAGTAAGATGATACAAAGATATAACATACATCATCTAATAAATTATATGCAATTCAGTAATACAGATTGGTGCAAATCTGAAGACGTTGAAAAATT
>Ga0307425_1002563_pt1 | contig 10182 bp, 9 predicted proteins | sample SalMarWE160330MG_FD_202152 | JGI IMG/M metagenome (GOLD analysis project Ga0307425, IMG submission 202152) | Salt marsh sediment microbial communities from the Plum Island Ecosystem LTER, Massachusetts, United States - WE1603-30 | ecosystem: Environmental > Aquatic > Marine > Intertidal zone >...
CATAACCTGGGATGCTCTTGATGAAAACGGTGATAGCCTCCTCTATTCTGTTTTTATCCGTCGAGAAAATGAAACGAGTTGGAGAGTGCTCGAACCGAAATGGGCAGATAAAATTCTCGCTTTCAACACATCCCAATTTCCTGATGGCATATATTTTGTCAAAGTGGAAGCTTCCGATTCCCCATCCAATCCGAAGGGAACGGATATGAAAGCGGAGAAGATCAGTCGTCCGCTGGTTATCGATAATTCTCTTCCAGTCATCAGGAATTTTCGGGCAGAGAAACAAAATAATCAATTGTCCATATCCTATACTGTTGAAGATGCCAATTCCCATATCAAAGAAGCGAAGTTTCTGATCGTTCCGGATGATTGGCAAGTTGTATTTCCTGAGGATGGGATATGTGATTCGAAAAGCGAAACCTTCCGGTTCTCGGTAGTGCTTCCTCAAGGCGCGGATAACCTGATTGTCGTGCAGGTGATGGATCGGCATGGGAATATCGGGATCTACCGCTCCACCTTCTAGCCTGCACTATTTATAAAAATTGTCGATTCCATTTTTCAATAAGTCAGATTAAATTTTTAAACCAAAAGAAATTCTAAAAATCGACAATTTTTACCCTGCGGGCGAGCCAATCTTACTGCATTGACTTCATCGTAGCCCATTCGCAGTAGTTTACTACAGCTTCACGGGCTACATCTTTGCCACTACAGCAATCTTAACTCGTAAATAGTCCAGTCCATACCTTTATGTTAGGGTGGGGTGGGTTGGCGTGGGGAGGGTTGGCCAAGTTATTTGGTAGCGCGCTCGAGGTAGGAGTCATCTCTCGTATCGATCCGCACGACATCTCCCTCTTTGATGAACTGGGGAACCGAGATCGTGATTCCTGTTTCTAATGTGGCAGGTTTGTTACTGGCCGACTGGGTCGCGCCTTTAAGGTGAGGTTCGGTTTTTGTTACTTCGAGTTCGATGGTCAACGGTGGATTCACACCCACAGGTTTTCCCTCGAACATCTCAATGGAAAAGGTGATATCGGGTATGAGGTAGTTGACCGTGCTGCCCAAAATATCGGAGGAGAGCTTGATCTGTTCGTAGTTATCGAGATTCATGAAGATGTATCCGTTTCCTTCTTGATAGAGGTATTGCATGTCGATCCCCTCGAGATAGGCCTGTTCCACTTTGTCTTTAGACCGGAACCTGATGTCGTGCAAGGTCGAATCGCTGAGTCGCCGAAGTTTGGTTTGCATCAGAGCTTGTCCCTTGCCCGGAGTAACGTGGGTTGTTTCATGCACTTTATACAGCTCCCCTTCCCATTTTATAGTCATTCCTTTTCTGAGTTGAGTTGCGTTTATCATCTGTCCTCCTTGCGCACGCCTTCGTCCACATGGATGATATGGACTTTTGCTCCCATCCGTTCTATGGCTTGGGCGATGTGTTCTGTCCTGTCTGGAGCATAAACAAACATGCATCCTCCCCCTCCAGAACCGTTGAGCTTTCCCCCCAAGGCTCCTGCATCGAGGGCGGCATCCATCATTTTGTCGATCTTCGGAGTGGAAGTCTGAAGGTAATTTCTGAGCACTTCATGCTGTTGAGTTAGAAGTTGCCCGAACTTATCATGATCGAATTCATCATCCTCGAATAGTTCTCTCCCTTTCACTGTCAAATCCCGTGTCATCAAAGTTCCTTGGAGCAACCGCTTGTTATCTGTGGGGAGTGTTTGCATCTCTTCCCATTCCCTAGCTCCTATCTGGCCTTTCAGATCGAATCCTTCGATTTTCCTTCGGATGGTCTCCATTCCGTCCAAAACATGACTCTTGATATATCCCAGCATACCGGTTGTGTCTTTTTTTTGAAGAGAATCAGCCAGGACAAAGGACTTCAGGGGATTTTTCAACTTTCGCACCCTCAGCTCATCTTCGAAAGTCACATTGACTACTCCTCCCAGAGAAGATGCGTAGTGGTCCATTTTGCCGCCGGGTTCATGGAATTCGGCCACCTCTGCTAAAAAGCCGAGTTCGGCAATTTCTTCTGGGCTGTTGAAGGCTTTTTTGCCTGCGGCTTCCAATATAAACTTGCTCCATGCCACGACCAGGGCCGATGAGCTGGAAGTTCCTGCATTGATCGGGATGGTTCCGTGAAGATGACAATCCCAGCCCGAGTGGAATCCAATGCCTTTTCTTTTGAGAACGTTGACGGCACTCCTAAGATAATCGCGCCTCTTACGATAGGTGATGTCCTCATCTATCGAAAATTCTTCACTTTCTCCAAGATCAGGAAGGTCGATTTTGATGAGTTGATCATTTCGGGGAGTTCCTCGGATGAAAATCCTCAAATTTATTGCGGCTGCTATTATGGGCAATCCAAAATAATCTTGATGTTCGCCGAACAGACAGATCCTTCCTGGAGCCGAGACGGATATTTCCTTCTTTTCCATGTTATCTATTATCCAAAGTCAGACTTGACTGTCAACTCTTGCATGGGACCATGTTTTTTTATATAAATGATTTGATTCCAGAACAGGGCAATTAAAACGAATGAGTGAACTTCATTTTATCGGAACAGGGGGTTCGGTGGCGACCGAAGAGAGAGACAACACTTCTTTTCTCTTTTTGAGTCAGGAGAATGTGGTGATGATCGATTGTCCTGGGAGTGTGATCCAGAAATTGAAAAAAGCCCGAATCGATCCCCGTAGCGTACATTCCATGGTTATCACTCACATCCATCCTGATCATATCTATGGATTGCCTTCTCTGGTCCATAGCTTGATGCTCCATGAGAGTGTCATCGAGATTTTAGGATCAGAAATAACCGTGAATTTTTGCGCAAGCTTGCTCGATCTTTTTCATCTGAGGAGCAAAAAGGTCAAGTGCCATGTGAATTTTGTTCCGGTCATGGAGGGTGAAACTTATCGCATATCTCCGAGTTTGACTTGTGCCTTCTATAAGGTCCCCCATAGCCCTTCTTCCATGGCGGTGGGTTTTACCCAGAGTAAGGAGGAGATAGAATTGTTTTATTCGGGCGACACTCCCCGGTTTCCTGAGTTGCTTCAGAGGATGAAAAACCTAGATTATTTGGTTCATGACTGCAGCGCCCCCTCTAGGTTTTTCGAGGAATATCCTTCCCTCTATTCTATGCATACGGATTCATTGACATTAGGGGAAATGGCCCAGGAGGCTGGAGTGAAGCATCTGATACCCTGCCACTTTTTCGGAGAGCTCGAATACTCTATGGGCGAAATCGAGGAGGAAATCAGGAAGAATTTCCGAGGTGAACTGACTGTTCCAAAGGATTTTTCCACGATTCCCCTCTATAGTTCCACAAGGAGGCAAATATGAAAGGATTTTCGGTAGTTTTTGTCGCCTTCCTATTTTTTTTGGGGGTCTCCTGTCAATCCATATCAAAAAATGAGCTGGCAGATTTGGTTTTTCTAAACGGTGTGATATGGACGGTGAATCCAAATCAACCTTGGGCCGAAGCGTTGGCTATCAAAGGAAATAAGATTCTGAAAGTCGGGTCCTCATCAGAAATGGAAAGAATCATCGGAGATAAAACAGACGTGATTAATTTGGATGGAGCATTCGTCCTGCCTGGTTTTACGGATTGTCACACCCACTTCCTCGATGGGGGATTTTCCCTATCCGATGTTCAATTGAAAGAGGCAAAAACAAGAGATGAATTTGCTGCGCGGATCGAAGACAAGGCCCGGGAGCTGGGAAAGGGAATCTGGATCCTCAATGGAAATTGGGATCATCAGCGGTTCGATCCGCCGGAATTGCCGAGTAAGGACTGGGTAGATGCGGTGACTCCGGATAATCCCGTTTGTGTAAACCGCCATGATGGTCATATGGTGCTAGCGAACAGCGTTGCGTTGAAGATGGCAGGGATTTCCAAGGATACACCTGAGCCCGATGGAGGTGAAATTCTCAAGGATCCTCAAACGGGCGAGCCGACGGGAATTTTGAAGGATGCAGCGATGGACCTTGTTATGCAGCATATTCCAGAGCCAACATTTGAGGAAAAAATTGCAGCCACAAAAGCGGCCTTGAAGCATGCCAACAGCTTTGGGGTGACCTCTGTTCATGACATGGGATACACATCGAATTTTGAGGTGTACAAGCAGCTGTTGAATCAGGGAAAGCTGACCGCTCGACTCAAAATCTATATTCCGATCTCTTCTATCGATCTTTTGACCGGACTGGAGAAGGACTCCTTTCCGAGTAGCGACTTTTTGAAAATAGCTGGACTCAAGGGGTTTGTGGATGGATCCTTAGGATCTTCGACAGCGCTTTTTTTTGATCCATATTCGGATGACCCTTCGAGACGAGGCCTGTTGGTTGCAGATATGTTCCCGGACGGGATCATGCAGGAACGACTTCTTGCTGCTGATCGGGCAGGCCTCCAGGTTGCCGTTCATGCCATTGGGGATCAAGCCAATCATATCATTCTGGACATCTTCGAGGAGGTCATGAAAAAGAACGGGAAGAGAGATCGTCGCTGGAGGATCGAACATGCCCAACATCTCGTCCCGGGAGACTTTGATCGATTCGGCAAACTCCGTGTCATCGCATCTGTTCAACCCTATCATGCTATCGATGATGGCCGGTGGGCAGTGCAAAAGATCGGGGAGGAAAGGATCCGTCACACATACGCCTTCCAGTCTCTCCTAGAGAGTGGAGCTGTCCTGGCATGCGGATCGGATTGGACAGTCGCTCCGATAAATCCATTGACTGGAATCTATGCCGCAGTCACACGCCAGACTTTGGATGGCGAAAATCCCGATGGATGGATTCCGTTGCAGAAAATTTCCTTGGAAGAGGCCATCAAAGGATACACATTAAATGCCGCGTTCACAGAATTTGCCGAACACTTGAAAGGGTCATTGGAGGAAGGAAAACTGGCTGATGTGGTCGTTCTAGATCAAAACCTTTTCGAAATTCCCCCTGAAAAAATCTTGGATACCCAAGTTATCATGACCGTCCTCGACGGGAAAATTATTTATAAAAACTAGAAATTATCGATGATTTATCTTTATTTTGTCGCGCTTTTTATTGCATTTGCCATTCTTTTCAAGAGCGCCTCTTTTTTTGTTGATGGGGCATCGAGCATCGCTCGCATATTGTGTGTTCCCAAGTTGGTGATAGGGATTGTTTTGGTTGGGTTGGGGACAACTGCCCCTGAGTTCGGTGTGACTTTGATCGCCGCAATAAAGGGAGCTGGCGAAATCGCTATCGGGAATGCCATCGGTTCTGTCATCTGCGATGATGGGGTAGCGCTTGCACTGGCTGCGCTCGTTGCGCCTTCGGTGATCTTTGTCAATTGCCGTGTCCTGAGAGCAGCGGGATTATTTTTGATTTCCATCGATGTGCTGGCTTATGTTTTGGCCAAAGACGGACGGCTTGGACGGGTTGAAGGATTTTGTCTTGTCCTGATTCTTTGCCTTTATTATTTTTTCCTTATCAGGAGCCAGTGGCGGAATCGGTCTCGACAAAATGATGATAGGGTGGATTTGCCCTGTTCTGGAGATGCTGCCTCACAGCCGGACAGAAAATCATTGATCAAGCCAGCAAAACTATTCCTCTTGGGTTTGATCGGTGTAGCCTTGACGAGCTTTGTCGTTGTGGAGATGGCGGTTAGAATAGCCCAGTTTTTTCAAATATCTGAAATCATCATCGGTTCGTCTATCATCGCAATCGGGACTTCCCTCCCTGAAATAAGCACGTGTATCACGGCGGCTCTAAAAGGGGAAGGAGAGATCGCCATCGGGGACATTATCGGGGCCGACATCCTTAATATCTTGTGGATAATCGGAGTCGCTTCGCTTGTCAAGCCCATCGAGGTAGACATTGACATAATCAATTTTTCCTTTCCCTTCATGATTTTGATCGTCGTTGTGATGCTGCTGAGCCTGAGGATCGGTTGCCGGCTGACCAAGTTCAAGGGATTTTTCCTTCTTTCCTTGTATGGATTGTATATCTTTTTGCTGCTCCGGATTTTTATTTGAAAAACGGGGTCGGTCTTTCATAACTTTCATAAAACAATGGTTTCGTATGGATATTTTTACAGAGTATGAAAGCCTGACTCCAAATTTTCTTGACTTAAAAACAGGGTCTGGTATTATTATTTGTCCTTTTGATACGTGGAGGACCGAATGAATATTGGAGTCATAAACGAAAGCAATAAAATCGAGAATAGGGCAGGATTATCTCCCAGTGGGATTTCCTCACTCGTGGAGAAAGGTCACAATGTTTATGTCCAAGCAGGGGCAGGATTAAAATCCGGGTACTCGAACGAGGAGTATTCCTCTTTAGGGGCCAATATTGTGTTCACCAAGGAAGAAGCCTTTGGCCGTTCAGACGTGGTCCTCAACATATCCCCTCTGGATGAGGAAGAATGTAAACTCGTCAGGAAAGATCAGACCCTGTTCGGATTTCACCACTTGGCTGTTTCCCGCAAGAAAATCCTGGAAGAACTTCTCAAAAAGAATGTCACCATGTTGGGATATGAGATTATCCAAAAACAAGACAACGAACTTCCCTTTATCGAGTGTTTGGGTGAGATTGCAGGGCAGATGTGTTTAGTCATATCGGGACATTACCTTCAGACAAGCCAGGGAGGTCGAGGTATTGTTATCGGGGGGGTTGTGTCTGTGCCTCCGGCCACGGCTGTTGTGGTGGGAAGCGGTGTTCTTGCCAGAAGCGCGATCAAAGCCATGCTCGGAGCCGGAGCCCACACTATCGTTTTAGGTACCCACATGGACAGGCTGCGGGATCTTGAAGAAATGACTTCGGGTCAATTGGTCACCCTGATAGCAAGCCAGTATAACCTGGCGCGAATGGTAAAAATTGCTGATATCTTGATAGGAGCGGTGCTGAGACCAGGAGAGGTAGCCCCAGTCATGATAACACGCAAGATGGTCAGCTCGATGAAAAAGGGATCTGTCCTGATCGATCTGTCGATCGACCAAGGTGGATGCTCAGAGACATCCCGTTTGACTACCCTCGAGCAACCCACCTATATCGATGAAGGGATCATCCATTATTGTGTGCCGAACATCACCTCCACCGTCAGCCGGACATCCACCAAGTTGCTTTCGAACATGGTTGTTCCCTACCTCCTCCAAATCGGGGATAAGGGGATAAACAGCACACTCAAGGAAGACGAATCTCTAGCCAGTGGAATCTATGTGTACAAGGGACAGCTTGTAAGGAAAGGACTGGCAGAAAGATTCGCCATGCCGTTCAAAGAGCTGGCCTCCTTATTATAAAACAGGATACAAAATGGAAAACATACTGAAAGATTTTGAACAAGACCAAAAAGAACTTATCCATATTCTGCATAGGGTTCAAGAGGAATTAGGATATGTTTCTCCTCAGGCTATAGCTTCCATCGCGAAACATCTAAAGATCTCTGAAAACGAAATTTTTAGCGTATTGACTTTTTATAAAGCATTCACCCTCGAGCCGCGCGGCAAACATGTCGTCACAGTCTGTATGGGAACGGCTTGTCATGTCCGGGGAGCTCCCAGGTTGGTGGATGATGCGAGCCGGGAGTTGGAAGTCGGAGTCGGCCAGACTACTCCAGATAAACATTTTACCCTGGAGACTGTCAATTGCTTGGGCTGCTGTGCCATCGGTCCTGTGGTTGTGGTAGATGGCAAATATCATTCCTATGTGAAGAGAATGGATGCGATCATAAAAGAGTATAGTGAAGGCAGGTAACCATTATGGAAAGAATCAATCATCCTGAACAACTGGCTTCTTGGAAGAGCGAGATATTAGCGGGCCATCTTCCCTCAAAAAAGGTCATCGTCATTTCATCCGGAACCTGCGGTCAAGCCAGTGGTTCTCTCCAAATAATCGATGCGGTCAATCAAGAGTTGAAGAAGAAAGGTCTTCAAGACAATGTGGAAGTGAAGGTGACAGGTTGTCATGGTTTTTGTCAATTGGAACCGAATTTGATCGTTTATCCCGAAGAGACTTTTTACAAAAACCTGAAGCCCGAAGATATCCCAGAAATCATAGAAAAGTCCATCATCAAGAATGAGATCGCTTCTTCTTTTGTTTTTGAAGATCTCGAGACAAAACGAAAGGCCGATAAACAGAGCGAAATTCCCTTTTATAAAAAACAGAAACGGCTTCTTACTGAGAATAATTTGAAGATCGATCCGAAGGATATTAAAGATTATGTAGCGCTGGATGGATACCAAGCTTTAGCCCAAGCATTATTCAACATGACATCCGAAGGTGTGATTGCCGAAGTTGAAAAGGCTGGATTGCGGGGAAGAGGGGGGGCAGGATTTCCTACAGGAAGGAAGTGGGAAATATGCCGAAGAGTCGACTCCGATGTGAAATACATCATCTGCAATGCTGATGAAGGTGATCCTGGTGCCTATATGGACCGGAGTTTGCTCGAAGGAAATCCTCATAGTGTCATCGAGGGCATGATCATCGGTGCCTACGCAATCGGCGCTCAAGAGGGATACATTTATGTCCGGATGGAATATCCTCTCGCCGTTAAACACGTCAGCCTAGCCCTTGAGCAAGCCAGAATGTACGGATTCCTCGGCGAGTCTATACTCGGATCAGAATTTGCCTTCGACATCCATTTAATCGAAGGTGCGGGCGCTTTTGTTTCTGGTGAAGAAACATCCTTGATGGCGTCGATCGAAGGAAAAAGAGCATTTCCTCGGCAGAGGCCACCCTTCCCGGCACAGGAAGGACTGTGGGGGAAACCAACCAATATCAACAATGTGGAAACATGGGCGAATGTCCCTCTCATTCTGCGGAAAGGTGCTGAATGGTACGCAAAGATTGGGACGAGAAGCAGCAAAGGAACAAAAATTTTCTCGCTGGTCGGGAAGATAAATAATACCGGATTGGTCGAAGTCCCGATGGGAATCACCCTTAGGGAAATTGTCTATGATATAGGAGGAGGCATTCAAGGAAAGAAAAAATTCAAGGCCATTCAAACAGGCGGGCCTTCGGGGGGGTGCATTCCAGCTGAAAAATTGGATCTGCCGATAGATTACGATACTTTGGCCAAGGCCGGATCGATCATGGGATCAGGGGGCATGATCATCATGGATGAAGAAACCTGCATGGTCGATGTCGCCAGATATTTTCTGAATTTCACTCAGGAAGAATCATGCGGAAAATGTGTTCCCTGTCGTATCGGGACAAAGCAGTTGGTCGAAATTTTAAATAAAATCGCCGATGGAAAGGGGGAGGACAGCGATCTGATAAAATTGGAAGATCTTTCCAAAACCATAAAGGCAGGATCGCTGTGCGGACTGGGACAAACGGCACCAAACCCCGTTTTAACGACACTTCGCTATTTCCTGAAGGAATACGAAGCTCATATAAAAATGAAAACCTGTCCTGCACTGGTTTGTAAAGGCCTGATTGCCTACACCATCGATCCTGAAAAGTGTGTGGGATGTCTTTTGTGTTTAAAAAACTGCCCTGTCGATGCCATAGCCGGCGAAAGAAAAAAGGTCCATGTTATCGATCATGAGCTTTGCATAAAATGCGGTGCCTGTTTGGATGTCTGCCCAGTCAAGATCAGCGCTGTATCCAAAGTTACAGGAAGAAAAAAAGCCAGTATTTTGAAAAATGCTTCAGAAAAAAGAGTTGAAAAATGAAACTAATCATCGATGGAAAAAAGATAGAGGCAGAGGGAAAAAAAACCATCTCGGGAGAATGGTATCCCTATCCCAGCTTTGTGCGATCATCCGATTTTGGAACCCTTCGGCGGATGTCGTTTGTGTATTGTCGAGGTCCAAGGTCGAAGAGGTTTCGCTCCCTCTTGCAGCACATATATTGAAGAGGGGATGGAAGTTAAATCCGATTCTCCTCTGCTTCGCAAAACACGCAAAGAAATCCTCGGTCTCATACTGACCGAACATCCTGATGCATGCCTTGTGTGCTCGGAAAAACAAAATTGTGACAATTTTAAATCCACTATCAGGAAAGTCGGGGAAGTGACGGGATGCGTGCTCTGTCCTAATAACGGTCGTTGTGACCTCCAGGATGTCGTTGAAACCGTTCAGATCGACAAGGTCGATTTTCCTTCTGTTTATCGGGATTTAGAGATCAAAAAAAACGATCCTTTTTTTGACAGGAACTATAATCTGTGCATTCTCTGTGGACGGTGTGTAAGGGTCTGTCATGAGCTGAGAGGAGCTT
>Ga0307425_1002565_pt1 | contig 10181 bp, 6 predicted proteins | sample SalMarWE160330MG_FD_202152 | JGI IMG/M metagenome (GOLD analysis project Ga0307425, IMG submission 202152) | Salt marsh sediment microbial communities from the Plum Island Ecosystem LTER, Massachusetts, United States - WE1603-30 | ecosystem: Environmental > Aquatic > Marine > Intertidal zone >...
TATACTGCATGGCAGCGGCGAAATCATCGAAGACGTTTTGTTTATTGGTAAGCATACCTTCCTTGTGCCACTGCTCTCCGAATTCGCCGCCGCCGCGGAGATTGGCCTGCGCAAAAACACCGCCATGGTCGATCCAAACCCGGCGTAAGGCGCTGAAGCCAGGTTCTATGTTAATCCCATACCCCCCGTAACCTGTAAGTAAAACCGGGTTCGAGCCGTCCAGCTTAATTCCTTTACGGCGAATGATATTGACGGGCACTTTGGTTCCGTCTTTGGAAACCGCATATTCGCGTACGACCTGGCAGTCGGAAAAATCCACGGGCGACTTTGTCACGAGCGCTGTTTTAACGGTTTTTCCTTCGTCGGGACGGAATAAATACCACGCCGAAGGTTCGATGTACGAAGAGTTCTGATACAAAATGGCATCGCTGCCCACAGCAACGATTTGTCCCACACTGGAGACAGGAAGAATCTTCGGACCATCCTGCCGCTGCCCCCGGAGGTCAAAAACACGAATCTCAGACGGGCCGCCAAGCTGATATGTAAGATACAGGCGGTTAGAGGTGACAACTATCGGCGGGTGGCCGGGGAAATCGGAAACGATAGTATCGTCACTTTCGGGAACTATAATTTGAGCTTTGTCCAAAGAAATATCGGCAAGAGAAAGCTTTAGTATTTTGCCCCGTGGCGCATCGGCCCGGGAAATAAGAAACAACGTATCATCCGGGCCGAACGCCGCCTGGACTATCTTGTCGTCATAATCGGTTATCTGCTTCCACTGCCTTCTTACAGTACGGATATAGTGTGCAAAACGGCCGCTGTCGCCGTATTGAACGGTCGCAAGCACACGGCTGGAATGCTCATCAGCCTCAAGCTTGATTTCTGCTATACGTGGAAATTCCTTTCCAATTTCATAGCGATCATCATCGGGCGATGTCCCCATTCTGTGATACCAAACCTGCAAGTAAAAATCCATATCTTCAGCCGGCCGTTCCCCCTTTCGCGGATATCGAGTGTAATACAAACCAGATCCATCCGGTGTCCAGGCAACATCGCCCCCGGCAGTGCCACCGTTCACGCGGGCAATGACCTCTCCGATTTCTTCGCCTGTATCCGTCTTATAGATATGCACGTCCCCGCTTTCCGAACCGCCGACCGAAAGCGAGACCGCAACAAGGCTGCCGTCCGGCGACGGCTTATAAAAATCAATAGATGTCGAGCCGTTGGGATCGATTTTGGTCGTATTGACGATGACTCGTTCCGACGCCGGCTCCTGCGCTGAAGACATCACGACGAGAAGCGGCTGCTCCAGCGGCGGCTGGCGCTTCATAGCGAAGAGTTTTCCTTCACGCCGGTAAAGCGAGTAATAACTAACGGATTTGGCTGTTAGAATATTTGTAATACTCTCGCGCAGCTCTTTAACTTCAGGCAAATTGTCCAGCATGTTTCGGGCATAAGCGTTTTGCTTATCGCTCCAGGATTGTATCTTTTTATCATTCCAATCTTCGAGCCACTGATACGGATCGACAATCTTCACGCCGTGATATTCGTTTATAACCGGTGCCTGGGAAGTTTGAGGCGGCCCATATACGGCACAGCCGCTCAGAACGATCAGCAGAACAGGCAAAATTTTTGTGTAGCGCATTACCAATCCCTTTAATTTGAACAGGGAATTACATATCCATGACACTGTAAATGCGATGATAGCAAAACTCAGGCAGCCCTGCGAGACAGCACCGCAGTACCGCCTGAGTATGCTCCGTATAAGCAGGCCTTAATTGATCACAAACATCGTCACCGCATCCTGGTCCTTGATGAAGATACGGTTGCCCGCAATCACCGGGTGCGAGTAACTCGGCGTCTCGGATACCTTAATTACGGCCAGCTCGGAATATTCCTTGCCATCTGGTTTGTATACTATCAGTTCTGAATTGCTTGGCAGTGCCATCAGGCAAGAGCCGGCACTAACTATAGCGCCAAAACCGCTACGATCACGCTGGGTTCCGTCGATCCAGGCCGTCTGGCCGGTCTGAGCGTTGATGCAGAAAAAATTGCCGCGGTTGGAAAGTCCGAACAGAAAACCGTCCCTGAGCACAGGCGTATTGAACTGCGGGGCAAGTTCGGGATTGCTCCAAATCTCTTTGGCGACAAAGCCATCGCCCTGCTTTTCTACCTTCACTGCTTTAGTACCTCTGCCGGCCCCGGTATAAATAACCGTCTGACCGTCAATAATCGGCGTAGCGGCGTTGTAAGCCATCCTCGCCGGTGCGAACGGCAATTCCCACAGAAGCTTCCCATCGGCCACGTTAACCGCCACAACACTTTTCTCCGACAGTGTCACGAGCTGCTTCGTGCCGTCAACCGTCAGCAGAGCGGGTGAAGCGTACTCCGGACCTTCGCCGGCCCATCGCCATTTCTCATTGCCGTTGTTAAGGTCATACGCGATGATCGCTCCATTGCCCTGCCCGCCGAGATGTCCGATTGCCATACCATCAACGATTATAGGTGACATAGACGTGAAGAATCTCGGCACGACTTTGGGGAACGGGTCCTTGCGCCATACGACTTTTCCGGTGGCCGCATCGAGGCACGAGATAACTCCGCCCACGCCAAGCGTGACGACCTTTCCGTTCGCCACCGCGGGCGAGCTTCTGGGTCCCGGGTGCCGTGAGGGCGCCCCGGTCACGGCCTGAGCCGCGTATTTGTCCGTCCACAGCTCTTCCCCAGTGCCGACTTCCAGGCACGTAGTAACCTCATCGTCGCCCTGCCGTGTGAAAACGTAAAGCTTGTCTCCAACCAGGGCCGGCGTAGCATCGCCCGTACCCACTGTTGTTTTCCACTTTAACTTCAGCTCCTTCGGCCATTGCTGAGGCGCTTCGAATCCGTTGACCTTATCGTCCCGATTGGCTCCACGCCATTGCGGCCAATCCTGTGCGAAAACACAGCTAGCGCCGATCAGAATCACGCAACTCAGGAAAACGGCCCTCGATAGATTTGCTTTCTTCATGATAACCTCCAGTTCAAATCCCACTACGTATGCCCGCACCGAGCCGCACCAACAGCAACTCTATATAAGCGTGGGCTCATATGCTACACTCTAATCCGCTCCGCCTGACGTGTCAACATCATTTAGCTCGATCCCGGAGATTTCATCTTAAGCGTTTACGAAACAAATGGTTACGAGGCAGAGGAATTGTAAATATTCCGGATTTATTCTTCGGTCAGAACGTACCCATAGAGGCGGACTTCGTCGATCAATCCGTTAAAAAATGTCACTTCACCCAGAGCGCCCCTGGCCCCAATCGTAAACGGATAGTCCGTGTCATCCAGCACGCTGCCGGAACTGTCTATGGTTGCAATTCCACATCTTTCACCAAACTTCCAGTATCCAAGGCATCTTGCCTGAGACTCGGCTCGGGCGTTTTGACCTCCAGAGTCGCCGAAAGAGGCGATTCATTTAACGCCGTGTCATAAGCTGAAACCTGGTACTCACAGCCAGCGGCCGGCTCAATTGTTTTATCCTCAAATGAGTTTGTCTGCGAGAATCCTATTCGAATTCCGTCCCGATAGATTTTGTAGCCCGCCACAGCCGCATTATCCCTCGATCTATCCCATATCAAAGTAAGCCGGGACATAGAGACATCCGTTATGGCCAGTCCCGCCGGGGCCGTCGGAGCCTGGTCGTCCGGAAGTGTCGGTTTGCCGTACACCGTAAGCACGCCCGCGGCCGGAATCCCGGTAATGACAGCCTGACCAATACCAATTGTCTGGTCCGGCAGGTCCACATCATACCGGCTCGCCGTGGTATATTTTATGCCGTAAGTCCCGGCGGCCAGCCCGCCGATGGAGAAATCACCGCCGGCATCACACTTGACCACGACCGCATAGCTCCCGTTCTTGTTGATGAAAGCAAGAGGATCAAACATGCTCTGCTGCGAAACGGATTTAATTCGGACCGCCCCGGGCCTGACGAAGCGAAAGTATTGCCGGGTGAATTTGGTTGCGTCATCGAGCAATATCCGGGGATTCGCCGGGTCGGTATCGTCGATTGTGTACAGGGCCATTTTCGCGCCGATCGCCCCTGCAAGCACGCCATGCTGCCACGCTGAGTTATTGCCGGTCTTCAGGTCCTCATGAAGCGTACGATAACCGTTGCCGTCATTCCACCATTCGAGCATGGAAGTGTCTATACCATATTGCTTTGCCCGGCCGGCAATTGTCCGCAGGTTCTTCTGGGACACGCCGCGGTAGCGATGATAGGAAAGCTCACGCAAAAATTCGACTGCCCCCGGCACTTCAACCATCCGATCGAAGTACGTCACTGCATTGCCCATATTAGTCGTCGAAGGCGCTACAAAGACAGGTTCGAAGCCGGCGGCCTTCAATCTTCCGGCGGCCGCTACAATCGCCCGGCCGAGAAGCGTTCCGTTCCACTGGGACACATTGTCGGGCTCGAGGATGACCTCCCACGAATCGGGGACCCAGCCGTATTTTTCCTGCAGGTGCAGATACGTCGCCAGGACAAACTCCGCGTATTCGGCCGGGTCATCGTGAATATAACCGCCACCTTTGATCTGCCCGGTGAAGGCAACGTAGTTGACGTTCACGTAAAGTTTTTCCCCATCCGCCTCAAGGACCGCCCGTAAAGGATTGACGATTCGCTCGATGGCATCGTCCATTTCCGAGAAATGAAAACCGGGCCAATTGATTGTATCCGGATCGGCGTTATCGTTGATGGTCGCATAGCGACGGCTCCGCCATGTTTGATAGTCGATGGTTCCGGCCCGGTAGGCGGTCCAGTTGTCGCTGCTGTTTTCCACGCCGCTTCTGACCTCCAGCCTGAGCCGGTTGATACCCACATCGTGGACGGCCATATCAAACAGCGTATCCTTGAAATTCTGGAAAGCCGGATTTTCGGGCTCCAGCGCGTAGGCAACCATTTCCCAGCCGCTGATGGTCTGGAATGTTTCAGTCGGATCTACAGTAATGGTTCTCGCCGGAGTAAGTCTGGCCAGAATGCAGTCTCCATTGCCCCAGTCCCCCCCACCGCCGGCAAACGTGCTTTGGTAGGCGTTCTTTGCGGGCCACCCGGCACCGTCGCTCGATCCTGTCAGATAAAGGCTGCCGTCGGCCCCGAGACAGCCTGAGCGGCCGTTATCATTGGCGCCGCCTCCCAGGTACGTTGCGTACAGAAGTTTCTTCAGGTCGGAAGAGAGCGTGACAAGCAACGCCTCCGTGCCGGCGTTCTTCTGGTTTTGATAAGCACCGGCCGTCAATGGAAAGTCCGCGGATTGCGTTTCACCGGTGACAAAGACCCGGCCGTCCGAGCCGATGTAGATGCCGTCCGGATTCTCGCTGTCGCTGCCGCCGATCAGTGTGCTGCCTAACAGAGCACCGGACGGCGAGAGCTTGGTAATCGCCCAGTCCGTATCACCGCCCCGGAATGTCTGCTGGAATGCGCCTTCGGTGACGGGATAATTCGGCGAGCCGGTGGGGATGGCAATGTATGCATTTCCGAAATCGTCGACGGCAAGATTGTGCGTGCTGATCCATTCGTTGCCGGGCCCGCCGAGGTACGTGCCGAAGACAAGATTCGAGCCGTCCGGCGTCAAACAGGCGACAAAAAAGTCGGCCTGGCCGGAATACGTCCTGTCGTACGCGCCGGCAGTCGTAGGAAAGTCAACCGAGAACGTCGAGCCCCCGACGTAAACCTTGCCATCCCGACCGACGCGAATGGACGCGGCGCTGTTGTCCTGATCGGAGCCGCCGAGCCACGTAGCCCAAAGAACCTTCGAGCCGTCGGACTTGATTTTGATCACGCCGCAATCCTCCACGCCTCCCGGCGGATCTCTCTGATAGGCGTTCGTGAACCATTCTGCCGGCGGAGTCTTCGAAGTGTTCCAGCGCCCGCCGGGGACATACACATCGCCCATTTCGTCGATCGCAATATCGCGGCACAACGTGGAAACACCAACATAGCTCGACCATACCAGGTCCGAACCATCGGACGCCAGTTTCAGGACGAAAGCGTTCTGCATTCCGTATGAGCCGTTGTCCACACCGTCGAAGTCCGGCTGAAATGCGTTCTTGACGGGAAAGCCCGGTCCGGCCCGGCCGGCCACGTATACGTAGCCCTGCTCGTCAACCTCCACACCATAAGCGCGGTCGTAGTTTGGCCCGCCGACAAGGGTTGACCAGAGCAGCGTGCCGTCGGGGGCAAATTTGACTATGAACATATCGCACGGCCCGAACTCTTGCGTGCCGCCGGTTTGCAGTTGTCGAGAATAAGCTCCGGGCGTTGTGGGAAAGTCTGGCGACGCTGTACCGCCCACAACGTAGATATTGCCGGATTTATCGACCGCTACGTCACGGGCATGTTCCCAGTCACTTCCGCCAAAGTACGTTGAAAATGTCAGATCGTACGCATCGGCGGCGATCGTCAGAGACGTCATCGCCAGGACCATTATAATTACGGCGAATATCAAAAATGTCATCGCCAGAACCATTATAATTACCCGAACAGAACTGCCACGCGCCGGCATGGGTGACACGCTGTGAGAACTTGCCAGAGTTGTTTAATCTCAACATTATATGATATCTCCAAGACCATCGTAGATGTACTTAAAAAGTAATTTGCCAACAGATTGCACAAGAGAATTTCATAATCTATCGGCAAGTTATTTTAGCAAATCCCCAACAAGATGTCTGCTATATTCCGGCTTATTCCTCTTCCTAAAATAAAATCGTGAGAACCGCATCTTTAGCTGCCAATTAAAGCGCAGCTATCTTGAGCAAACTTTGACGTGCAGGTATTTGACGCCTCATTCGAGGGCCTTTTGGTGAGAGTTGAAGAAAACATCCAGCCGGTTGCCTCGGATTACCCGGCCTCGATCGAACACCTTAACTGGCTCAGAATTGTTATAGCCGGGAACAATCATTTCGGTGCCGAATGTATGCATTTTGTCCGCAGCAACAAATATGTCCCTCAGCCTGATTCTGTGGCCGTTTGCGGTTATTCCATCACTGTGTTTCCCACAGCACTTACTACACCAGCAATATGCCGTCACCCGCATCCGGATCGTTTGCCACGAAACTGCCTGGTCCGAGCTTTCATTTGGGGCTTCTCTTTCCACCAGGTAACCGGCCTCCGCAGACTCAAATCCTCCCGTACCGGCAAGGGCATAAAGGATCACCGAAAGCAAAATCGCCCCTAAAATAAATTTGCGCTTTACAAGAAAAATGTATCCGGTATTCTTACTTCTACTTCTCATCTCTCACCCTCCTTCTAAATCATTGTTGCTTTGATGTCACTTCTCAAACATCTTATCGGAACATTCTTTTAGTTTAGCACCCTACAGTCTAAAATATTGCATGGCAACTTACAAAAGCCAAACTCAAATTGTGTCCCAAATGAATATGAATGGGTACCTTTTCCACATAAACTTTTTTAAAAAATCTGTACCTGCAAATCGCGGCTGAAATTTTCGACTTCACACACAGAACGTTCAGCATTAAAATGTTTCATTGATTGTCGATTGGCTTCACGTTGCGACCGATAGCGGAATCAAAGCGGTTTAAAGAGCTATCGTCAGCAGAAACTATTTTAACACGAGCCGCATAAAAATATACCGAGTTCGAAGCTATGAAAAATATCCGTGTTGCATCCGTCCAGTTCGAACATGTACCTTCAGATAAGAAGGCAAATCTCGCTAAGATCGAGGATTATGTCCGGCAGGCCACCGGTCATAGTGTCGAGCTTATCGTATTTCCGGAAGCCTGCATCACCGGTTATCTGTTCTTGCGGAAACTTTCACGCCAAGAGATTCAGACCCTGGCCGAACCTGTTTTTGACGGGCCATCATCACAAGCTTTAATTGCCCTTGCGAAAGAACATAAAATGACTATCGGCGCCGGTCTCGTGGAAATCGCCGACGATGGGAAAATGTATAATACGTACGTTGTCGCCATGCCCAACGGCGAATTCCAGCGGCATCGAAAGATTCATTGCTTTATCAGCGAGCATCTCTCGTGCGGCTCGGAATTCACCGTATTCGACAGCCCGCATGATTGCCGGCTTGCCGTGCTGACATGCTACGATAACAATCTCGGCGAGAACGTCCGCATCGCGGCATTAAAAGGAGCGGAGATTCTGCTGGCCCCGCATCAGACCGGGGGCTGCAAAACCCCGAGTCCATGCTGTATGGGCGTGATTGAAAAGTCGCTGTGGCAAAATCGAAAAACAAATCCGCAGGCAATCGAGGCCGAACTCAAAGGGCCGAAAGGCCGGCAGTGGCTGCTGACGTGGCTTCCGGCACGCGCTCATGATAATGGGCTGTTTCTGATTTTCAGCAACGGTGTCGGTATCGACGGCGACGAAATCAGAACCGGCAATGCCATGATCCTCGATCCTTACGGCCGAATTCTCGCCGAGACGTGGAAGGCCGATGATGATATGGTTGTTGCCGATCTTGATGCGGAACTGCGCACTAACTGCACGGGCGTAAGGTGGATTAAAACTCGTCGCCCTGAACTGTATAAGCAGCTAACAGTACCCACCGGTCGAGAAGAAGATATCCGGCGCGTGCGATTCGGTGACAATATTTAAGAACAAAGCAGGAGAATAGAATGAAGGTTATCGCTTTTAATGGCAGCGCTCGAAAGAACGGCAATACAGCTATATTGATCAGAAAGGTTTTCTCCGAACTCGATGCCGAAGGAATCGGAACAGAAATGATTCAACTGGCTGGAAAGACAATTCGGGGATGCACCGCATGCGGCAAGTGCTTCGACAACCAGGATAAGAGATGTGCAATAGATAATGACTTCGCAAACGAATGTATCGAGAAAATGCTGGAGGCCGACGGCATCATTTTGGCTTCTCCAACATATTTCGCCGATGTCACGGCTGAAATGAAAGCACTGATCGACCGGGCCGGCTATGTCGCAAGGGCCAATCCGGACATGCTCAAGCGAAAGGTCGGGGCGGCGGTAGTCGCGGTCCGAAGGGCCGGCTCCATCCATACCTTCGACTCAATCAACCATTTCTTCCTAATCAGCCAGATGATTGTGCCGGGCTCGTCTTATTGGAATCTCGGTATCGGAAGGGCCATCGGCGATGTCGAGCAGGATAAGGAAGGCATGGAAACCATGCGGACACTTGGCCGGAACATGGCCTGGCTAATCAAGAAAACAAAGGAATAATATTAACACAACTTGGTGCTTTAAAAAGGAAGTCACAGAATGAGAAATAACACAATCAATTTTTCAAGACTATTGCTCGGGACAGTCGGTCTGGTTGCGGCAGCTTTTCTTTTTGTAGATTCTTTCCAATCAGAGTCGAAGTTGAAAGCTGGAGAACCGGAACAAAGAAACGAACTATCAGCTAACGTACAAATGCAGTTCATGCGTCCGGGCCAGATGGAAGCAGCCGCCCGGCATTTTCCTGTGGTTTATGTCCCCTTCGGCTGCATCGAGTGGCACGGCCGGCATCTGCCGCTCGGCACCGATGCGCTCAAAGCCCACGGCATTCTCGTCAAGTGCGCGGAAAAATTCGGCGGAGTGGTGTATCCTCCGGTATATTTTCACGCCGGATTCAATCGAGAGCATCTTACACCGGTGATTACGGACTTGTTCCAACGTCTTAAGGCCGCTGGTTTTCGCGTCATCATAGGTGTCTCAGGACATAATATTAAGGAACAAATCGATATGATAAACAAAGCTCTCGAGCCGGTGACAGCCGACGGCAGCGTTACCGGAATCGGGCTTTGGGAAATATCGCTCAGCCAGGGTCCCGATTCGAACAGCGACCACGCCGCCAAATGGGAGACGTCGGACATGATGTTCTTCTATCCCGGCTACGTGGACCTGTCGGAACTGGGAACAGGGCCTCTTGCTCCGAACATGAAACCTCCGGATGGAATCGGCGGATTGGATCCTCGCAAGCACGCATCGACCGAAGTCGGCGAGAAAAACGTCGATTTAGCCGCCGAGGCCATCGGCAAAAAGGCCAGGGAGCTGCTGGAATCGCTGCCGAAAGATCAAAAATCGTTCAGACTCGAATTCGTTAATCCCGAACACTGGTGGATGATCTGAACATTCTTCGCCGCGATGACTTCGGATTCTATTTTCGTAACATCTCACTCAAGTGCCACTCTTGGCGGAAGCGGTGGTAAGTTTCCAGT
>Ga0307425_1002566_pt1 | contig 10181 bp, 7 predicted proteins | sample SalMarWE160330MG_FD_202152 | JGI IMG/M metagenome (GOLD analysis project Ga0307425, IMG submission 202152) | Salt marsh sediment microbial communities from the Plum Island Ecosystem LTER, Massachusetts, United States - WE1603-30 | ecosystem: Environmental > Aquatic > Marine > Intertidal zone >...
CATAAAAATAACTGGAAATATGCAAAATCGTTAGAAATAGTTTGACAATGATGCGGAATACTAATACAATGAATGCATGAGTGCAGAAAACGCCAATAACCCTTTGTCCAACCTGGATGAGATCGACCAACAGATCATGGAAGCCTTGCGCAAGGACGGGCGCACCCCCTTCGCGCAAATTGCGGAGCAATTAGGCGTATCTCCCGGGATGATCCGCATGCGCTTCAATCGCCTGGTCGAGATGGAACTCTTGAAGGTTGTAGCCATCACCAATCCATTGCGCATGGGCTATGAAGCCATGGCCATGATCGGCATTCGTACCGACGGCAAGAAAATGATCGAGGTCGCAGAGCAGGTAGCGAAACTGGACGAGGTGGTCTACCTGATCGTAACCAGTGGTCGTTTCGATATTATGGCCGAAGTTTTCTGTCAGGATCACGCCGATCTATTACGTTTCATCACCGAGAAGCTCTATCGCATTGAGGGGGTCAGGGACACGGAGTCCTTCCTGCAATTGAAAATTGTTAAGGAAGTCTACTTTTAGTCATCCTAACTTGCCGAGCGCAGGTTATAAAACTAATGGAGTAAAGAAAAATGAAACTATTGTTGGTTGGGGCAGGTGGGGTTGGAGAAGCGATCGCCCGCATGGCCAAACCCCGATCCTGGGTGGAGCAGATGGTCATCGCGGATTTCAACCTGGAGCGCGCCAAGGAGGTCCAGGCTAAACTGGGTGACAACGGACGCTACCCGGTCGAATTTATCGACGCCGGCCAGCAGGATATGATCGAAGGACTGGCGAAGAAATACCAGGTCGATTTGATCATGAACTCGGTCGATCCGGTCTACAATGAGAAAATCTTCGACGCAGCCTTCAATGTGGGTGTCAATTACATGGATATGGCCATGACCCTGTCAAAAGCCCACCCACAGGATCCATTCCATAAATCCCATGTCAAATTAGGTGATTACCAGTTCGAGAAGTCCGCGCAATGGGAACAAAAAGGCTTGCTGGCACTGGTGGGATTGGGCGTGGAGCCGGGGGTAGCGGATGTGTTTGCCCGTTATGCGCAGGACCACCTGTTCGATGAGATTGATGAGATCGGCATTCGTGATGGCGCCAATCTGGTGGTGGAAGGCTATGAGTTTGCGCCCAACTTTTCGATCTGGACAACCATCGAAGAGTGTCTGAACCCGCCCGTTGTCTGGGAGAAGGAGAAAGGCTGGTTCACAACCGAACCTTTCTCCGAGCCGGAGGTCTTCGATTTTCCAGAGGGCATTGGCCCGATCGAGGTGGTGAATGTCGAACACGAGGAAGTACTGCTGGTCCCCCGCTGGGTCAAGACCAAACGTGTTACCTTCAAGTACGGATTGGGGGACCAATTCATTGGTGTGCTCAAAACCCTGAAGATGCTCGGACTTGACAATAAAGAGCCCATTGACGTAAAGGGCGTCAAGGTGGCGCCACGTGATGTGGTGGCGGCCTGCTTGCCGAACCCGGCTTATCTGGGTGATAAGATGAGCGGCAAGACCTGCGCCGGGACCTGGGTGAAGGGAAAGCGCGACGGAAAAGAGAAACAGGTTTACCTGTACCAGGTGGCAGACAACGCCGAATGTATGAAAACCTGGGGCTGCCAAGCCGTGGTGGCTCAAGTAGCTTTCAGCCCACTGCTGGCCATGGACCTGCTCGAACATGGCCATTGGTCGGGTACTGGCGTGCTGGGTCCGGAGTCTTTCGATTCAAAGCCGTTCGTGGACCGCATGTCCGAATACGGATTCCCGTACGGGATCAAGGAAATGTGATTCTAAGGCTGAGGCGGATCCCCAGGAAACCCGCCTCCAGCAGGAGTATGCCATGAAGGTCTTACTGGTCGGGGTGGGGGGTGTCGGAGAAGCCATCGCGGTGATGTCTGCTACGCGACCCTGGTTGGAACGCATGGTGCTGGCTGATTACGACCTGCAGCGGGCCCGGCAGGTCCAGGCCAGGCTTGGCAACGAGCAGGTGTTCCCGGTTGAAGCGCTGGACGCAAGTGATATCGGGAAAGTGAAGGAGCTTGCGCGAAAATATGAAGTCGACCTGTTGATGAATGCGGTCAATGTGGACTTCGTGCCGCCTTTGTTCGAGGCTGCCTTCCAGACTGGATGCACTTACATGGATATGGCCATGCATGGTCTGGGAGCCGAGATGGGTATGGAAGAGTTCGCCCAGCACAAGCAATGGGTTGATCGGGGGTTGCTGGCGATCCGCGCAACTGGCGCCGATCCGGGCATGTCCGACGTATTCGCACGCTATGCCAGTGATCACCTCTTCGATGAAATCGAAGAGATCGGAGTGCGCGATGGCGCCACGCTCGAGATCGAAGGCGTGCCGTTTGCCTCCACCTTCTCGATCGCGGATACCCTGGAGGAATGCACTGTTCCGCCGATCGTGTTCGAACAGGATAAAGGCGTCTTTGCGGTGGAGGCCTTTTCTGAACCTGAAACCTTTGATTTCCCTGAAGGAATCGGGCCGCTGGAATGCGTCAACGTGGAGCACGAGGAGGTGGTCCTGATCCCGCGCTGGATCAAGGCCGGGCGTGTGACCTTTAAATACGCTCTCGATGCGCAATTCAGAGAAGTTATGGGCACGCTGGCCATGCTCGGCCTGAACCGCAGGGATCCCATTGACGTCAAAGGAGTAAGGGTGGCGCCGGCGGATGTGGTCGCCGCCTGCCTGCCGGCTCCTTCCGAGCTTGGCGACAGGATGAGCGGAAAGACCTGCGTGGGTACCTGGGTCAAAGGCCTCAAGGCAGGGGAGCCGCGCCAGGTCTACCTGTACCAGAGCACCGAGCACGCTTTTTGCATGGGCAAATATGGTTGCCAGGCAGTTTCGTGGCAGACGGGCGTCAACCCGGCCATCGTCATGGAACTCCTGGCGGAGGGAAAATGGCAGGGACAGGGTGTACTGGCGTGCGAGGCCTTCGACGCAGTGCCGTATCTCGAAAAGATGGCCTCCTTCGACCTCCCTTATAGCCTGCTGGAGATGTAGGCCATCGTCTAGCCCTCTTAAACCGGTGCTTGCTGATCGGCGTTCCTTTTGAGCCCATGCATCATGTACGGCTTCAAGATTTGCCATTCTATTAAACATACGTATAATTAATCCAACACATTGTCTTTGGAGGAGGTCCACATGGCGTACGGGTACAACGGAAAAATCTTACATGTTGATTTGACGAGTGGAAACCTGGAGTTCGAATCCCCCCCGGAAGACTTTTACCGAAAATATATGGGAGGTTCCGCCATGGGCGTGTATTATATCCTGCGAGAAATGCCCAAAGGTGCAGCCCCGCTTTCCCCGGAGAACGTGCTTACCCTGTTCATCGGCGTAACGACAGGTGCGGCCATTTCCGGGCAGAGCCGCATCAATGCTAACGCCAAATCCCCGCTGAGTGGCGGTATTGGCGATGCGCAGGGCGGTGGCTTCTTCCCGGCCGAGATGAAATTCGCCGGTATCGATGGGGTGGTAGTGAAGGGGAAATCCGCCAAACCGGTTTACCTGCTCATTCGGGAAGGCCAGGCTGAGTTGCGCGACGCCGCGCACCTGATGGGCAAGATCACCGGAGAGGTGGATCGCCTGCTCAAGGAGGAACTCGGCGACCCGAAGATCGAAATCCTGCAGCACGGCCCCGGCGCCGAAAATGGAGTGCTGTTCTCGAGCCTGGTCAGCATGTCCAACCGGCATGCAGGGCGCACCGGCATGGGAGCCGTGATGGCCAGCAAGAACCTCAAAGCGGTGGTCGTGCGCGGCACCAAAAAGCCCGAGATCTACGATAGCAAAGCTCTCACCGCATTGAACCGCACAGGCCCCGGGGCGGTCAAGGACAACCCCGATATGGATGGTCTCGCGGAGCACGGTACAGCGGTGGTTTCGCTCTTCAATAATTCGATCGGCTGCCTGCCGACGCGCAATTACAACGAAGGCCAGTTTGAAGGTGCCGAAGGCATCAGCGGCGAGTTGATGTCGGAGACCATCTTGAAGGAACGCGATACCTGTTACGCCTGTGTGGTACGTTGCAAGCGCGTGGTGGAAGTCACAGACGGAACACATAAGGTCGATCCCTATTACGGCGGCCCAGAATATGAAACCCTGGGCACATTTGGAGCCTATTGCGGTGTGGATGACCTTAAAACAGTGGCGTATGCCAACCAGGTCTGTAACCAATATGGTGTGGATACGATCGCCTGTGGTGCCACGATCGCCTTCGCCATGGAATGCTACGAGAAAGGCGTCATCACCAAGGAACACACCGGGGGTCTGGAGTTGAAATTTGGCGATAAAGACGCCCTGCTGGCGGCTCTGGAGGCGATCGTCAACTGTGAAGGGCCTTTGGGGAAAGTGCTTTCGCAGGGCTCGGAAAAGGCCGCGGCGATCTGGGGTAATGGCGCCGAGGACTTCCTGACCACCAGCAAAGGCGGCGAAGCCCCCGCACACATGCCGCAAGCCAAGCGTTCACTGGCGCTGATCTATGCGGTCAACCCGTTTGGCGCGGATCATCAGTCCAGCGAGCATGACCCGTATTATGAAGAGGGTATCGGCGATTTCAACCTGGACCGTCTGAAGATGATCGGCCTTGGCGATCCCCAGCCGGCCTATAGCCTGACAGCGGAGAAAGTGCGTTTCGCGTACAACAGCCAGTTGTTCTTCAGCATGACAGATGCAGCTGAGCTATGCCAGTTCGTTTATGGCCCGGCCTGGACGCTTTACGGGCCCAAGGAGACAGCTGAAATGGTCAACGCCGTTACTGGCTGGGGCATGACCGTGGATGAACTCCAAACGGTGGGCGCACGCCGCCTGAACCTTTTCCGCGTTTTCAATGCCCGTGAAGGATTTACACGCAAGGACGATAAATTGCCCAAGAAATTCTTCAAAGCCCTGGCTGGTACAGGGCCCACCTCTGGTTTCGCAGTGGACAGACAGGAATTCGAAGCGGCGCTGGACGAATATTACCGCCTGGCCGGGTGGACCAACGACGGCACGCCTACACCTGAGACCCTCAAGGAACACGGTGTGGAATGGGCAGCCGAATACTTGCCTGCCTGAACTGACAGCCTCGATGAAAAAAGGATAGGGAGTGCACCAGGTACTTCCCTATCCTTTTTATTCGGGATCGAACAGCCATGCTTTTGCAAATGAATTGAAAATGAACAGGTATACTGGAAGAATGGATTCGATCGGTTCGTCGAGGTTTGCCATAGACTGGGGGTTGGCAATCCTTGATAGAATCAGGCGTATACACAGGAGAACACATGACCACACTCTATCAGGAAAACTCCCCTCATATGTCACCGGTCTGGACGCATATCTTTCCGATCCAGTCGGAACGGGCGGAGGGCTCGTATATCTTTGGTGAAGATGGCAAGCGGTACCTGGACTTCACCTGCGGCATCGGTGTCACCAATACCGGCCATTGCCATCCCAGGGTAGTGGAAGCCATCCGCGAGCAGGCGGGCAAATTCTTGCATGCCCAGGCCAATCTCGTCGTGCATAAGCCCATGATGCAGTTGATCGAGGCAGTCCGCACGATCGTGCCTCCCAGCATCGACGGGTTTTTCTTAAGCAATTCAGGCGCCGAGGCGGTGGAAGGCGCGCTCAAACTGGCGCGCAACGCCACCGGCAGGAATTCCGTGATCGTCTTCAGCGGCTCTTTCCACGGGCGTACAGCCGGGACGATGGCGCTGACCACTTCCAAAACCGTCTACAAGATGGGGGCGCAGTTGTTGCCATCCGGCGTCTATGTGGCGCCGTATCCTTACGCCTACCGCCTTGGCATGACCGAAATCCAGGCAGGGCAATACGCGCTGGAGGCGCTTGAAGATCTGCTGGTATCGCAGATCGCTCCGAGCGACGTGGCCGCCATTTTGATCGAATCGGTGCTGGGCGAAGGCGGGTACGTGCCGCCGCCGGCGGGCTTCCTGAAAGGGCTGCGGGAGATCTGCGACAGGCATGGCATCCTGCTTATCCTTGATGAGATCCAATCCGGCTACGGGCGCACGGGGAAGTGGTTTGCCTTCGAGCATTATGACGTCGAACCCGATATCATGACCGTTGCCAAGGGTATCGCTTCGGGGCTGCCGCTTTCGGGCGTCTTCAGCCGGCTGGATTTGATGAAAAAGTGGCCGAGCGGCTCGCACGGCGGCACGTACGGCGGCAACGCCGTCGCCTGTGCAGCCGGTGTTGCCACCATTCAGGCCATTCGCGAGGAAAGTATGCTCGAGAACGCCCTGGCGCGCGGCACACAACTTCAGACGGGCCTGCGCAAACTGCAGGAGGTCTACCCGCAGATCGGCGACGTGCGCGGCTTGGGCCTGATGATCGGCACCGAATTCGAAGTGGACGGAAAATTTAAAAAAGCCAAGCCGCTCGTTAAGGATATTACGCACGCCGCCTTGGAACGCGGTTTGCTGTTGCTCTCGTGCGGGACGTATGACAGTACGGTGCGCTGGATCCCGCCATTGAATGTCACGGAAGGGCAGATCAACGAGGCGTTGGCCATTTTTACCGATGTTCTTAAAGAGACGATCAAGTAAAGGAACTATGATGGCTGAGTACAAATCTCAAATCTGGCGTGTCAATACCCGCTCCCAGAGCCTGAAACGCGAAGACGTCCCGGATTCCTGGGCCCGGCTGGGCGGGCGCGGCCTCCTGGCGCGCATCCTGCTGGACGAAGTCGAGGCGACCTGCGATCCACTCGGCCCCGGAAACAAGCTGATCTTCGCGCCCGGGCTGCTGGTGGGCCACATACTCTCCTCCACAGACCGTATCTCTGTGGGGGGCAAATCTCCGCTGACGGGCGGCGTCAAGGAAGCCAACGCCGGCGGGCGTACAGGCCTGCGCATGGCGCACATGGGCATGAAAGCGCTCATCCTCGAAGACCAACCTGAAGAAGACGGTTTCTGGGTGCTGTACCTTTCGCTCGAAGGGGCAAAGTGGGAGAAAGCCGGCGAACTGGCAGGGTTGGGCGTCTATGAAGCGGCTCCGAGGCTGGTCGAGAAATACGGCGACCGGGTCGCCATTGCCCTGATCGGGCCTGGCGGTGAGATGCGCATGAAGTCGGCAGGCGTTCAGAACATCGACAAGGATCGCGTGCCGTCGCGCATTGCTGCACGAGGCGGTCTGGGCGCCGTGATGGGCGCCAAGGGCTTGAAAGCCATCGTGTTCAACCATGCCGGCGGTGGGAAGCCACCCATAGTGGACGGCGAGGCCTTTAAGCAAGCCCAGAAGGACTATACCAAGGCCGTGTTGGAACATCCCCAATCGCAAACCTATCGCGAGTATGGTACCGCAGCCATGGCGCACATGTGCGATGGCTTTGGAGCCCTGCCCACTCGCAACTTCTCGGATGGGCATTTCGAAGGTGTGGAAGCCATCAGCGGGGAAACCATGCGCGAATTTATCCTGGCCCGCGGCAAGCCCTCGGATCCCTCACACGCCTGCATGGCGGGCTGCACGATCAAGTGTTCGAATGTCTTCGGAGGGGAAGACGGCAAGGTCATCGTCTCGCCATTGGAATACGAAACCATTGGCCTGATGGGTTCCAACCTTGGGATCGATTCCCTGGACACGATCGGCCGCCTGAACTGGCAGGTCAATGACCTGGGGTTGGATTCGATCGAGATCGGCGCGGCGCTGGGCGTGGCTGCCGAGGCCGGATTGATGGATTTTGGGGATGGTGAACGAGCGTTGGAATTACTGGACGAGATCCGGCAGGGCACCCAGCTCGGTCGCCTTCTGGGGGATGGGGCCGCGGCGGTGGGGGAGCACTACCACGTTGAGCGCGTACCGGTCGTCAAACGCCAGGCCATGTCCGCTTACGAACCGCGTGCCATCAAGGGCACGGGCGTCACCTACGCCACCACGCCGCAGGGAGCGGACCACACCTGCGGCCTGACCATCCGGGCCAAAGTTGACCACCTCGACCCGAATGCCCAGCTGGACATCTCGCGCAACTCGCAATACAACATGGCCGGCTACGACACGTTAGGGGCCTGCATCTTTGCCGGGTTCGGCTATGCCGCCACGCCTGACGGCGTCGTCAGGCGCCTGCTGGCCGCGCAGTACGGCTGGGATGACCTGTCTGAAAACGTGCTCGGGGCGCTGGGGAAAGAGACCATTAAAATGGAGCGTGAGTTCAATCGCCGGGCGGGTTTCACTGCGAAAGACGATCGCCTGCCGGCCTGGATGACGCGCGAGCCGCTGCCGCCGCACAACGCCGTCTTCGATGTGCCGGAGGAACAGCTCGACAGCATCTTCGACGAGTTAGACCAGTAAAAGGGCGTAAAAAAATGGGACAGCCGCGCCGTCCCATTCTCTACGTGCTTACCGGACTCGCTTCAACCACAATGAGCTGAAGGTATCCGGATTTTGTTCCACGCCTTCGTACTTTGGCAGATGCTCCCGCAGGAAAGGTTCATCGTGAAAGCGCAGCAACGGAGCGGACAGCAGCACCTTGAAATTGGGGTTGAAACTCAGGAAGGCCTGCACGACCATGGCTTCCGTCCATAACCGGGGCCAGGGTTTCTCGAAGATGCGGTGCTCCGGTGGGTAGGGCGTATTGTAGGGAAAGTGCACGTCATGGATGTGGATCACGACCCCTTTTTGCAGGCCGGGCAGCACCTCCAGGTACAGGTAGGGCACGTCGCCGTCGATCTTCAACACGTGGCTCGAATCGATGAAGAACACATCGCCAGCCTCCAATTCCTGGAAGGTGGTCAGTGGAACATCCTGTACTTCTGAAGCGAGTACGTCTATCCCGGCGATCTCGTAGAGTTTGTCGAAGGGGTTGGGCTCGATGCAGGTGATTGCCAACGGGTGTCCTTCGCGCACATTCTGAGCAGCTGCCAGGCTGCAGTAATAGGTAGAGAGGCCGGAGCCAACTTCGAGGTAGCGTTTCGGCTTTAGGTCCCGGATATACAGGTACATCACCAGGGCGTCCACGGCGGTATACCCGGGACCGTAACCGGCCTGTTTCAATCCCGTGAAGGGCGGCAGCGCCTCGAACTCTCCGCCATATAACGCCAGCATGCGAGTCAAATCTCGCTTCATTGCCTCCAGGTCAAACTCGACCCCGGCCAGACCGCTAGGCCGGTGCCAGCGCTTGAGATTTCGTTTCAAGTGCGGCACGTAGGGCAGTGGGGAATAGTAATCATGCAGGCGCGCCACGTTGTAGCCCAGGCGTGCCAGGCTGGCCTGAAGCAGCTTGACCGGCAGGGGTTTGAGCTTCCTGAGTTGGTTCCATAATCTGCCGGGTAGGAGGTTTTTGAGGATTTTCTTGAGCATGCGCACACCTTAGCTTGGGTTCAGGATCTCAATGGATATTCCCTGGTCGATTGTAGCATGGCGAGAATGCGAAGACAATAATAGCTTTCACCAGGTTCATGGCCTTCGTAAAGTATGAGAATGGCCCTATCCATTTTATTCCTCGTCCCCCAGCCTCTTTCACCAGGGAAGGGGAAAAGGAGAAGCGAAAAATGGGGCGCGGTAGGCGTGGAGCGCCCCTGCACCCCATTTTTCGCACAATTCTCCCCTCCCCAATTTGGGGAGGGGTCGGGGGTGGGGCATCCATAAAAGACTTTAAGAAAGCCCTGTCACCAAATTGCTGCAATTTCCGTTCTTGAAATCCAGAAGCCCCTACGAAAGGGGCTTTTATCGTACAATGGCTGGGTTATTCTTTTTATTGATTCGCGAAAGCGATCCTGAGCCACCGATGGGAGTCGAACCCATGACCTGACGATTACGAATCGTCTGCTCTGCCAACTGAGCTACGGTGGCGTGCGTGCGCGGCGGGATTATAAAGGATTATTGCAAGACTCGCAAGTTTTCAACGGTACGCCGCGTCTATGAGGTTGGGGAGGACCTTTTGCTACGAATTGCTATGCTTTCCTACCACACCTGCCCGCTGGCTACCCTGGGAGGCAAGGACACCGGGGGTATGAACGTCTACGTGCGCGAGCTCACGCGCCAGTTGGGGCGTATGGGTATCCATGTAGACGTGTTCACGCGTTCACAGGACGAGCACGTCCCGCACGTACTACACGACCTGGGCTACGGCAACCGCGTGGTGCATGTACCGTCCGGCCCTGAATTCCCTTTACCCAAGCGCGAACTGGCCGAATACATTCCACTGTTTGCGGAGGGCATCCGGGCC
>Ga0307425_1002567_pt1 | contig 10176 bp, 9 predicted proteins | sample SalMarWE160330MG_FD_202152 | JGI IMG/M metagenome (GOLD analysis project Ga0307425, IMG submission 202152) | Salt marsh sediment microbial communities from the Plum Island Ecosystem LTER, Massachusetts, United States - WE1603-30 | ecosystem: Environmental > Aquatic > Marine > Intertidal zone >...
ACTTCGTGATGCGGTTCACGATTTTACCATTTCCTTTCCATCTGTTCTACGATTTTTCGTGCCAGATTGTTTGCTGCAAGAGTTGAAGCATACTTAAAATCCTGCTGCTGGTATTTAGAATAACTTGCCGAAGCACTAACTTTAAGGTGATCCATCATCAACTGTCCCGTCTTCAGATTTTTCCAATTAACCACCGCCCTCAGTTCCACTTCTTTTTCCAGAATTGTGCCTATTTCGGGATCGATGCTGAGCGTCAATTCGCCTATCGATACTATCTGGCCGCTTATCACGGAATCGGCACGGTCCGAATCGGAAACTATCTTATAGGGCGTATTAACCTCAATACGCTTGGCAAGGGCATCGGAAAGTTCGTACTCAACTCCTCGTCGAAAGGTCTGGTTGTCAAACATTTCCAGACAAACGCTGCGAACATCTTCCGGAAACAATGACTGATTGGAATATCCGGCCATTCCGTCACATCCACAAAGTCCCAGACAGAGAGCATAAGAGCATAAAACTGCGTAGAGCGGGGCTTGCCAGGCCTTCAGGAATGCCAAATGCTTTGTTCGGTGGGCCAAGGCCCACCCTACATGACTTCTAAGGTTTAATTTCTTCATTTTCAGCAGGTGCCTGACCACTAACTTGCAAGAGCCTACTTTTTGGCAAGCATCTCCTTTGCTTCTTCCGCCGCCTTACTGTCCGGCCAATTGTTCATTACCATATCATAATAAAGATTGGCGGATTGTCTATTTCCGGCTCTTTGATAATACCGGCCTATACTAAGTTGTTTATAGGCTAATTGCTCGTCAATCTCACTAAGAATTTTATCTACACCGATTTCCCTGGCATCTTCAGGATATAGTAATTTAAATCTTCCGTAGTAGCTTTTTGCCGAGTTTAGGCATGAAGCGTCATAAAAAGCCCTTTTATGCTCCGGAGGCTTATTATACACGGCATGTTTGTTACGAGCCATACCAAGGAGTGCATCCCTGCCGACCGGCCCCATTTCCCATTCCAATGATATCTCCCACCATTTGAGAAATGCTTCGTTGAATTTTTTCCTTTCTTCGTAGTTTTCAGCCACAGCGACAGATGCTTTTATCCCCATTTGTGTATCCAGACCGACCCTGTCGGTAATCTTTTCCATAATTCTGATACCCTCGGCATATCCTTTGATCTTGATGAAACCGATTAATGTCTTTTTTTTGCCGGCCAAATAAGCCTTCGCTATAGCAAACTCCCTGTCCAAAGCAGTTTCTCGAAATCCGCTTTTCGGATATTCGGTCAGCAACTTGTCATAATTCCTGATGGCCTTTGTAAACTTCCCTTTGCAATAAAATATTTCAGCCTTGATGAAAAGATCGAAATCAGGCCTTTTAATTTCCGGAAAGTCCTTCTTAAGTGCATCGTAGGCCTTGCCGGCAGCTTTCGTTTGGCCGGTATTGACGAGATTCTTGGCTTCGGCCACTGCAACCAGGAATTTGTCTTCGCCATCAGCAGAAACGGCATTGAAGTCTCCGTCTTTCTCCAGGGGCCGTGTGCCCGCCAAGGCCGTCGATAGAGTTGACAGCATGACTGCTAAAGCCAGTATTACGAATCGCATTTTGCATTCCGGCATAAATAAAATCCATTTAAGGTTCTTCATTTTATTAATCCGACAAGGACCACCGGACATTATACCCATTACTGAAACCATTGCAAACACGCACTTGAAAATATAATCACACGTCGATTTTTCCGCTTCTACAACAAAAAAACTTGTTTTTTTATTCTTTAGGGGCTATAAAGCTTCAAATGAATCAACCATATTTTCTGTTAGCTTAAGGAGGTATACAATGGTTAAGGATTTGTCGAGAATTTTATTGATTGTAGCAGTAAGCCTCTGTTTGGCGTATTTATCCGGCTGCCGGACGAACGGACTCGGAAAGGGGCCGGTTCGCCGAATCGCCGTTGAGGATTACACAGATAAGATGAAGGCCGGCTGGATCGGGCAAATGGCCGGCGTCGGCTGGGGCGGGCCGACAGAATTCCGCTACAAAGGCGAGATCATACCCCAGGACAAGATGCCGTCATGGAAGCCGGAGATGATTAACCAGTTTAACCAGGATGACATTTACGTCGAGATGACATTCCTGCGAACGCTTGAATTGTATGGGATGGAAGTTCCGATTCGCCAGGCCGGAATCGACTTCGCCAACAGCGGATACCCGCTCTGGCACGCCAACAATGAAGGCAGAACACTTCTGCGCCGTGGTATCGCACCTCCCGATTCTGGCCATCCGGAATTCAACAGGCACGCGGACGACATCGATTATCAAATCGAGGCGGATTACGCCGGCCTGATTGCACCGGGTATGCCGAACGTGGCTATCGAGCTTGGTGAGACTTTCGGACGGCTGATGAACTACGGCGATGGACTCTACGGCGGCCAGTTCGTAGGCGGTATGTACGCGGAAGCCTTTTTCGAAAATGATATGGAAAAAATCGTTCGTGCGGGCCTCGAATGTATCCCCGAGAAAAGCCAATACGCCGAGTGCATACGCGATGTGCTCGCCTGGCATAAGCAAAATCCCGATGATTGGCAAAAGACATGGCAACTCATCAAGGCCAAATACCAGGATAATCCCGACTACCGCAGATTCTCATGCGATAAGGGCGACTTCAATATCGATGCCAAAATCAACGGGGCCTACATCGTAATGGGCCTGCTTTATGGCGAAGGTGATCCGGACAAAACGATTATCATTGCGACGCGCTGCGGCCAGGACTCCGACTGCAATCCTTCGAGCGCCGGCGGCATTTTCTTTACGACGATCGGTTTTAAGAATCTTCCGGAGAAATTTACATCTGCCCTGAACCCGGAAGGCAAGTTCAGCCACACGCCGTATAACTTCCCCACTCTCGTCAGCGTGTGTGAAAAACTCGTCCGTCAGTCGGTCGTGCGTGCCGGCGGGCGAATCGAAAAAGACAGCAACGGCAAAGAAACATTCGTTATCCCGGTCAAAAAGCCCAGGCTCGGCAGGCTTGAACAATGCTGGGAACCGGGCCCTATTGCCAACAGCAGGTTCACCGAAGCCGAGATGGTGAAAATCACCGCTATCGCGGGCAAAGATATTTCCGAGGCCGTCTCGAAATTCGCTCCAGGCTGGAAGGTCAAGAGCTGCGGATTCGATATGGACCCGGGACTGCGCCAAGAAGAGATGGGCAAGAGCAACGTGCTTGTCACCCATCCGCTCGACCGCAGGACCGGCTGTCAGCTTTCACGACAGGTAAAGCTCCCCGCAGGCAAGAAGACCACGCTGCGCCTGACCGTGGGACATCATCCCGAGGGTGACTGGGATTTAATTGTCGCTGTCGACGGCAAAGAAATCGCGCGTAAGGCCGTGAGCAAGGAAACGGCCCCGGACGGCTGGATGCAGACCGAGGTGGACCTGTCCGATTTTGCCGGAAAACAGGTGAAGCTCGAACTGATAAATCAACCGACCGGCTGGATGAACGAAGCCGGTTACTGGGCGGAGATTTCGCTGGTAAGCCAGTAGAATCGGACATTACTCGATATTTCTTTATGCGGCGGTAAGCATAATGCAACCGCCGCTTTTTTGATGTGGCTGATTTTCATACTGCTTTATTGACGTGTTGTCTCGATTTCAGTACCATTAATTGCGTGAGGCAAGGCAAAATGAAGCAGACAAATTTATTGGGTTTGTTTTTGGTGTTCACGCTCCTTGCCGTCGGGTGCAGGAAAAGGCCGGCCGGGGCCGTAACACCGCTGCATCATGCCGCCGAGCAAGGTAATATCGAACAGGTTCAATCACTCATAGCAAATGGTGCACAGGTCGATGCCAGAGACCCTCATGGCCAAACACCGCTGGAACGTGCGGTATTTGCGGGGCATATACAAGTTGTCGAACTGCTAATCGCCAACGGCGCCGAGGTTAACTCTAAAAACCAATCCGGCAGAACGCCCCTGCATGTCAGCGCTCTGCGGGGCTACCCGGATATCGCCAAGACCCTTATCGCAGACGGAGCCGACATCGAAGCAAGGAACAACAAAGGTCTTACCCCACTGCACGTGGCGGCATCTTTCGGGCGAAAAGACGTCGTGGAAATTTTGATTGGAAGGGGCGCAAAAGCCCATATAAGAGACAATGACGGCAATACTCCTATATCACTTGCTGAAGACAGAGGATATAAAGAAATTGCCGTATTTATGCGTGAAAACGGTGTTAAAGAGTGATTATCCTGATAACTACACTTAAAGTTGCAATTTGATTCAAGGTGTTGTATAATAATGTAATAGAAATTATTATATGGTAACGATACGAGCTCTTAGAAAGGTGGACTCGAATGAGGCACATAAGACCTGTTTGCATGGTCTTGACGTTAGTGCTTGTGACTGTTGGGTGTAAAAAGAAAGAACCTGAGCCGCCACGACAAACCAGCGTTGAGGCGAAGGGCCAAACAACCAAACCGGCCGAACCGATAAAACCAACCAGACCCGCCGAGCAATCCTTAACGGCATCGGCCGATGCTCAGAACAATACTACCGAAACAACTACTGCCACGCAAGCTGTCGAATTGGACGGAGATCCGAATGTTTTACTGCAGAATGCCGTGGCTGCAGGTGACATTGACAAAATCAATTCACTTATAGCCGCCGGCGCCGATGTCAATAAAAAGGCCAAAAACGGGGCGTCGCTACTGCACATAGCCCTGCTGCAAGGCAATGAGGCATTAGCGGCACTGCTTATCTCCAAAGGCGCCGACACTCACGCAAAGATGACGGATGGCACAACGACCCTGCACTTTGCCGTTCTGCGGAACTGTAAGGAGATCGCTAAATTCCTGCTCGATGACGGCGTAGATGCTAATGCAATAGGCACAAATCTCGGCGCACCACTCCACATAGCGGCCTCTACCGGCCAAGTAGAGATTGCCGAGATGCTTATCGCCAAAGGCGCCGATGTCAATATTAAAAATCAGAGGGGGATGACTCCGTTAACACTCGCCAAGCAGAAAAATAACAAGGCGATGATTGAACTGCTGGAAAAGCATGGGGCCGAATAGAACATAAGTTGCAACCATATTAAGTTATATCGGAGAGACCAGAAAATGTCACAAGACCTTAATCGTAGAAACTTTTTGAAAAAATCCGTTATGGGTACCGCCGCGATCACGTCGGCTCTGAGCCTGGAAGAGAAGGCCCTGCTGGCGGCGATGAACAAATCGAACGATCCGCAGGCCGGCTCGGTCAAAGGCCTGCCGGCAGGTCGGATTGGAAAAGTCAAAATCAGCCGAATAATCTGCGGCGGAAATCTTATCGGCGGATACGCTCACAGCAGAGATTTAACGTATGTCTCTTCCCTGCTGAAGCATTACTTCACAGATGAAAAGATTATCGAGACCCTCCAGATATGTGAGGAGAACGGAATCAACACGATTATAACCGGCTCCGGCTCGGCGGAGCTTCTCAAAAAATACCGCGAAGAAAGAGGCGGGCAAATACAGTGGATCGCTCAATGCGTTGCCCATACGGACGACCTTACAGGTGACATTAAAAAGGCAATCGATGCCGGAGCTGCCGGGGCCTTTCTGATCGGTAATATCGGAGACCTCTGGATTCGAAATGAAAGGACGGATTTAGTTGGCAAAATTGTCGATTTTATCAAAGACAACGGAATCATAGCCGGTGTCGGCGGGCACAACCTGGACACACCAATGGCATGTGAAAAAGCCGGTTTAAACACCGATTTCTACATGAAAACCCATCACAGCACAAATTACTGGTCCAAACGCAAGCCGGACCAGAACAAGGACGTTATCGACAATTACAGCGTCGATAACTATTGGGACAAACACCCCGAAGAAACCGTCGAATTTATGAAGACGATGGAAAAGTCGTGGATTGCTTACAAGGTTTTGGCCGCCGGAGCGATTCATCCTCGGGACGGCTTCAAATTCGCATTCGAGAACGGCGCTGATTTTCTCTGCGTGGGGATGTTCGATTTTCAAATTATAGAAGATGCCCTTATTGCAAAAGATATTCTCTCCGGCACAATAAATAGGGAACGGTCATGGAGGGCATAGGAATGAGGGCAAGGAACTTCTCATAGTTCCTCCACAAGTACAAGGAGAAGAAGACCACTTGCAATTCAGATATAAACACAACTCAACAGCACATGTCTGTATCTACACAATCATTATCTTCTTGTTCGGCCCGATAGCAAACGGCCGGGAAGCAAAGATTTACTGGAATCAATTTCGCGGCCCCAATGGACAGGGAGTTGTAGAAGAAAGCCACATTCCCATTCATTTCAGTCCGGAATCGAACGTTCTATGGAAAACCACAATCCCTGCGGGACACTCGTCTCCTGTCATCTGGAACAATCGCATTTTTCTTACCGCCAGTGAACCAGCCAATAAAGAGGAACTTATTACATTAGCCATCGATCGCAAAGACGGTAAAATCCTATGGCGGCAGGTTGTCCAGGCCGAAACAGAGGTAAGGTTTCATCCACTGAATAATCCCGCATCTTCCACGCCGGCCGCGGACGAAAGAAACGTTTATGTCTATTTCGGGACCTACGGGCTGATTTGTTACGACCATATGGGAAACGAGGTCTGGCAGCGCAAAATCGACATGCCGAAAAGCAAATATGGAATGGCAACCTCGCCCATATTGTATGAAAACAAAGTGATTATGGTTTTGGACGGGGACGGCGGTTCCTCCCGCTTGCTGGCTGTGAACTGTAATACAGGTGAAACGGCCTGGGAGCAGCCGCGGTCATTGTTCAAGGCCGGCTGGTCAACGCCCATGATTTGGCGTCATGATGGTGCCGAAGAGCTTGTCGTGCTGGGTTCCAAACGGCTGACATCCTACGATCCGTCCACCGGCGCCGAGATTTGGTGGGCCGGGAGTTTTTCGGACGAAACAGTCGGTATCCCCATAACAGGCGATGGGCTCCTGTTTGCAAGCGCCGCGGCCCTGGGCGGACGCGGAGATGATAAGTTGGATTCTGCCGGAACCTGGAAATACACCATCGAGCAGTTCGACCGGAATCAAGACAATCAAATACAGCGCGATGAAATGACGAAAGGCTTTGCTTTTATACAGCGGCCGGAGTTGCCCAATGACAATCCCGGTTATGGGCTGCCGGTCAACAACATGGATACTCTGATGAGAATCTTCGACCATGACAAGAACAGGATCATCAGTGAAGCCGAATGGATGCAAACGATGTCGGGCTTTGCCGCTATCAGCCAGCCTAACCTGGCGGCAATTCGCCCCGGAGCGACGCAGGATGCCCGTCAATCGCATGTGGCATGGGAGATTCAGCGCGGCATTCCGGAGACGCCCTCGCTGCTCTATTGCCGGGGAAAACTTTACCTCCTCCGCGACGGCGGTGTATTAACGTGTCTCGAAGCAGCAACCGGCAAAGAATTATTCCGCCAGCGAATCGGGGCAGCAGGTCAATATACCGCGTCACCAATTGCCGCGGGCGATAAGATTATCATTGCCTCCGTACGAGGCGTCATGACGGTTATTCAGGTTGACGACAAACTGCAAGTTCTTGCCAGGAATAATTTCGGTGAGAAAATTTTTGCCACACCGGCTATTGCCGAAAACAAAATATACCTGCGTACTGTAGGTCATTTATACGCATTAGGAGAGTAAAATAAGCAGAAAAAATATAACCAACGAGCCGGGTGAACATGTCTTCGTATTTATAATTAGAGGAATTGAACTGATTTTGTATTTGCAATTCCGGTAGTAATAATATAGTATAAATAAACTTGCTGACACATATATCGTATCGTAATTGACAGAAAGGGTCGTAGTCATGTCAAATGAGAATGTAAATCGTCGAAGTTTCCTGAAGAAATCAATCGCCGCTTCTGCGGGAGCGACTTTGGGATTCAAAAGTTTCGAAGAGCAGAACCTATTTGCCAAAATGGCGGAGAAATCCACCGATAACAAATCCAACTCGGCCGGCAATAAACTGCCCTTCGGCAAGATAAAGAACCTCAAAATCAGCAGGGTATTCTGCGGCGGCAATCTGATAGGCGGCTGGGCGCACAGCAGGGATTTGGTGTACGTCTCCTCGCTGGTTAAGGCCTATCATACCGACCAAAAAGTGTTCGAGACGCTGGAGATTGCGGAAGACAACGGAATCAATACGATTCTGACCAATCCAGTCTCCGACAAGGTCATCAATCGCTACTGGAATGAACGAGGCGGCAAGATTCAGTGGATATCAGATTGCGCCTCGGGCGCGACCATCCAGGAAGGCATTAAACGCTCGGTTGACAGCGGTGCTCACGCAGTGTACATCCAGGGCGGACTGGCCGACAGCGCAGTTAAAAAAGGCCAGGTTAATCTGCTGGGTGAGGCGCTGGATTACATTAAGCAATTTAATGTGCCGGGTGGCATCGGCGCCCACGATTTAAACACAGTAAAAGCCTGTGTCGATGCCGGCCTAAAACCGGATTTCTGGGTCAAGACGCTGCACCCGGACAACTATTGGTCGGCGACGCCGAAGGAAAACCGTAAGGAATTCGATGTCCTCAGTCCTAACAGTAACGACCGCGATAAATTTCATGACAATATGTGGTGCCGCAATCCCCAGGAGACCATCGAATACATGAACAATCTCGAAGAACCGTGGATTGCCTTCAAAGTACTGGCGGCCGGCGCGCTGCACCCGAGAGAGAGCTTCAAGTACGTTTTCGAGAGCGGCGCCGATTTCGCCTGCGTGGGAATGTTCGATTTTCAGATTATTGAAAACGCGCTAATCGCCCAGAATGTTTTCTCAAAGGAAATCACCCGCCAGCGTCCCTGGAGAGCGTAAAAAAAGCTACTACTGACCGTTAGTACACTTTCAGTAGTCCTTGAAGTTTCTCATCCACTGGGGCCAGTTTTCGGGCTTGACGCCGCCAGCTTTGGTCCATGTGCTGGAAGTATCGAAGTTTCGATGCCACTTGAACGTCCATAGTTCTTTGAGCCCAACCGTTCTGGTGGAGAAATCCACAAAGACAGCATTTGTGAATCCGTTGTGCCGGTTAAGGCAGAGCATCTTCATTGCGTTCAAGGTCCAGTCGTCCACCTGGCCTTCGATTTGCGGCGGCTCATCCGTATGGTGCGGCCGGGTATCCCACCAGTAGTCATCCAGAAACAAAGGGATATTGGCAACACCTTTGACATCGCGACTCCTCCAGTACCACTCAGCCGGTCTGCCGCCTTCCCGGCCTGGCAGAGGATCGGTAATACATATATTGATTCCGTAGCTGCCGTGCTTTTTGTAAAAATTCGTCCAGGCTCCGAATGTGTTGTCTGCTCCCTCCTCTCGAGGTTTCGTTGCCGTCGAGCAAAAGCGAAAATCCGGATTGTCCAGATAGTACGGGCGCATCACAATCATCCAGCTATCTTGAGAATATGCGCCGTCGTACCAGCCTCTATGGAAATGGCCGTTGTCGTCGTCAGTATATAGTGAAAAGTTAAGGGCCTACTGGTGCAGGTTCGATTGGCAGGCAACCGTCTTAGCCTGTTTTTTGACCCGTTGAAGCGCCGGCATCAAAATCGCCATCAGCAATGCAATGATAGAAATTACAACCAAAAGCTCGATTAATGTAGAGACTTATGGTTTGCGCATGATGCTAAATCTTACCATTCCGGTATTGGTGATCCGCCTGGCCAGCTTAATATAAAAGTATTACCGGCCGGATAAGCCGAAACACGTTCGACATGAGCATCCACAAACACCGCATTGGCGTAACCATGATTCCAGTCCTGGCTCGGAGCATCATGGAATGTAGCAAATTGGTCGTCTCCGGTGCCAGGTGTGGTACGTAAATTGTTGTCATTGATTGGGACACTCTGCAGTTCCGGGACAGGCCACGAATCCTCCTCAGAGAAGAAAAACACGCGAGAAGGATTCTTTACCTCGGATTCATTCCTGATTCTATCTAAACTGGTGCGATATTGTGTGGGCACCGACCCCCACGCATCACCGTTGAGGTAGGAATTCATAGCGTAACCATATTGAGGATCGAGGGGAATAGCGCAATTTTGATGGGTGCCAATCGTTCTGGCAACAAGGTCGAAGTCGGGACACAGGTGAATCGCTTGACTCTTCAGATATGGCCAAAGGCCGCCGGCAAGGTCCGGATTCTGGTTGA
>Ga0307425_1002569_pt1 | contig 10172 bp, 12 predicted proteins | sample SalMarWE160330MG_FD_202152 | JGI IMG/M metagenome (GOLD analysis project Ga0307425, IMG submission 202152) | Salt marsh sediment microbial communities from the Plum Island Ecosystem LTER, Massachusetts, United States - WE1603-30 | ecosystem: Environmental > Aquatic > Marine > Intertidal zone >...
TTAAAATGGAAAATTAATTCGTGTTCATTTAAAAGTCAAAACAAATTTTTTGACATGAGATGCTTAGTATTGTAAATAAAAGGCAAATCGAATTTTCAGACCATTGAGATCGGCTTTTTACGAATTGAACAATTTTATGAGGTTATTTTTATGAAAACTTTTGCCAGGCTCGATCGACTTCCACCGTATGTATTTGCCACCGTTAACCAGATAAAAATGGATGCCAGACATGCCGGAAAGGACATTATTGACCTTGGAATGGGGAATCCCGACATCGGCACACCACAGCACATTGTGGATAAACTGACCGAAGCGGCTCAAAAACCGCAGAACCATCGTTATTCTGCATCCATGGGAATTACCAAGTTGAGAATGGCGATATCAAGCTGGTATAAACGCAGATTTGACGTCGACATCGATCCGGATTCTGAGGCCATCGTGACCATTGGCGCCAAAGAAGGGATATCCCATCTTATTCTTGTTACCATTCGCCCCGGAGATGTGGTGTTTACCCCGAATCCCACCTACCCCATCCACCCTTACTCGGCGATTATATCCGGGGGGGATGTCAGAGGCATCCCCGTGGGGCACGGCAACGATTTTTTCGACAATCTGATGAATGCTACCCGGCAGACCTGGCCGAGGCCAAAGGTTTTAATTATCAGTTACCCGCACAACCCGACCACAGAAGTCGTCGATGTCGAGTTTTTTGAAAATATCGTCGATTATGCCAAAGAACACGACATCTTGATCGTTCATGACTTTGCCTATGCAGACCTCGCATTTGACGGTTATGAGCCGCCCAGTTTTCTTCAGGTCAAAGGCGCTAAAGACGTGGGTGTGGAATTTTTTTCACTCTCCAAGAGTTACAGCATGCCCGGTTGGCGGGTGGGCTTCTGTGTGGGGAACAAAGAGGTCGTGGGTGCCCTTCGAAGGATAAAAAGTTATCTGGATTATGGAATTTTCCAGCCGATTCAGATCGCATCCATCATTGCCTTAAACGGTCCGCAGGAGTGCGTCAAAGAAATCTGCGACACCTATAAAGCACGGAGAGATGCCTTGATATCCGGCCTCCACCGTGTGGGGTGGGAAATAGAAAGTCCAAAAGCAACCATGTTTGTATGGGGCAGAATTCCGGATAAATACATAAAATTGGGATCCGTTGAATTTGCAAAAATGCTCATCAATGAAGCCGGCGTCGCGGTTGCACCGGGTCTGGGATTCGGCGAGTACGGAGATGAATACGTACGGTTTGCCTTGATAGAAAACAACATGCGCATCAACCAGGCCATAAGGGGTATTCGAAAGATCATGTAGTCTGCGAGAACTGTACGAAATATCGCATGAAGAAACGATAACATCCGATGGATTGTTTTTGTTCAATCAGGATATCAATCCTGTCTGGGGATTAACATGAGAACGATTAATGTGGGTTTGCTCGGCTGCGGAACGGTGGGTACGGGCGTTGCAAAAATTTTGATTGAAAACAAAGATCTGATTTCCTCTCGGGTTGGCGCTGTTCTGAACCTGAAACATGTTGCCGACATTGACTTAAAAACAGATCGCGGCATAAAATTTGATGACGGGGTGTTGATCCCTGATGCATTTACAGTGCTCGATGATCCTGACATTGACATTATCATCGAAATGATCGGCGGCCAAGGAATTGCCAAGGATTTTATTTTAAAAGCCATCCATAACGGCAAACCGGTCGTTACTGCAAACAAGGCTCTGCTGGCCGTTCACGGCAATGTTATTTTCAAATCCGCCATGGAACACGGTGTAGATCTTGCCTTTGAAGCCAGTGTCGGAGGCTGCATGCCCATCATAAAGTCCTTACGGGAGTCTCTGGCTGGAAATCATATAAAATCCATTGCAGGGATCCTCAACGGAACCTGTAACTACATCCTGTCCCGAAGCACCGAAGACGGCATCAGTTTCGAGGATGTGCTCTCGGAAGCCCAGAAGAGCGGGTTTGCCGAAGCAGATCCGACACTGGACGTTGAAGGTATCGACGCTGCCCACAAACTGGCCATTTTAACGTCTTTGGCTTATGGCATCAAAATCAATTTTAACGACATCTACATCGAAGGAATTTCAAAAATTACCCCCATGGATATCGAGTTTGCCGGGCAGTTCGGCTACAGAATCAAACTTCTTGCCATTACCAAAGATTCCGGCAATGCCATCGAAGCCAGAGTTCATCCCACAATGATCCCTTTTTCCAATCCCCTTTCCGGCGTCAACGGGGTTCTCAATGCCGTCACCATTTCCGGTGATGCCATTGGTGACATGATGCTATACGGATTCGGTGCAGGGATGATGCCCACTGCCAGTGCAGTGGTGGGAGATGTGATTGATGTTGCTCGCAACATCTTATCGGGTTCAACCGGAAGAGTACCGTCACTGTCTTACCAGATGGATCATATTCGCAACATTCCGATACTCCCCATGAAAGACATACGAGAACATTATTATTTCCGATTTTCCGCTCTGGATCGACCCGGCGTTCTGTCTAAGATAGCCGGGATTTTGGGTGATTATGGCATCAGTATCAAATCCGTACATCAAAAAGGAAGACAGACCAAGGGCGCGGTTCCCATAGTTATGCTCACCCATCTTGCCAGAGAAGCGGATGTACAAAATGCTTTGTCCGATATTTACAGCCTCGATGTGGTCAGCGATCCGCCGGTGCTTATTCGGATTGAGGATGAAAATGGAGAAGTTTGAGTAAAAAAGCCAAGTTAAGAGGATCTGGCTTTAATATAACTCGTAAAAAAGGCTGTTTTACTTAAAGCCATACAAGTTAAAAGTGCCTAAAGTTATGGAGTCGCTTTCAGCCGTCGTAGCCATGGGCAACTATGGCGAAGTCGGCTCGCTCCACTGATTTTATATAATCGACAGAATTCCTCAACTTTAGCTCACTTTAAACTCTTGTCCGCTGATGTACTGTGGCGGATTAGTTCACTTCAAACTCTTCCGGCGATTCTTAAGGCGGGTCATAATTCTCTGATCTGACCAAAAGGACTATGTTTTTTTGAATAAGTAAAGAAAAGTGAGGTTATATGAATATTGTTTGTTCCGATCTGGAAGGTGTATTTGTCCCGGAAATATGGATCAATGTCGCCGAAAAAACAGGAATCGAAGAACTCCGGCTGACAACGCGTGATATCTCCGATTATGATGTATTAATGAAAAGGCGTCTTGCCATTCTTGATGAGAACAATCTTAAAATTGATGATATTAAAGCGGTCATCGCCACCATGACCCCTCTTGATGGAGCAATGGAATTTCTGAACTGGATCAGATCTCGAATGCAGATCATTATTGTTTCCGACACATTTGATCAGTTTGCACGCCCTTTGATGGAAAAGCTGGGTTGGCCGACACTTTTCTGTCACACCTTATCCATAGCCCCCGACGGATTTATATCGGACTATGTTTTAAGACAGAAAGACGGGAAGCGGGAAGCGGTGATTTCCCTAAAAAACTTGAACTACAACACCATCGCTGTGGGCGATTCATATAATGACATCACCATGCTCAAAGAAGCAGACAACGGTATTCTTTTTAATCCGCCGGATAATGTTAAAAACGAGTTTCCGGAATTTCCGGTAACGTTCAGTTATGAAGCGCTGAAAAGTATTATTGAGAAAATTCTGTCCAACAATAACTCAAAATAGACATGCTTAAACATAAAACCACATGCCGGGTGAGATACGGTGACACGGATAAAATGGGATTTGTTTATCATGCAAATTATTTCAGATGGTTTGAGATCGGTCGCTCAGAAATGTTCAGATCTATGGGAATCCCTTACAAATCTATCGAATCAAAAGGCTTTTTTCTTCCTTTATCCGAGATGCATTGCACGTTCAATGCGCCTTCACAGTATGACGACATTCTGGTTATCGAAACATCTATTGATACGCGCTACAGAGCGGGAATGAAATTCGATTATAAAATATTCAGCGAAAACAACGATAAACTCCTGGCCAGCGGGTATACAAAACATGCCTTTGTAGACAGCGGCGGCCGTGTGGTACGACCGCCAAAATTTTTAACGGACAGTATTGCGGAGAACGCAGATGCTGATTGACATTTCAAAATTTGATCAATGCCGTCTCCTTGTTGTTGGAGATTTAATGCTCGATGAATATCTCTGGGGTGAAGTTGACCGGATATCCCCTGAAGCACCGGTTCAGGTGGTCTCCATTCAAAAAGAAGATTTTACTCTGGGAGGCGCCGGCAATGTTGTCAACAATGCAGTGGCGCTGGGTGCAAAAGTATCTATTGCCGGCGTCATCGGTACCGGCCGAAACGGACAGCTTCTTCTCGAACGATTCAGCAAACTCGGCGTCGATACCACAGGAATTATCAAAGAGTCCGGTCGCACCACTACCCAGAAAACCAGGATTATCGCAACAAATCACGCAAATCAACAAGTACTCAGAATCGACAGAGAAAAAAAACAAGACATATCAGGGCCGACTTTGGAAAAAATGACACGCGTCATAGAAGATAAAATGCCCGATATCGATGTGGTTTTGATTTCGGACTATGGAAAAGGATTGATTACCAAAAGTTTGCTTTCCAAGGTGACGGCATCTGCGAAAAAGCACAACAAAATGATCATCGTCGATCCTAAAGGGCTCGATTTTTCAAAATATTCAGGGGTATCGCTTCTCACGCCCAACCAAAAAGAAGCCGCCCTTGCCTCGGGTGTGGAAATCAATAATGAATCGAGTCTCGAAAAAGCGGCAAACAAAATTCTTGAAACCATAAGCCCCGATAATCTTTTGATCACATGCGGCAAAGATGGGATGGTTCTTTTTGAAAAAAACAAAAAACCCTTTCGGGTCAGGGCTGAGGCACGTCAGGTTTTCGATGTTTCAGGCGCCGGTGATACGGTTCTTGCAGTCTTTGGTCTGGCCGTTGCATCAGGGGCTTCCATCCATGACAGCGTAGTCGTTGCAAATGCCGCCGCCGGAAAGGTTGTTAGTAAGGCTGGAACCGCAACTGTATCAAAACAGGAACTTGCTTCGGCTTTGAAAATCGTCACGGGGAAAGTTGGAACCGCAATGGTTTCAGATCAGGAATTTGCTCCACTTCTGAAGCCGGATGATACCACCCTGCCGGCCAAATACAAAGATTTATCCGAACTTCCGGCCCTTGTGGAAGATCTCAAGAAAAAAGGAAAGCGGTTGGTACTGACCAACGGCTGCTTTGATCTTTTGCATGCCGGCCATATCATGTTTTTTTCCGCATCAAAACAACAAGGAGACATCCTTATCGTTGCCATTGATGATGATGAATCCGTAAAAATCCTGAAAGGGTCGGGAAGGCCCGTACTCCATGCAAAAGAACGAGTCCGGATCTTATGCGCCCTTGACGCTGTCGATTATGTGGTCGTTTTTCCCTCCAGGGAACTCATCAAACTTATGGAAATCATACAACCGGATGTGCTAACCAAGGGTTCCAATTACACCACCACACAAGTCTTCGGTCGCGAACGTGTTGAAGCGCTGGGGGGAAAGGTGGTTCTGATTCCCGTAACCGAAGATATTTCCTCCACCCGCATCATCGATACAATCAAACACAGTGAACAGGATTAGTGCTGTTTATGAACATGCCGTTTTTAAAGGAAAATAGCAACGGAATTATACTCAAAGTCTTTGTTCAGCCTCGATCCTCAAGAAGCATGATCGCGGGGCAGCATGGCGACGCCCTGAAAATCAAGCTTACGGCGCCGCCTGTGGATGGTGCCGCCAACAAGATGTGCATTCAACACCTGGCAAAATGGCTAAAAATCTCTAAGTCATCCATTGAAATCATATCCGGGCATAGCAGCAGGACCAAGCGGCTGCTGCTTCGATCCAAAAATGAGAAAAACTCGATCAGTGCTGAGAAGAAACGCATAAAGGCTTTGATCTCTTCGCTATTGAATTCCTAAAAAACACCTTGACATATTTTCTATAATTAATTATAGAATGCGTTTGTGACCATTGATGCGGGGTGGAGCAGTCTGGTAGCTCGTCGGGCTCATAACCCGAAGGTCGTTGGTTCAAATCCAGCCCCCGCTACCAAAATAATAACAGGGTCTTACAGAGTATTGTGAGCCCCTGTTTATTTTCTTAAAATTATCATACCCCACACTATACCCCACAAGCCCGATAGAAATCAGGGTAAAATATCAGGATTTTAGTCTAAATAAAGCCCAACCTTTCATGGCGGGTATTTTAGATCTCAAAAAGCTTGATTTCTTTGGTATTATTCTCTTATCAAAGGTTTAGGTATGGCTGTGATTTCTTGGAGATACTAAAAGTTAAAACGGATAAGATGGAGGATTATCTGGTGCTAAAATAGAGTAAAACTTCTTTGAATTGAAATGAAATCAAACGAACTTTTCCATGACATGTTTGTGTATTTTTCTTATGGTTTGCACTTGCTCTTTTTCGGCTGGCCATTTTTCTGCGTGATGGGTGATGTTTCTGATATCATTTAGTTTTACCAGCCAGTTCAGTTTTTTTTCTTTGTTACCCTTCTTGCTAATCGTGAAGTATTCCTGAAATAATACCCATTCTTTACCCGCGATGGCTTCAGGACTATAGCTAAGACGGGTAGCGGAAGAGACACAATCAAAAGAAAAAATCGAAAAAAGGTTGAAATTGAATTTACCATGTTGAAATGAGCTGAAGCAATGTGCTCGTAGTGGAATATGGTGCTATTATAGCTTCGGTTCGGGATTATTTGAAAGCAAAACATGAGGGTAAATATGGTGAATATCATCTTGCCTTTTGTGCCCATTATGTTGGTGATCTTTCTCAGCCTCTTCACAATACATTATACAATTCATACAATCGAAAAAACCACGGAACTACAGATGGCATAATCAATGATGAGGTTCTGGATAATATCGATAAGATTAAAATTTATTCCATAAAAATTGAATCTGAAAATGATTTGGCTAAAGAGATAGCAAGAATTGCTAATCTTTCACTCAAAAAAGGATATCAGATTCAAGATGAAAAGAGGTTATTGACCAAAGATGAAGCATATGAGCAAATTAGTCACAGTGCCTCATTGTTTAAGGCTATTTTGGAATATGTTGGTAAGGCTAATTGATAAATGGGCTTTGTAGTTATAATAATTATTTCAATACTTTTCGGTGTGCTGCTTTATTATCTGGATGGCAGGAAAGGTTATAATAAACAGTTTTGGTTTATAATGGGATTTTTTTTCAGCCCATTTACCCTGCCCTTTGTCATCTTAGGGAAAAGAAAGGAGGAGCATGGAAAAGAAACCATCACCGGAGAAAACTGAGAATAAGCTGCTAAATATCCTTTTACCGGAAGAGTTAATTAATAGAGTAAATGCTGTTTGTGCTGATAAAGACATGACGATTCAGGAATTTGCAACTGATGCTATAATTGAGAAATTAAATCTTATTTACAAAGAAAGACGAAAAAAGGACAGACTTTGAGTTATTTCGTGGACAGATGTAATTAACTACCCATAACGAAGTGAAGAATAAAAATCAAAGAGAAAAAAGAATTGCAAAAATAATATTCTGGTGTTTTACGCCTTTTTTCTTCATGGCATTTATGCGTTTCTTTTTTATGATTTTCAATTTTATTTACGGGACAATTCTACGCTTAATATTTGGGCAAAGATACGGTGATATAATCACAGCAATTGCATTAATAACTGCATTGTTTTTCACAGTCGCTGTTTGCTCAATGTTGTGGAAGCAATATAAAAAACATATCTTGGAAAGTTGAGTATCTTCCCACACCAGCCCAGTTACCACACATCCAACACCTATATTGACAAATCCAATAGCCATAACTATGTTTCCGTAGGCTTTAAAATTAGCCAGCCATACAGATATTTCAAATAAAAGGAGAACATCATGCTTGAAGTTACAAAATTAGCTATAGATAAGATTGCTGAATTTTTAAAAGATAGAGAGGTCAAACCAATCCGTATCTTTTTAAATTCTGGAGGATGTGGCGGGCCAAGCCTTGCCATGGTTCTTGATGAACTTAAAGATACAGACACCGTCTTTGACATTGACGATTTTCAATTTGTTGTTGATAAAGAATTGCTGAAAGAAGCAGAACCGATCACGGTTGATTTTACGGGTTTTGGATTTCGAATTGATTGTACGATAGAGTTTCAAGAAGGATGTTCAGGCTGCGGAACAACAAGTGCCTGTGGCTAAAGATCCTGAGTTTTAAGCATTAAGGGTAGCACGAAATGTGTTACCCTTTTTCTTTTATGACCTTTCCAAAAAACCTCTGCATACATCAAAACAACATCCCCCAAAAATCACAAAACATTCATTATCCAGACTCACAACCATATATACAATTATATGTTTGTCTTTAATTCTCAACATGAGAATAAGGTGCGTTGAAAAAAACTGCTATTGATCAAAACTCGATATAAATTTAAGCATATTGTGTTTTCGGATATCATAAAAGCAAACTTTTATAGGGGGATTTGCCTATTTTGCATTTTTGTAAGAAATAAGATATATGTAATGGAAATTGAGATGCTTTGACTTTTGGTTTGGCAAGATACATGTAATCAACCTCATCCCTTCTTTTCCATCGATTAACCTTTTCAATCGATACCACCAAGTAACATAACCACTTAAAATCAATTCTTATTTTTTAATATATCCCACAATTGTGTGTTGACAAATATAAAAATATGATGATAATTCACCATTTAGCCATTAAATCCTGTTCATTTTATGAACCTGAATAAAGTTCCTAATCCCCAATAGTGTTAAAGATAGGTTAATTCTGTATAATTGTTTCTCTTTAATTCATTTTCATTTCAAGACGGAGGGCTAATAATGACAAAAAAAACAATTCAAATCATCTCGATCTTTATTTTTCTGTTTGGGTTTGCTTCTGCTAGTTTTGGCCAAGACACTTTCATAGGTTTAAAAGGCGGTTTATTGGGAGCGGGTTTAGAAATAGAAAGATCATTCACCGACACGATTAGCGCCAGAGTGGGGGTAAATTATTTTCCTTATGATTACAGTGGAACCGAAGATGATATTGATTATGATTTTGAGCTTCAGCTGTTGACCTTGGGCGTCTTTTTAGACTGGCACCCATTTAAGGGTAGCTTCAAGCTCACCGGTGGTGTGCTCTATAATGGCAATAGCCTTGATGCTACCGGTAACTCCTCAACAACATTTGACATCGGTGATAATACTTATCCGGCTGATCAAGTCGGAACGCTAAGTGGTGAAATTGATTTTAATGATTTCGCTCCCTATGTCGGATTAGGTTGGAATACCGCTTTCGGCAAAGATGGACATTGGGGATTTATTTTTGAATTGGGCGTCATGTTTCAAGGGTCACCAACAGCTGACCTTTCCGCCACAGGTCCATTAGCAAGTGATCCTGGATTCCAGGCTGATCTAGCCAAAGAAGAAAATAATCTCCAGGATGATTTGGATAATTTTGAGTACTACCCGGTTATTTCAATTGGTTTTAATTATCGTTTCTAGAAAAACAGAAATCATTTATCTGTTCTGAACGATATTTAATCTGTCAATAGTCAAATCGGAGGTATGGCCAGATCGACCCAAAATAGAGGATTTTGGATATAGAAAACTTGATTGCAGAGTTTGGAATTTTTTAATAGTAAGCTTCTGCCGGACAATCAGGGCCGATAAAGCAGTCATTCGGTCTTGATGTCGTTTCCAAAACAAAATTCCATGTATCTATAGATCACACGGTTTCTTCCATCAAAATATTCTGTTTTCGTATGATGATATCGGCAAAGGCAACAAATTGCGGATTCGTAATGAAAACTACACGGATCTGACCTGTTCCAATGGTTTAGATATCTCCAACGAAAATGTAACGAATCCCGATTCCATGTTACTGCAATGAAAATATAATATCAGAGCTTCAATATTTTTGTGATATCGTTTTTTCAAAAGAGGCAAATTCATTTCACAGGATTTGCCTTTTTGCTTTTTTGGGAATTTTACGATATATGCAATTGATATAGACTTACTTCAGGTTTTTGTTTTGGCAAGATGTACGAAACCGCTTCGCGGTAGCCTTCTGACTTGATAGGCATCAACCCTTCCCGACCGTCCTAATTCACCGGCCTACCTCATGGATTATTCCCTGTTGCTT
>Ga0307425_1002571_pt1 | contig 10171 bp, 6 predicted proteins | sample SalMarWE160330MG_FD_202152 | JGI IMG/M metagenome (GOLD analysis project Ga0307425, IMG submission 202152) | Salt marsh sediment microbial communities from the Plum Island Ecosystem LTER, Massachusetts, United States - WE1603-30 | ecosystem: Environmental > Aquatic > Marine > Intertidal zone >...
GGAACGATAACAAAAAATGAATTGACTCTTGCAGATGTAAAAGCATTTGAAGGTTTTACCTCTGATGATGTTTTAGTGTATGCATCGCTTGCGTCCCGGGAAGAGGATAAAGATCCAATTGATACTGCAATAATAGATAAAGCAAAGTCTATCAAAACGGTTTCAGAAAAACTAAGTTCTTATCAAGTGAAAGATTTTAAACCTTTCGATCCAGTTATTAAAAGAAGCGAAGCTACAATTACTGATAAGAATAATAAATCATTTAAAATTACTAAAGGTGCTCCTCAAGTAATTTCTGCTTTAATGGAAGCTGCAGACAAAGAAAAAGCAACTAATATCATCAACAAACAGATTGATGAATTTGCTGCAAAGGGTTACCGAACTCTTGGCACAGCCAAAACAAACGAGCAAGGTAAATGGGAATATGTTGGCTTAATTCCACTTTTCGATCCTCCAAGAGATGATTCCGCAGCGACTATAAAAACTGCATCGGATATGGGTATTAATGTAAAGATGATAACAGGTGATCATACAGCAATTGCAAAACAAATTGCACAAAGGGTTAATCTTAAGAATAATATTTTGGAAGCTTCTGCATTTTTAGATAAGCCAGATAAAGAAGCTAGTGAAATTGTAGAGAAAGCTGACGGATTCGCACAGGTTTTTCCGGAACACAAATATCGAATAGTAGAATTACTTCAGGAGAAAAAACATATTGTTGGTATGACAGGCGATGGAGTAAATGACTCCCCCGCTCTTAAAAAAGCTGATGTAGGAATTGCCGTGGCCGGCGCCACAGATGCTGCAAAATCCGCAGCTGATATTGTTCTTACATTGCCGGGGCTTTCAGTAATTATTGATGCATTAAAAGAGAGTCGTAAAATTTTTCAGCGAATGAATAGTTATGCTATTTACAGAATTGCTGAAACTATTCGCGTTCTCTTTTTTATAACCCTGGCAATAATTGTATTCAATTTTTATCCTGTTACTGCTATAATGATAGTTCTGCTTGCCTTATTTAATGATGCACCTATTATGGCAATCGCATACGACAACGTTAAATATTCCAAAGAACCTGAAAGATGGGATATGAGAGTTGTATTAAGTATGGCTACATTCCTGGGGTTAATAGGGGTGATAAGTTCTTTTGGAATATTCTATATCGGACAAGAAGTTCTGCATTTATCAAAAGAAGCGGTTCAGTCTTTCATATTTTTAAAGTTAGCTGTTGCAGGTCACTTAACAATTTTCTTAACAAGAACCCGCGGCCCATTCTGGTCAATCAGACCAAGCGGAGTTTTATTTTGGTCCGCGGTTATAACTAAATTACTTGCTACTTTAGTTGCGGTGTATGGCTGGTTTATTACTCCAATTTCCTGGAACCTGGCTTTGTTGGTTTGGGGATATGCATTAGCTGCTTTTTTAATAACGGACTTCTTAAAGGTTATAATTTATAAATTATTAGATCATACGGATATAAAATTTCACAAGTAAAATTAATTAAGGGACAAAAAATGGACGACAAATCTAAACAATCGAAAATTCAGGGATTAATTAAAACTCTTGGCAGCGATAACGGATTCGAACGAGAAAAGGCACGGAAAGCATTAGTTGAAATCGGTAAAGATTCAATAGATTCTTTAACGGAATTACTTTCTCATCACAAGCATATTTATCGTTGGGAAGCTGTAAAAACTATGGAGGAGATTGGAGACCCTGTTTCGATACCATTATTTATACAAGCAATGGAAGATGAAAAAAGTGATGTGCGCTGGCTTGCAGCAAAGGGTCTTATAAAACTTGGTAAACTCTCGATTAAACCACTGCTTAAAACCTTAGAAAAAAAATCTGACTCTGTGTTCGTTTTAGAAGGAGCTCACCATGTTTTTTATGATTTGAAGGAAAATAAAATGTTACCCAAAGATTTTCCTATTGATAAATTATTATCCGCACTAAGAAATCCTGAATGGATAGAAAGTGTTAAACCTGTAGCTTATGAAATATTAAATAATCAAAAATTCTAGTATGATGATATTGATTTATTAATTTTCATCTGACTTAAATTGAAGGATAATTCTTTTGCTTTTTAAATTTCGACCAATATTTAAAAAATATTATCTCATTTTATCTATTGTTCTTATTGGAGCATTCGTTTCCTCTAGTAAAATATATGAGTCACAAACTCACATAAAAGTAGATAATCCAAATATTGAATACATAGGTAGATTTGATTTCTCAAGACCAGGAGTGATAAGATTTGATTGGCCGGGCGTACAGATTAAAACGCGTTTTAGTGGAACTTACTGTGCTATTAAGCTTAAGGATGGCAATAATGATTATAATATTTTTATTGATGGACAGCTGAATAAAGTTCTCCGCACAAGTTCCGATACAATCTATACAATCGCCGAGGATCTTAAAGACAACCTGCATTCGCTTCTCATTACAAAACGTACTGAAGCACTTAATGGTATTGCTTCTTTCGAAGGATTTATACTTAATGCGGGTGATAGTCTTTACTCTGTTGTTGATCAAAAGAAAAGGAAAATAGAATTTATTGGGGATTCCTTTGTAGCCGGATTAGGAAGTGAAGGCAAAACACCTGATTGTTTGTTTAGCAGAGATACAGATAACAACTACATTGCATTTGGACCTGTGCTCGCAAGAAGATTGAATGCGGATTATTCTGTTATCGCAATCTCAGGAATTGGAATCGTAAGAAATGATGGTGATTCCACCTTAACTTCTAAACGACCATTACCGTACTATTATGATAGAGCTTGTCTGAATGAATCACTAAAATGGAATTTTCAGAAGTGGCAGCCGGATCTGGTTGTAGTAAGATTGGGGAATAATGATTATTGGAAAAAACCTTATCCAACTATAAGTGCATTTCACGACGCTTACATCAAATTCTTAAAAAGAATAAGAAAATTATATCCCAATGCAAGTATACTCGTATTTTGCGAGCCGGTCAGAAAGGATTCGCATTGCGATTACATAAGAAGTTTGGTTAATGAATTAAGCAGCAGACTTCAGGACAAAAAAATCTGGTTTGAAAAGTTAAATGTCTATTTGGAAATGACTAAAGATTATGGATGCCAGGGACATCCTAATGAATCCGGACATAAAAAGATAGCCGATGCACTAGAGCCTATAATCCGTAAAGCCATGAATTGGTAATAGTGTCTTCATTTTTTTTATAAAGAGATAATTGCACCATTCCTGATGGCTTTAAATGATCGATCAACCTATAAATTTTGTTAAAAGAAATTTTGCTAGAAACATACTTGGCTTTACACAGCACTAGCAAATTAAATATAGATTTGGATGATTTTCCAAAAGAGTATTTTTGAGAGCTAAGTAAAAACTTAATTCAATTACTAAAATTAGAATAATAGTTAATTGCCTTTATCAATTGATAAAGAAAGGATAAAAATTTAATCAAATGAATATAACATTAAAAGGAAAAAGAGCTTTGGTCACCGGCGGCAATTCAGGTATTGGCGCAGCTGTTGTGAAGGCACTAGCTGATGCGGGTGCGAAAGTTGCCATAAATTATCTTGTACATCCAGAAAGTACGCAAAGTATTGTAAAAGAAATCCAAAGTAAAAATGGAGAAGTAATAACGATTCAATCAGATGTATCAGATCCAGTCGCTGTTGCAGAAATGTTTGAGCAAATTGATAAGGAGTGGGGTGGTATAGATATCCTAATAAACAGTGCCGGTATTGATGGTGCCAGAGCATTTGCGTGGGAAGCTGAAATTTCTGCCTGGCAAAAAGTAATAGAAGTTAATTTATTTGGCTCATTTTATAATTCACGTGAGGCACTTAAACGTATGATTCCACAAAAGAGTGGTGTGATTTTAAATGTAAGCTCCGTGCATGAAATCGTAGCCTGGTCTGGTTACAGTTCTTATACTGCAAGCAAAGCAGGAATTGGTATGATGACTAAAACGCTGGCTCAAGAAGCTGCTCCATACGGAGTTCGTGTATTGTCAATTGGACCCGGTGCAATTAAAACTCCGATTAATAAAAATGTTTGGAGTGATCCTAATTCTCTTAGTGATCTGTTAGAAAAAATTCCACTTAACCGATTGGGAGAGCCGGAAGATATTGCCCAAATGGTTGTTGTTCTTGTTTCTGATGTTGCATCTTATATAACTGGTCGAACTGTGTATGTGGATGGAGGGATGACAGATTATCCCGATTTCTCACATGGTGGTTAACGAAAATAATTTATGAACAATTCAAAAAATGATTTAACAACAAAATCAGCCGTTCGGGCAGATCACTCGTCCGGCTTTATATACGTTGCAGCTGCTATCTCGGCTCTTGGCGGAATGTTATTTGGCTACGATACCGGGGTAATTTCGGGAGCGATTCTGTTTATCAGTAAAGATTTTTCTCTCACGCAGTTACAAGTGGAAATAGTAGTCAGTTGTGTGTTGATTGGTGCTCTCATAGGCGCAATGACAGGTGGTATATTAGCGGATCGTTTCGGGCGACGTCGTGTAATTATTGCAACAGCAACATTGTTTGTCGCTGGTGCGATCGTAACAGCATTGTCACCTACTTTCACATTACTTATTGCAGGACGGATAATTGTTGGCGCTGCTATTGGAGTTGCCTCTTTCACTACTCCATTGTATATCTCAGAGGTCTCACCTGTTAAAATACGTGGACGACTTGTTTCAATAAACCAAGTTGCTTTGACGAGCGGAATCGTCATATCATACTTAGTAGATTATGCGTTGGTTGATATTCAGGGATGGCGATGGATGTTTGGCTTCGCAGCTGTTCCTGCCGCTATACTTGCTGTAGGAATGTTCAGGTTACCAGAAAGTCCTCGCTGGTTAGTGAGCAAAAATTTAATTGACTCTGCTCGAACTGTGCTTGAACGTATTCGGAGAACAAAAGATGTAGGCACAGAACTCGAAGATATCCAGAGCAGTCTTGCAGTCCAGAGTGGCGGGTGGAGAGACTTGTTTACCCCGTTAGTAAGACCCGCATTAATCGTTGGAGTAGGATTGGCAATATTACAACAAATCACTGGTATAAATACGGTTATCTATTATGCCCCTATGATTTTTGAATTTACGGGAGCAAAATCAGCTTCGGCTTCCATTCTGGCTACAATTGGTGTAGGTGTAGTAAACGTTGCAATGACAGTAGTTGCGCTTCTTCTTGTAGATCGAGTGGGTCGACGGCCTTTGTTACTAATCGGTTTGGCCGGGATGATTATTGGACTTGGTGTTTTAGGTCTTGCATTTCAATTACCATCACTTTCCGGATCATTAGGTTGGATAGCCGAAATTAGTCTTATGCTTTATGTTGGTGCTTTTGCTATTGGACTCGGCCCGGTGTTCTGGCTTCTCATCTCAGAAATTTACCCATTGAAGATACGTGGAGTTGCGATGAGTGTAGCAACATCAGCTAACTGGGGTGCAAACCTTTTTGTTGCGTTAACATTTTTAACTCTCATACAGGCAACTGGTCGTTCCTCAACTTTTTGGATTTACGGATTGGTTGGTGTTGGTGCCTGGTTATTTACATGGTTCTATGTTCCGGAAACTAAAGGACGAAGTCTCGAAGATATTGAATCTCACTGGAGAGCGGGCAAACATCCACGCGCAATGGGAAAGTAAAGATGATAAAGAAGATTTTATAGTGAGGAGAATAAATGAATAATAATTTAAATTACGCTCCGGGCTGGCCCGGTAGCCAACCACGTTGGACATCCAGTGCAAAATCCGGTATAGGTACAGCACTAAACAGAGAAAGTAGAATTTGGTTTTCTTTGAGTCACGGAATTCTTAATGAAATTTACTTTCCTCGTGTGGATAAAGCTTGTACTCGCGATATGGGTTTAATTGTAACTGACGGCAAAGATTTTTTTTCGGAAGAAAAGCGACATGCATTGCACGAGACAAATTATATAGTTGATGGAGTACCAGCTTACAAATTAGTGAACACCTGTCTCCAGGGACGCTATCGCATCGAGAAAGAAATTCTCACTGATCCAAAGCGAGCGGTGTTATTACAGCGCACAAAGTTTACGGCCTTGAAAGGAAAGATGAAAGACTATCAATTGCATGTATTGCTAGCTCCTCACCTCGCAAATCATGGAAATAACAATACAGCATCATTAGGGGAGTATAAAGATCATCAAATGTTTTTCGTTGAACGAGATGGTTATGCTCTTGCATTAGCTTGCTCTGTAAACTGGTTAAAACGATCAGTTGGATTTGTTGGTACATCGGATGGATGGCAGGACTTGAAAGCAAATAAGAAAATGACTTGGCTTTACGATCGTGCCGAGAACGGAAATGTTGCTTTGACAGGGGAAGTAGATTTTCTTGGGAATGATGGTGAATTCCTGATGGCAATAGGATTCGGTAGTAATAAAACTGAAGCAGCTAAAGTTGCTGCCGATAGTTTGAAGGATGGTTTTGATTCTGCGCGAAAAAATTATATTCAGGAATGGGTTGAATGGCAAGCTACACTAAAAAATATTAAACCGATAAATTCTGATAATAGAAATCTAAATCCAATTGGAGCGATTGTGATGCGCACATGTGAGTCGAAAGAACATCCCGGCGGTATCGTCGCAAGTCTTTCGCTTCCCTGGGGTTTCGCTAAAGGTGATGACGATCTGGGAGGTTATCATTTAATATGGCCACGAGATCTTGCAGAAACTGCCGGCGCACTTTTAGCTTTGGGTGCTATTGATGATGTAAAACGTGTGCTTAATTATCTTCAGGCCACCCAAATGTCTGATGGTAACTGGCCGCAAAATATGTGGATTGATGGTACACCATACTGGAGCGGGCAGCAGCTTGATGAAACTGCATTTCCAATACTGCTTGTTGACCTGGCAATGAGAGAAAACGCTCTCAGTAAAAATGAAGTAGAGGAATTCTGGCCTATGATTAGGAAGGCTGCGATTTACCTGGTTCAAAATGGACCTGTTTCTATGGAGGATCGCTGGGAAGAAGATCCTGGTTATTCTCCTTTCACGCTAGCCGCAACGATATCTGCAATCTTGGTTGCATCAGACTTTGCTGAAAACAATAATGATAACACACTTGCAATTTATTTGCGTGAAACAGCGGATTGTTGGAATGAAAACATTGAGCATTGGACATATGTTATCAGTACAGATCTTGCACGCCGCATTGGTGTTGAAGGTTACTACGTACGTATTGCACCTCCGGAAAGTTCAGATGCTGCTTCACCATTAAATGGATTCGTATCTATAAAAAATCGCCCACCAGGTAAGAGTGAGGAACCGGCAAGTCAAATAATCAGCCCGGATGCATTAGCGCTGGTAAGATTTGGTTTACGCGCTCCCGATGATCCGCGCATTATAAATACGATTAAAGCAATTGATGCGTTACTAAAAGTTGACACACCAAAAGGTCCGTTGTGGCATCGCTACAATGAAGATGGATACGGCGAACATTCCGATGGATCGGCGTTCGACGGTACTGGAATCGGTCGCGCCTGGCCTTTAATGACAGGCGAGCGAGCACACTACGAACTGGCAGCAGGGCGACCGAAAGAAGCTGAGAGACTGCTTCTTTCACTAGAAAGTTTTGCAAATGAAAGTGGATTGATTCCAGAACAGATTTGGGATTCGCCCGATATCCCTGATCGTGAACTTTTCTTAGGACGCCCAAGTGGATCTGCAATGCCACTAGTTTGGGCTCATGCAGAGCAGGTAAAACTATCACGTTCACTTCAAGATGGTTACGTTTTTGATATGCCACAACAATCTGCTGAGCGGTATTTAAACAAAAATGTCCGTTCGCCTTTTGTGATTTGGCGTTTCAATCATAAATGCCGTACAATTCCTGCTGGCAAGAACTTGCGTATAGAATTGCTTGCAGAAGCTATCATACACTGGAGTAGTAATGAGTTGAAAGAAGTTATTGAAACAAAAACTCGTGATGCTGGTATTGGAATTCATCTTGCAGATATCCCAACATCTTCATTAAAAACTGGAGAGCAGATTCATTTTACATTTTTTTGGTCGGAAGCGAACCACTGGGAGGGACAGAATTTTTCTATTAAAATAATTTCACCTCCTGCCATCTGAACTTTATAGGGATTCGGATTTCTTTTGAAAAATTCTTAATTCATTCCTGATGACAATCTGTACAGGTTACCTGATCTATCGGAGAACCTAAATCGACAGGATGCACAAACTGAATACCTTGAAGTGAAAATTCACTTTTCCCTTTCGTATCATTTTCTGAAATAATTAAATGGCAGGTATTACAGTCTTTTGGAATGACTTTACCATCAGCGCTGTAATGGTTTCCATCATGACATCTGAAACAACCCGGGAAGTACATATGACCGATATTATCCGGGTACTTATTCCAGTTAACTTTCATTTCGGGAAAGTAATTCTTATCATAAATATTTTGAACAACTTCTATACTTTTTTGTATTACTTTTGATTTGCCGGAAGAAATTTCCGGGTATTTTGTTTTATAATAATTCTCTATAAAAATCTTTATACTGTCAAGCCCAATATTTTTTGTGCTGTATCCGTTTTCAAGAGCTTCAACTGTAACATTTTTGATGTAAGGCAATGTTGTATCAATTGAGCCTATCGACATCATAGCATTTACAGAACTGTAAGCAACATGGTAAATATGAGTTGGTCTGTTGTGGCAGTCAATACAATCCATAGTCCTAACAAATCCGCTGGCAATCGTATCATTTTTAAACTTAAAATCTTTGCTTTTATAAATAGTAACTTTGCCGTCTTTTGATTCAGACTTCACCCAGGGAATAGTTTGCCTGGAAGTATCTGAAGCTATATAAGTAATTTTATTAACGATATCCATGTGCCAATAATGTATACCGGAAGTTATTCCGGTTTCTTCACTACCACCACCAATTTTTACAAGCATCCTGATAGATGATTTTGTGTTTTGCTCATCAGAAAGATAATAGGTGTTTCTGATTTCTTTTCTTGAGTAGAAAAATTGGGGCCAATGACATTGTTCACATGTTTCTTTTGCCGGTCTTAAATTACTTACAGGTGTTGGTATTGGTCTTGGATATTTATTAAACAATGTTGCATATACCTGATAGGCCCCTGATAATTTATATCTTACAAACCATCCTGCACCAGGACCTATGTGACATTTAACGCATCCAACCCGAGCGTGTGGAGAGCTTAGGTAAGCAGTGTATTCTGGATCCATAACTTTGTGACATAGAGTTCCACAGAATTCGTCGGAATCAGTGTACTCATACGCTTGATAGCTTCCGAACGCACTGAAGAACAATAATAAAATTGTTCCGACAAAAAAAACTAAAAATGCTGCTCGCTTCTTAGGATCATTCAAATTTATGTCGGGGAATTTATATATGATGTCTTTTCCTGACTTTAATCTTCGTCTACGCCTTAACATTCCAACAGCAATCAGAATAAGACCTAGAATTAGAAATGCAGGGAGAATTATAAACACAATTATCCCCATATAAGGTTTTTGGGAAGCACTCAAAGCTTCCAGTAACATAAGGAAAAGGATCAAACCAAAACTGATAAGTGCTATTGCAGTACCAGTAAATGTAAGCGGGTTATAAACGGATTCAGGAAATGTTCTTTTCAAGAAAAAAAATATTAATAGTATTCTAAATAAACAAAGTAAGTAAACTCAATCAATATTAACAAATTTTTGAAAATATTCTATTATTATCCAATAAATTTTGCTAAAAGAAATGCCACCGTTGCTGCGATACCACCAATCACTACTGTCTGAATTGCACTTTTAATTGGTTTAGCTCCAGTGAATTTTCCTTTTACATATCCAAAAATTAATAATGCCGACAAAGTCATAACTGCAGAAATTACTAATCCGTTGTGTGCGTCTTTAACAAAAAAGTATGGTGAAAGAGGTATAATCCCTCCAACTATATAGGATAATGCAATGGTTAAAGCACTTTTTAAGCCACGTTTTGTGTCTGGTTCTTCTAAGCCTAATTCATACTTCATCATAAAATCCACCCAGCTTTTCGGATTCTTTTCAAACTTATTCAATATTGGTTTTATCTCTTCATCTGAAAGTCCATATTCTTTAAAAACTTCCGATACTTCTTCTCTTTCAACATCGGGTAATTCTTTAACTTCTAATTCTTCACGTCTT